>MCHG01000373.1_pt1 | contig 14681 bp, 14 predicted proteins | sample 787351 | NCBI WGS metagenome assembly MCHG01 (sample SAMN05430296, study PRJNA330682) | permafrost metagenome | biome: Cold desert; feature: permafrost; material: soil; isolation source: enrichment culture inoculated with soil incubated with H2/CO2 at 20 degrees... ... | reverse complement strand
TGAAACGCCGTATACCGAACGGTACGTACGGTGTTGTGAGAGGGGCGAAACATTTTAATTGTTAGCCTCTACTCGATATAATTAGTTCTTTCATATTTTTTATATTTTTTGTCGCTTTTTATACCAAAACATAGTATTTTAATGATATTATTAGATATCTATTAAATTTAGGGATGCTAAATTGCAAAAATCAAAGGTCTGCAAATAAATGATAAAGAAGTAAATCAGGATTTAGCGAAGAAATATTAAAATAAATAAATTATATGATTAGTAAATGTATTATAGAAAATAGTTTAAATAATGCAACTATGAAAGCTATATTAGATGACACAGATATGGTTTTCAAGTCAATTTACTATGCAATTAAAGTCGGTAACCTTTTACAAAGCAAAATAGATTAGATTGTCTTATTCATAGAAAACAGTTCCATTAATTTAATTATAAGGAGGAATTTGAATGAAAGTTAAATTAATACAAGTATTATTTATTATTACGGCTATATTAGTAGCTGGAACCGCTAGTATTAAATGGGGATAAAAGAGTAAAAGTTTAGTTTCAAAGAAAGAGTTACCGACTTTGATATAGATGAAGGAGACTTATTGTGAATAAGATTAGTTTACAGACTAAGCTGACATTATTGTTTTTGACCGTTGTTTCAATAATAATATCCTATTTAATATTTAAATATGATTCTCTATATTTTACTTTTGAATTATTTATATTTATCATTTTAACAAGTATAACAGAATCGTATGTAATTGTAACTCCCAATAATATTTGCGTTACTTCAACTTATGGAATTATTTTATCAGCATTTGTTTTATTTGGTCCTAGTGCAGGATTAGTATGTGCTATAACAAGTAGTATATTTTCCTTCTATAAAAAAGATGGTAAAATTAAGCATATATTCAATATAGAATGGTACAAAACACTAGGAAACTTAAATGGATATATAATTAGTAGTGGTGTTTCTTCAATGTTATTTCTTTATCTTAATAAGAATTTAACTTTTAGTAATCAATCAATAGTATATATGCTTATTGCTGCAGTATTATTTTTATCTATGGATCTGCTCATTATTAGTTATCTAATTATGCTAAGCAATCAGAGCAACACAAAAGATATAATTAAAGAATACTTAACTGGTATAATCCCTAATTTATTAGGAATATCTGCATTAAGTGTCATTATAGTGGTGTCCTATTTAAGCAATGGTATTAAAATAGTAATAATGCTTTTTTTTCCATACCTGTTAATTCACTATTCCTTTCAATTAATATGTGATATGAAAGGAAATTACTTATCTACCATTAAGGCCTTATCTTCTGCTCTTGAAGAGAAAGACCCATATACAAAAGGTCATTCAGAACGAGTGGAGAAATACGCTCTTATTTTAGCACATGCTATTGGTGGATCAAAAGTGGATTTGCAGCAGTTACAATATGCTGCAATTTTTCACGATATAGGTAAAATTGGAATAGATGATTGTATTTTAAATAAATCAGGAAAATTAACAGATGCAGAATTTGCTAAAATTAAAGAACATCCCAGCAAAGGAGTAAACATACTCGGAGATGTTAGATTTTTAGCGAAGGCCACTAAAATTATTGAAGCACATCATGAATATTACGATGGGACAGGTTATCCTAAAGGATTAAGAGATGAAGAGATACTTTTAGAATCAAAGATTATCACCGTAGTAGATATCTTTGATGCCATCACTACAGATAGACCCTATAGAAAAGCCATGACAAATGAACAAGCTATTGATATAATAAAAAGCGAATCAGGTGGAAAATTAAATCCACTGTTAGTAAGTAAATTTATAGAATTATATGAAAAAGGTAGGTTTACAATATGACGATTGCATTATTAATATTAGCTATTATCATAGGATATCTAAGAAAGGGCAGGCTAAAAAACCTCGCTAATCTTGAAATTAAATTAGCACCCATATTCATATTATCATTTATTATACAAATAGCTATTTTCATTGGAAATGGTTTTGATATTGGAGCAATTCAAAGCTATCAAATTTTATTACACTTTGTAAGTTATATTATATTATTTGCTGGACTAATGGGTAATCTAAATAGTAAATGGTTTATATGTATTACAGTTGGTGTAACTTGTAATTTTTTAGTCATTTTCTTAAATGGTGGAAAAATGCCAGTGTCAATTGAAGCAGCATCAGTTATAGGCATCAGCGTAGATCATATGAAGGCCCTTTTAAGTGGTGTAGCTGGAATACATCAAGAATTACAGGATGGCGCACTACTATGGTATTTATCTGATATTATTCCTATAAGTTTTCCTGGACCACTACAATTTTTAGGAAACATATTCAGCGTTGGTGATTTTATTATGTACGCTGGTTTGATTGGATTAATCCAGTCAGCTATGGTCCATTATAGTAAAGAACAAGAAAACGAAGAACTTCCTCTAAATGAAATTGCACCAGTAAGAGAACTTAATTCATTTAAAGCGGAAAATCATATGGATGAAATATACATGAGTGATATTCATGAAAAAGACTGTTTTTCATTACGAAGCCAAGAAGAAAGTATAGTATTGAATTTTGATCAAGTTGATAACAAGGAAGTAGCAGCTGTAAATACTGTAGAGGAAATAGGTTTAATGAAAGAAGTTGAAAGGTTTAAACAAATTAACAAGGACAAAGGTGAGGATAATATTTTTAGTTTTAATAATACTTTAGACTCTGATGTTCAAGCACAAGAATTATTTCATGAACGAAATAATAATATTCAACAAATTGAAGAATCTCATGCAAATGAGTTCACGGAAGAAGAAACACAGCCCAAAGAAATTGTGACAGATGAGGTAGATTTTGACGAAGGAGTTGTGGACACAATCCATCAATATATCATAGTAGACGGTAAGATAAAGGAAAACGAACATTATAATAAAAATCAGACCATTAGTTCAGTGATGCCAGTAGAGGAACCTATAGAAATTGAAAATAGAGTCAATAAGCTGGAGGACCAAGTAGAAGAGTTAGAAATGACCCAAGTAGAACTATCGCCTAAGGTAGAAAAAGAAGAGACAGACAATCAACACCTAGTAAATGTCACAGACAGCGAAAGAATAGACTTAATAGAACAAATAAAACAACGTAAAGAAAAAGGCTATTCACTAGTAGAAGTGGAAGTAGGAAATAAAAAGATAAATTTCTGGAAAAAAGACTTGTAAATAAACATTAAGCCTTAAGCTCGAAGCATTAGCTTTTGGCTTTTGTTTTATGATAGGATAGATCATCACTAACTACTAGCATGTAGACACTAGCTTATGGGTGTTCATAAGAGCAAATAATGTTATTGTTTTAATAGCATTGCTAGTATTTAAACGTTAATCTAGCCCGTCTCAATATGATTGTTAACGCAATAACGTGTAGAAGACGCTTTTTTTGTATAAACTTTATGTTATAATGCTTAGTAGAATAAGTTAGGTTGTGAGTATGTACTTAAACCTTAAAAATAAATGGTTGAAAGCTGGAAGTTGAAAGTTGGAAAGTTGGAAAGTTGGTTAGTTGGTTAGTTGGTTAGTTGGTTAGTTGGTTACAAAAGCGAAAGCCAAAAGCCAAAAGCCAAAAGCCAAAAGCCAAAAGCCAAAAGCCAAAAGCCAAAAGCTAAAAGCTAAAAGCTTATCGAATGCTTATCAATTGTTGAATGCTAAAAAAGAGGGTGTTATCATGTCATTATTAAAAAAAATATTTGGAGATATGGATGCAAAAGAAATAAAAAAACTTATGATTACTGTAGATAAAATCGTTGAACTGGAAGAAACCGTAAGAAGTCTCTCTGATGAAGATCTTCGAGGAAAAACTAATGAGTTTAAAAGTAGACTACTTAATGGAGAAACAGAAGATGATATTTTGCCGGAGGCATTTGCTGTTGTAAGAGAAGCAGGATTTAGAGTTCTAGGGATGAAACATTTCCCAGTACAATTACTAGGAGGAATGGTATTACATCAAGGTAGAATTGCAGAAATGAAGACTGGTGAAGGAAAAACATTAGTTGCAACATTACCTGCATATTTAAATGCATTATCAGGTAAAGGCGTACACATTGTCACTGTAAATGACTATCTTGCCACTAGAGATAGCCAATGGATGGGGAAACTCCATGAGTTTTTAGGAATTAGTGTTGGCCTGGTTGTACATGGGATGAATTTTGCAGAGAAAAAGGCAGCTTATGGTGCCGATATAACTTATGGTACCAATAATGAGTATGGTTTTGACTACTTAAGAGACAATATGGTGGTACACTTAGATCAAATGGTGCAAAGAGAACAAAATTATGCAATTATCGATGAAGTAGATAGCATATTAGTCGATGAGGCGAGAACACCTTTGATTATTTCAGGAAGTGGAGATAAAAGTACGAAATTATATAACCTTGTAGATAATTTTGTAAAGGGATTGAAAAATGAACTCCATTTTAGTATAGATGAAAAAGCTTCCTCTGTAAGTCTAACAGAAGAGGGAGTAGAAAAGTCTGAAATTAACTTTGGAATAGAAAACTTAGCAGATATGGAGAATATGGAATTATCTCATCATATAAATCAAGCGTTACGAGCTATATACCTAATGAAAAAGGATAAAGATTATGTTGTACAAGAGGGACAGGTAGTCATCGTCGATGAATTTACAGGAAGGCTTATGGAAGGTAGAAGGTATAGTAACGGCTTGCATCAGGCAATTGAAGCAAAAGAAAAGGTTAAAGTAGAGAGGGAATCCAAAACATTAGCTACGATTACCTTCCAAAACTACTTCAGAATGTATAATAAACTTAGTGGAATGACAGGAACTGCAAAAACTGAGCAAGAAGAATTTGAAGCGATTTACAATATGGATGTATTGTCTATACCAACAAATAAGGAAATGATCAGACGTGACTCTGATGATGCCGTCTACAAGACTGAAAATGGAAAATTTTCTGCAGTTGCAGATGAGATTGAAGAGAGACATAAAATAGGTCAACCTATTTTGGTTGGTACAATATCTATTGAAAAGTCTGAGGCATTAAGCGCTTTGTTAAAAAAACGAGGAGTTAAACACGAAGTGTTAAATGCGAAATTTCATGAGAAGGAAGCAGAAATTGTAAGTAAAGCAGGACAAAAATATGCAGTAACAATTTCTACAAATATGGCTGGTAGAGGTACAGACATTGTGTTAGCTCCTGAGGTAAAGGAACTAGGTGGATTGCATATTATTGGTACAGAGAGGCATGAAAGTAGACGAATAGACAATCAGCTAAGAGGTCGTTCTGGTAGACAAGGAGATCAGGGCTCTTCTCAATTTTATATTTCTCTAGAAGATGAACTTATGCGACTGTTTGGTTCAGAAAGAATTATGGGACTAGTAAATTCTCTAGGACTTGAAGAAGATGTTCCTATCGAAAACAAAATGCTTACAAAAGGCATTGAAAGCGCGCAAAAAAAGGTAGAGGGCAGAAACTTTGATGTGAGAAAGCATGTATTACAATACGATAATGTCATGAATAAACAAAGGGAAATTATATACTCACAGAGAAGATCTGTGTTAGAGGGTCAAGACGTTCATGAACAAGTCATAAAGATGCTAGAAGGTCTTATTGATGAAGGGGTAAGCATATACACTGGATTTAGCGAATACAGTGAAGAGTGGGATTTTGACGGGTTTATTGAGTATTGTGAATCCTATTTTTTAGAAAAGGATTCAGTAAAGGTACAATCAATAGATATCACTCGTGATGAATTAAAAGAATTGGTGATGGAAAAAGCGCTAAGTATCTACGAAACAAAAAGTGAAGAAATTAGTATAGAAGAGATGAAAGAACTAGAACGTGTAGTACTCTTAAGAGTGGTAGATAGTAAATGGATGGATCATATAGATGATATGGAGCAATTAAAACAAGGTATTGGACTCCGCGCATATGGTCAAATCGATCCTGTTATTGCCTATACAAAAGAAGGTTTTGAATTATATGAAAAAATGAACCAAAGTATACAAGAAGACACCATCAAATACTTGTTTCATATAGATGTAAAAAAGGATAAAGTGGAAATAAAGGAAACTGACATGTCAAGTTTGTCCACAAACAAAGAAGAAACCACAAAGAAGCAACCTGTAGTAAGTAAAGATAAGATAGGAAGAAATGATCCTTGCCCTTGTGGTAGCGGAAAAAAATATAAAAAATGCTGCGGCATTACTAACTAAGAGGTGAGTAAATGGATTTACAAGAGTATAAAAAGAATTACAATGAGTTGATAGAGGTCCTTACAGAACTGAGGGATTCACTTTGACTTACCTAAATTAAAGTATCAAGTAGATGAATTAGATCAAAAGATAAATGATCCTGATTTTTGGAATGATCAAGAGCGAGCACAAGCTATATTGAAACAGTCTACAAGTATGAAGTCAAAACAAAGCAAATATATCGATATTGAGGAAAAACTAGCCAATATTCAAGTCTTGTTTGAATTATTAGAAGAAGGCGAAGACGAAGAATTAGAAAAAGATCTGAAACAAGGACTAATAGAAGTTCAAATAGATATTGAAGAGTTTAATCTAGAGACATTGCTAAGTGGAGAGTACGATCAAAATGATGTTCTTTTATCTTTACATCCTGGCGCAGGTGGTACAGAGTCCCAAGACTGGGCGTCTATGTTACTTCGCATGTATTTAAGATGGGCAGATAATCGTGGCTTTAAAGTAAAGACCCTAGATTATCAACCAGGTGATGAAGCGGGTTTAAAAAGTGTAACTTTATCAATTTCGGGCACCAATGTGTATGGTTATTTAAAAAGTGAAAAAGGAGTCCATAGATTAGTTAGAATTTCTCCTTTTGATTCTGCAGGCAGGAGACATACATCCTTTGCATCTGTCGATATTACACCTGAACTTGAAGAAGATAATCATATTGATATTAACGGCGAGGATCTGAGGATAGATACATTCAGATCCAGTGGAGCAGGTGGTCAGCATGTTAATACTACAGATTCCGCCATTCGAATTACCCATATTCCAACTGGAGTTGTAGTACAATGTCAAAATGAAAGATCTCAACATAAGAATAAAGAAACCGCCATGAAAATGCTGATGAGTAAACTCGTAGAGATTAAGGAAATGGAACATAAGGATAAGGTGGAGGACATTCAAGGTCATTATGGTCAAATAGCATGGGGAAATCAAATAAGATCTTATGTTTTTCATCCCTATTCTATGGTAAAAGACCATAGAACTAGTGCAGAGACAGGAAATGTCCAAGCAGTAATGGATGGTAGTATAGATTTATTCATCAATGACTATTTAAAGAAAATGGCACTTGGAGATAAAAAGGATGGAGAACAAGAATAGTATAGCAGTTAAAATATGTACAAAATGAATAGATGGTTAGGAGTAAAGGGCTTTGAATAAAATTATAGATAAACTTACCCAAGAATTTAATTTAAGAAAAAGTCAGGTAGAAAGTACAATCAAATTAATTGATGAGGGAAATACTATTCCTTTTATCGCAAGGTACAGAAAAGAAGTCACAGGAAATTTAGATGATGTTACATTGAGAGATCTAGATGAAAGATTGTCTTATTTAATAAATCTTAAAAAAAGAAAAGAAGAAGTAATACGAATAATAGAAGCACAAGGGAAATTAAGCGAAGAGCTAAAAAAGAATATAGAATCAGCTGGAATACTCCAGGAAGTAGAAGATCTGTATCTTCCCTATAAAATCAAAAGAAAAACAAGAGGTGTCATTGCCAGAGAGAAAGGATTAGAGCCTTTGGCTGAATTCATTCTACAGCAAAAGTCAAGTCAAGAAGAAATCCTTGAGGAAGCAAAAAAGTATGTAAATGTTGAAAATGAAATAGAAAGTCCAGAAGAAGCCATTACTAAAGCTATGGATATTATCGCTGAGGATATCTCGGACCAAGCAGTATATAGAAAAAAAATTAGAGAATTGGTTCAAAACTATGGATTGATCTCCACTAGTTGTTCCAAGAAGGTAGAAGGCGAAATTACTGATTTTGAAATGTATTATGATTTTTCAGAGAAAGTAAATAAAATAGCAAATCATCGAGTATTGGCAGTAAATAGAGGTGAAAAAAAGGATATCCTATCTGCAAAAGTTGAAATGGATGAAGAAAAGTCTATAGAGTACTTAAATAAGATACTCTTAGGAGAAAAACCCAGCCAGTATATGATTGATGCCATAAAGGATGCTTATAAAAGATTGATCTATCCTTCAATAGAAAGAGAAACAAGATCGAATCTTACTGAAACAGCTGAAAGAGAAGCAATGAAAGTCTTTGCAACGAATTTAAAAAACTACTTACTACAATCTCCTGTAAAAGGAAGAGTTGTTATGGGCTTTGATCCAGCTTTTCGAACAGGCTGTAAGATTGCCGTAGTAGATGAGTTTGGTGACCTTTTAGATACAGTGACGATCTACCCTACTGCACCAGAAAATAAAGTAGAACAATCAGAAAAAATTCTTTTAAATTTAGTGAAAGAGCATAGTATAACTCTAATTGCTATTGGTAATGGAACTGCTTCAAGAGAATCAGAGGCCTTTGTAGCTGATTTTATCAAAAAAGAAAAGCTCAAAGTAGAGTACTTAGTAGTAAACGAAGCAGGAGCGTCAGTATATTCTGCATCAAAGCTAGCTGCTGAAGAATTTCCTGATATAAATGTTTCCATTCGAGGGGCAATATCTATTGCAAGGAGATTACAAGACCCATTAGCTGAACTGGTAAAAATAGATCCAAAACATATTGGTGTAGGTCAATACCAACATGATGTTAATCAAAAGGAATTACAAAAATCTCTAGATGGGGTCATTGAAGATGTAGTAAATAGCGTAGGTGTAGATATAAATACAGCATCTGTTTCACTGCTAAAAAACATATCTGGATTAAACAAGGCTACAGCACAAAATATTATTGATTACCGAAGAGAAAATGGTCCCTTTAAAATGAGAAAGACCGTGAAAAAAGTAAAGAAAATTGGAGACAAAGCCTTCGAACAGGCAGCAGGTTTCTTAAGAATATCCAATGGAGAAAATCCACTAGACAACACAGCAGTCCATCCAGAATCCTATGGGGATGCTCAGAAGTTACTGAATTACTTCAATTTTAAAATTGAGGATATTAAGGTAAATAGCAGTAATGTTAGTGAACAATTTAACACAGCAGATCAAGAAAAGCTATCAGAAGAGCTATCTATAGGAAAACATACACTAAAAGACATTATCAAAGAAATCCAAAAGCCAGGAAGAGACCCAAGAGATGAATTTGATAAGCCTATATTTAAAACAGAAGTCATGGAAATCAAAGATTTAAAAGAAGGAATGATTTTAAATGGCACAGTAAGAAATGTGATAGATTTTGGAGCCTTTATAGATATCGGCGTACATCAAGATGGTTTAGTTCACATTTCACATCTCAGCAATAAATTCATAAAATCCCCTATGGAAGTAGTTGCAATAGGAGACATCGTAAAAGTAAAAGTCATCGGAGTAGATATACAAAGGAATCGAATTTCATTGAGTATAAAAGAGGCAGAGTGACGTACGGGTACAAGTACAATGCAGAATGCAGAATGCAAAATGCAGAATGAAAATGCAAATGAAAAAGCAGAACGACGTACAGGTACGAATGCAGAATGCAAAATTTAATATTTGGGTAGGGGCGATTCACGAATCGCCAGATACGTTATGATGATTGAACAACGGGCGATTCATGAATCACCCCTACAGAATAACGCTCAAAGTGATCAAGGCTAATCAAAATCCATTGCAATATAAAAATGTAGGTGCTATAATTTAATTATTAACAAAAAATAATATAATATCTTCAGGGCAGGGTGAGAATCCCAACCGGCGGTTATAGTCCGCGAGCGAGAGCTGACTTGGTGTAATTCCAAGACCGACAGTAAAGTCTGGATGGGAGAAGAATGTTAAAAATTCTGCTTATAAGCTCTTGAGACTACTCAAGAGCTTTCGTTAATGAATAAGAAAAAATATTCAACTGCAACGGGCGTAGGGGCGAACTGTGTTCGCCTGTCATGTAACTACTCTTCCTTAACACACAATTAATAAAAGATGTCCTGTAAGAATAATAAGGAGGATTCAAAATGGAAATGAACAAAACAAAATATTTAGTAAGAGTAGCTGTACTTAGTACTATCGCATTTATCTTAATGTATATTGAATTACCAATACCAATATTCCCATCTTTTTTAAAGTTTGACATAAGTGATATCCCAGCACTGCTAGGAGCATTTTCTATGGGACCTTTAGCCGGTGTAGTGATCGAATTGCTAAAAAATATTTTACATTTTGCGCTTAAAGGATCAGATACAGGTGGGGTAGGTCAATTAGCCAATTTTTTAATTGGCTCAGCGTGGGTAATTCCAATTGGGTTAATGTATAAACTCAGAAAAACAAAGAAAAATGCAGTAATTGGTTTGGTTTTAGGTGCAGTATCTATGATTGTTGTAGCAGCCTTAGCAAATAATTTTATACTTTTACCATTCTACGCAAAGATTATGCCTATAGAAGCAATAATCGGATTAGGATCAGTCGTTAACGCAAAAATAGTAGATTTTCCAACGCTAATATTGTATGGAATTACACCATTTAATATTTTTAAAAGCACGATTATCTCAGTTATCACTATTGTCATATACAAAAAGATTTCGCCGATTTTACATAAGTGATGAAAAACGACAACCTTCAAGGGGTTGTCGTTTTTAGTTGGAAAGTTGGAAAGTTGGAAAGTTGGAAAGTTGGAAAGTTGGAAAGTTGGAAAGTTGGAAAGTTGGAAAGTTGGAAAGTTGGAAAGTTGGAAAGTTGGAAAGTTGGAAAGTTGAAAAGTTGAAAAGTTGGAAAGTTGGGTGGTTATAAATAAATTTGTACAACCACCAACTGTCATCTCGACCGTAGTGGAGAGATCTGCTTGGCAAATGGGTTAGGTGTAAGTTGTCGGATATTTCTAAAAGTAGAGACTAGTTAAGTGTTGGTATCTGATTATCAGTTCCAACAAACCAACAAACCAACTTTCCAACAACTAAATTATCTCTTTTGCGATTTTTCTATATATAGTATAATAAAATAAATTGCACACCCAGTAGATAGAGAGAAGTTAAAAGGAGGATATGAGTTATGAAAATAGCATTAGCTTTAGATGGGAATGTTTTATCAGGACATTTTGGACATTGTGAAAAATTCTTGATTTGCCATATTGAAAACCAACAGATAACCACAAAGGAAGTTGTGAAAAATCCTTGTCATTATCCATCAGAGATACCAGGGTTTTTAAAAGATCAAGGTGTTGTAGAGGTCATCGTAGGTGGTATTGGTGGAGGCGCTATTGATATGTTAAAAGAAGAAGGAATAGATTCTATCCGCGTGGAAATAGTAGACACTGAAGAAATAGTAAATAATTACTTAAGTGGTAAGCTTAAAGACTTAGGCAGCAAATGTGACGGAAAATTTAGATAAACGAAGATAGCTATCCATGTAGACATTGGTAGGGGCGCACTGTGTGCGCCCGCTATAAAAATCCTGTTGAATTATTTATGTTATGTTAGAAAACCTCCGTTAAATATGCAGATACATAAGATGTGATTAAAGTATTTTCAAATAAGATGTTTCTTTCAGTGAATACCATCTTTGATATATTTTAAGAATTATTTTCATAATATGTTTTGCTTAAGTTCTTAAAATTAGGCCTTCCTACAGAGTCTAGTAAATATGCTGGTTTTTCCGCGCCCTTTTTCCTCAATCCATTTAATGCATCAATAATTCGTTTAGCTTTAGCGACACCAAAAGGGTGACCGTAATAGTTTCCACTCCCCATATCGAGGACGTTTTCTCCTTGAAACTCTGGAGTTAATGGATCGACGTCAGGATTTTTAAAATACCTTCTATCTCCAGGAAGGTAATCTGTTACTCTCATGACGGAACCTACTTCCTTAAGCTTACTATGTACTTTATGCCAATTCATCAATGTAATATCAGAAAATACACTATCAAAACTTTCCTTGGAAAAAATATTGGCAAGTGCACCAAAGTAAACAATGAGTATGGCTGTTGCACATTCTGTTCCATAGTTTGAGCCATGTTTAAAAATGTCATTAATGGCATCCCAAGAGCTTACGTTTTTCTTCAAAGTAAAACCCCCATCATTTGTACGATTCCAAAAGTGTGTATTACATATGGATTGTCTAAAAACGCGAAATTTTATGCCACTTCGGTTTAGTTTGTTCCCAGCACTGACAATCTCTTTTCTAAATAATAATTCAAACTTCAATTGTTCAAGAGTGTCATAATTATATTTTTCTTTACTATTAGTTAGTATGTTGATGGTATTCACCGCAATATTATCTGAGGGATAAAGAGTCAATAGTTCCTGTGCCTGAACTTGTTTTTGGTTTATGAATATCATCAATATCCCTCCATATCTTGTTTAGCATTTTGTATTTGATTATCTATGTCATGGTTAATCCATTTCTTCCATGTGTGAATATTATCTCTGTAGATTTTACAGGAATACTTTGATAACATTACTTTATCTTCAATTTCTAATTGTTGAAACTCTTGTAGATATCCTATTTCTGTACGTGTTAGTGGTTTATTTGGTTTTCCACTATGAGGGGATACTCGTTTATTTAAATATTTTGCATCAATATTTACTTTGCAAGGAATAGGATCACTAGTAAGCTGAAAACTTTCCCCTGTAAAGTACAAGTACGGATCATTTTCATCTAGCCAACGTTTATATGCTTTATGATGTATTTTAGGGTGAATATTTTGCACATGGAGCTCAGAGGGCTCAAAATGCAAGAGTTTATGCGCTAATTCTACGTCCTCTAAATTGTTAGATTGGAGATGATTCGCAACTAGCTGTAGAGTAATTGGGTTTTTAGACTCAAAAAAACTCCACACTAAATCATGAAGGTACAATCCCTTTTGATTGCGTATAAAAATCATATCTGCTACGTTTGGTAAGATGTTATGATCACGAAAATTGATAATGAGTAAAGAGATAACACTATCCAAAACCTGATCAAAATCATCATTTAAACCATCTTCTAAAGATCCAGTTTCAAACATCCATTGTAAAACTTGAATTATATTTTTATCAGATGAAAGTTTATTAATTTTCTCTACTTGCTTATCTTTTTGTATACTACGACAAATATTTAAGGCAAGTCTATTGCGCCAACTTAATTTACTCGTAAGTTCATATGCTTCAATTGCTGGAATAAGCAAAAATAACGTTGGAAATCCCACACTAGTTTCATTTAAATAACCAATCGCTTTTTTTTCATCTTCTTGAAGTAATGAAATAAAGTCACCCTTAAAATCTTCAATACTCTGTCTTAAACGTAAATTGTTCAAATTGTTACTATTTTCTCTATTCATATTAGCACCACACTTTATTATTTATTACTACATCATATTAGAATAAGCTCATTTGGTTGACAAAATTTTAAAGTTATTATGACAATTAATGAGCTAAAGCTAGGCACAAAATTTTATAACTCACAAAAAAGTATTGACATTAATGAAAGTAATGAGTATTATAAAAGTGAGTAATCACTCATTAAGGAGATAAGCAAATGTACAAATCAAATAAAAAAGATATTATTTTAGATATAGCAGTCAAGATATTTTCCCAAAAAGGATTTAATGCAACAACTACCAGTGAAATTGCTAGAGAAGCAGGGGTAGCAGAGGGGACCATATTTAGATATTTCAAAACGAAAAAAGAATTATTATTAGGCACAATGGAAAAATTCTCAATATTTTTAGGAGAGATTCTAATTACGGATAGGATAAACAAAATTATTGAACAGTATAATAAAGATGACTATAAAGGTATTTTATTAGCTATTGCTAAAGATCGAATGAAATTAGTGGATGAACATTGGGAAGTCATTCAAGTAGTTACGAATGAAATGCAATATCATAAAGAATTAAAAAATTATTTTTTAAAAAATGTAGTACAAAAAGGAAAAGTGATATTGGAAGAATTTACTCAAAGAGGGATAGATGCTGGATGCTTTAGAGACGACGTCCATCCAACTATTGCAGCACAAATGATAGTTGGGAATTTAGGAATGTTTATATTGCAAAAAAAGTTAGCTCCACAACTAATTAAAATGAATGATGATCGTCAATTGGAGATGATTATCGACCTCATATTTGAGGGCTTATCCAAGAAAGGTGGAGAGGAAATTGAATAAAAAGTATATCATTTTCATAAGTCTATTGTTGCTACTGTTAGCATCTGGTTGTCAAGCAGATGATGTATCAGAGAATCAAATTTATACAGGCACAGTCGAAGCAAATCACTATACTGTTTCTGCAGAGATATCAGGTAAGATTCAAGAAATTACTATAAGCCAAGGGGATACAGTTAAAGATGGTGATACCCTCATGAAAATTGATACACAACTGTATAACTTACAGAAGAACCAAGCAATGGGTGCTTTAAAAATAGTGAAAGCAAAAGAAGATGCACTACCAAACAGTGCTAGTGAATCCCTAGAAAATGAAGCTCAAGGCGCAGTAGAACAAGCTCAAGCAACCGTTGATATAGTGTTTGAGCTAATCTAAAAGGTCCCAAAGTTGATGGATTTGCCTGTCCCAAGATTGACGGTTATATTGACATAAGTA
>MCHG01000372.1_pt1 | contig 14778 bp, 15 predicted proteins | sample 787351 | NCBI WGS metagenome assembly MCHG01 (sample SAMN05430296, study PRJNA330682) | permafrost metagenome | biome: Cold desert; feature: permafrost; material: soil; isolation source: enrichment culture inoculated with soil incubated with H2/CO2 at 20 degrees... ... | reverse complement strand
TTGCCGTTAGATGCATAATTGTATATAAATAGAAGGTTTAAGAATAAATAGATTTTGAGAATCAACAACATTAGACTTTTTTGAAGTTGACGGCTTTCATCCCCCACCTGTCGCTAATGCTCCGAGGAAGGGGACTTCCCGCCTTCGTGTTAAAAACTGAACTTCAGTACGCCATTAAATACTGAACTTCAGTACGCCATCTCTGATAATTACGTCCCCATCTGCCATCATTCTCTTTAAGTCCGTTTTAACGACCTCAACCGTGTGGATTGTGAAATCCGGCGAGCTGGCGATTACATACATCATCAAATCATCATCAATTCCATTCAAATCCATGTCAATGATTGCTTTATACACATTTTGTGCACTTTTTACACCGGCTATGAAACTATCATTTACCTCAATTTCTGGCATGTTAAATCACATCTACTGCTTTGGTTTCTGTTTCCTTACAAATATCCGGACATCCTCTCATGCCCTCGTTTTATCAACATAAACTGTACCGTTGTTTATGATTGTAGGGTGTTCGCCTTTGCTCGGTCCTCTTGCCTGAGTAACAGGCTCCCATATGTCTAAATCAAGAAAGTAAAGTTCTCCCTGCGATCTTCCCCTCCCATATATCCCATTATGCGTATAGTGTTTAATTATCTAGTACCATGAAAACCCAAATATAGAACATATTATTCTGGTGACTTCCATCAGCTGATATTGTTTTGATCAAATTGATGATCCACAATTAAGTTTTCATGGTACTAGTCTAAGGTTTTAAGAATATACGAGAAGTCTAATTTTATAACGCAACTATACAGAAGTTTGAATGTGAGCACGAAAGGAAGGTTCACATATAGAAAAAGAGACTGTTGCTAAAGAGAGTGTTGCTAAAAATGCTGCTGAAAGTCTTATAGAAGTCTATGTCTCAAGTTATAATAGAAAAGCTGCAAATATGTACTCTCAAGTTGCTAAGGAATGACTAAAATTTAATTTCAAGTATTTATGTACTGATCTATCTTTGGTGGTTATTTAGAGAATTGAATTATAGAGCTATTTACAAAGTGAAAACTTGAAGTTATTTGCTAGCTATTCCTAAACACTGCATTCATTCAATAAAACATTATCTTGATGAGGCTATGAAGCAAAAGATATTTTACTTCTATCCAGCCTGCTTTCGGCAAGTGAACATAAAAATTCATTTTATTTTTTATTGTTATCGATTTCCTCGCATTTTTTAAAATTATACCAATATGTATAATTTTAAACTGTGAACAATATCCTCGTAAATTTATATAGTTTTTGGCGGAGGAGAATCACAAATAAATTGATAATTATAGTCAATTTGATGCTGATTTTCAATATTTTAATTAAAAAATTTCAATCAAGAACTTAAGTATGTTGAGTAGTACTTACTGCCGAATGTAGAATTCATCCTGTCATATGCCTTAAGACCCGCTACGAGCGTGTGTTTGGCTTCTAGGATGTGAAAAATGCCTGTTCTATTAGCTTTAATTTTCAAGATGACATTATTAAGGATTTACGCAGTTGAACGGAGAACTCCACTTAACGCCTTTTTGTGCTTTCTTATGCATAACCAAATATTAAAAATAGACAAATTGCCCGAGCTGCTTGAAAGATTGACTGAAAAAAGTTTTTTGATCCTGAAGAAAGAAAAGGATCTTTTTAAGAAATTACCTGAATCATAAGTTCAAGTTTCTCCATACCCCCAAAATATAATGTTTAACTGGAAATCAGATTATTCGAAAGATTCGACATCTCTAGTACTACCTAATCTCCAGTAAAGCGCCTGCTGACATGACCTATCTACACTAATTTAGGCAGGATTTTCCTTGGTCAGAATATAACCAACCATTTCAGGGTTCAGCTTGCTTTCCTTTGAAATCTTTGCTTCAATGTCCTCAGCGGATTTACCTTCAATTTTCATTTCTTTTATTTTTTCAATCACAGAAGACGGAACGGTGTAATATTCATTAATGTCCGTCCTATTACCCCAGACATCTCCTTCGAGAAGCTGGATTCTCTGCATCTCAAGGAACATCTCAATCGACTTTGAAACCGTAGCCATGTAAGATTTAGGTAACTGAATTACCTCAATCTTTGGGCAGGTTTCAACCAGTCCAAAGATATCTTTGTTGACGGCCTGAAAGCCAGGTGAGCAATACGGTCATTAGGGTTTAGTGTAAAGATTTCCTCTCTGGAACTAACTACTCGAATTTTCATGTTTTTCCCCCACTGTAAAGTTCTTTTCTGTTTTTTTACTTTTTTACCCTGATATATAATACGTTATACTTACTATAAATATTTATCTCATTAAACTAACATTATTCTGTTAGTATACTGGGTGTTCTATCCTTATCAGATCCCAAAAATCAATGTTTAAAAAGCTAAAATGAGGAATTAAAACCTGTTATTACACACTATTTCACTATATTTCCTTCGAATTTATTCACTTTTCTGTTATAACTTTTTTCAATAAACTGACACAATTATTTTTGCATTAGTTTTTGGACTCTCGCAACTTTCAGCTTTAGTTTAGCGATAATGTGTGCTAGAAATAAGGGCAAAGCCCTCTGGGTACTAATCTACTGCAAATCACACGGAGTCTCTACAATTGGTAAAAATTAGCTCCTTTATTCAATTTATCCGAGAAAGGCGCAAGCTTCACATGATATGTATGCCCAGCAAAACTTCGATTTTGCAGCTCTTGGACCATTTTACACTTTCCTTGCTTCATATTGTAATATGGCTGCCATTAATATCCCGATAAGTTTACTGTGACGATCTCTTCCAAAGATACGAAAACTGGCACCATGTCATCTGCTATATAATACTGATTATAGTTTACATACTTCTAAACTACTTAAACTTTAATAACCTATAGAATATACCTGACTTCCTAAAATCAATTGTGTAGTCAAGCTTATTTTCAAAAAACTCCAAATTTTAAAAATTACTTTAATGTATAACCTTATGGTACCCCTATTCTTATATAGGATAAATATGATTTTTGTTTTTCATTTTTCAACAGGAATTACGACAAGAGTTAACAGAAGAGAAATATCATGGCCATGATAGAGGTGGAAGAACGGGAAACCGGCGAGCAAAATAAAGACCTTTTCATGATAGCCCTTAAAGCTACGATTCCCGTTTTTCTCGGATATATCCCTCTAGGAATGGCTTTTGGATTTTTGCTTGATGGCGCAGGGTACCACTGGATCTATGCGTTTCTGATGAGTCTTTTCATTTATGCCGGTTCAGGCCAGTTTCTGGCGGTGGCTCTACTTGCTGCTGGGGCAGGGCTTACGGAGGTTGTTGTAGCCACACTGCTTCTGAACCTCAGGCACTCCTTTTACGGGTTGTCTATGCTGGAGAAATTTTCTGATGTTGGAAAGGTCAAGCCTTATCTCATCTTTGCGTTAACTGACGAGACATATGCTCTTTTGACCATAACCGAAGTCCCGCCAAGAAGCTCAAAATCAAGGTTTTACTTTTATATTGCAGCTCTCGACCATCTTTACTGGATTGTAGGTTCTGTGCTCGGAGCAGTGCTTGGCTCTGTCCTTGACCTTAACCTTGAGGGCATGAGTTTTGTGCTGACTGCACTTTTTGTGGTGCTAACAATTGAGCAGTATTTCAATTCCAACGTGCGTTTTCCTTTTATAGCCGCAGTTGGAGCAGGAATACTTTCGCTAATGTTTTTCAGACCTGAGAATATGCTCCTCGCTTCGATTGTTATCGGGACCTTAATCCTGATCGCAAGGGAAAAATTCGTAAAAGAAAACCTGCACGTAAAGCAGGATATCCAATAGGCTAATTTGGCAATATCCACTGAGAAAAATTCGGAAGGAAAGTGAAGAAAATTAATGACAGATACATTGCAAATTCTTGTAACCATTACGGCCCTAGCCCTTGCAACTTTTGCAACAAGGGTTCTTCCGTTTATGTGTTTTGGCTCAAGAGAACCACCATTAATGCTCTTAACTATTGAAAAAAATCTCCCTCCAATGATTCTCATGCTGCTGGTTATCTACTGCTTAAAGGATGTGCAGTGGCTTGCAGCCCCATATGGGATTCCGGAACTATTTTCCATAGGAATTGTCGCAGGTCTGCACTTCTGGAAAAGAAACGCCATGCTCAGTATCTTTATTGGAACGTTGCTTTATATGGCACTGGTTCAGTTCAATTTATTTTCGTTCCTGTAATTTAAACTATTTTTCAAGATCCACTCACTTTTCCTTACTTTTTCTTTCTCTTCCTTAATTTTTCTTTCTTGCCTTAATTTTTCTTTATTTTCCTTAATTTTTCTTTATTTTCCTTACTTTTTCTTTCTCTTCCTTAATTTTTCTTTCTTGCCTTAATTTTTCTTTATTTTCCTTAATTTTTCTTTATTTTTCCTGGCAGGTTAGACAGTCCGAAAATCCATAATTTTTATACAGATTAATTTTAATGCCTTTGCAGTAAAGTGATCTCACATGTCTGAAAAAAAGATTGACCAGTCTTCACTCAAAAGCAAAGGGTTTCTGCCGCAGAGACAGGAAAACATGTTTTCAATGCGGCTTAAAGTTGTAGGCGGCAGGATGGACGCTGAAAAGCTGCGTGCAATCGCGGATGCTGCCGAAAAATACGGCTCTGGCTATGTCCACATAACCTCAAGGCAGCAGATTGAGATTCCTTTTGTTAAACTTGAAGATGCGGAAGAAGCAAGCATTGATCTTGAAAAGCAGGGAATTTTCGGAGGATCTTCCGGGAAAAAAATAAGGGCAATAGTTGCCTGTCACGGGAACAGTGTCTGCAGATACGGGTTAATTGACTGCCAGGAACTTGCGTGCAAGATCGATGAGAAATATTTTGGGGGAGCTGTCCCTAAAAAACTCAAGATCGCAATAACCGGCTGCCCTTCTGCCTGTGTAAAGCCTCAAGATAATGATTTCGGAATCATGGGTGCTACAAAACCCGAAATTTTAGAAGAAAATTGTGTCGGCTGCGGGCGCTGTGAAAAGGCTTGTAAAATGGAAGCAATAACAGTCCAGGAAGAGATAGCCAGGATAGACAGGGAAAAGTGCGTTCTTTGTGGAGCCTGTATTGCAGCCTGTAGGAAAGAGGCTTTGAGAGCGGAAAAAACAGGATATACGATCTTTGTTGGAGGCAGCATGGGACGCAAGCCAAGGCACGGCATAAAGCTTCTTGAACTTGCGGACGAGGAGCAGCTGTATTCAATTCTGGAAAAAACCGTGGAATATTACAGGAGAGAAGGCCTTGATGGAGAGAGATTAGGAGAACTTCTTGACAGGCTTGGAATTGAAAAATACAGGGAAGAAGTCCTTCCCTAAAATTGCCGGAAAAGTCATGCATCGAAAAACACATGACTGAAAGATTAAAATTGACAAAATCAATTAGTTGATAATCAATTTTCAATTAGTTGATAAATCAATTCTCAATTAGATGATAAATCAATTTGATTAAATTCCCTGTCTGGCATGCTCTCCAAGCCAGACTACTATTACTCCTAATCCGATAAGCAGTGCAATGAAACGTATAAGCCCTCCAAGGAGGGGAATTTCATAAGCAATTGCAAATATAAATGCCCCGATAAGGTAATACACCATCTTTCCGGCGTCTTTTTTGAAGATTTTATTATATATTATCTCACCTGCAAGCAATTTTACCGGCACTGTCGCAATAAGAATCCCAATTGTCAGGAGCAGGATCATCAAAACCGACAGGCTCCACCCGAAGAAGGTAATAAGCAAGACTATTGAGAGTATCGGAAGGAAAATCAGAATTAAAAAGCCCAGAAGTCCAGCTTTCAACGCTGAGTCTCTTACTAATTCCGCAAGTCTGCTAACAAAACCCGGGAAAAGATAGATCAGGATAAAACCCAGAGCAAGGGACGCAAGCAAGCCTAGAATAAACGAGAAAATGCCAAACCCTTCAGAAGCGTTCGCATACTGGTATTCCGTTTCATTTCTTGCTGTGATGTTCAGGTTTCCCCCTACATCGTCTTTCAGATTAGAGGGGTAATTTTGGGATTCAAGTTTAAGGTTTCCTTTAAGCTTGAAGTTATCTCCGGTTCGAAGAGTGCCTGCAGATACACTTCCATTTCCGTTAACGACCCCATCAAGGGTCACCTCCCCTCCTCCAAGCAGGATATCCCCATTGACCACGCTGTTCCGGGAAAGAAAAATCTGACCTCCCAATACTGCCACATCTCCACCCACATTCCCGTTTACTTTTATAGAGCCTCCTCCTGCGATGACATTTCCTGAAACATTGCCATTAACAACTAGCTCTCCACCTCCACCAATGAAATCGTGCACAACATTCCCATTTATCTCAAGTCTGGAACCTGCAAGCACCAGATCTCCCTGGATGTCCTGATTAATCTGAAGGCTATCTCCCGCACCAAACACATTTCCTGAGCTTGTGTTTTGAAGGAGATTACCCTCATTTGAAGCTCCCACTGAATAAGGCAGTGCAACAAAAAGCGCTATAAGCAAAACAAGCCATGATACCAATTTCTTTTCCATAAATTAACCCTCTTTACACTACTGCTTAATTTTATCGCTTAATTAGCCCGTTTAATATAAGAAAATTCCTGGAAAATGATTGAATTCAGAGAAATAAAGTAAAGACAAATCCTTTTGGAGGTGAGTTATTGAAAATCATAAGCACCAGAATGTATCTGCCAATTTTCCAAAAATGGTTGTGTGCTTGTTTTTTCATATTTGATCAATGATTTACCCGTATGCTCAAAGCCTCTAAACGTTCATCTGGAAATTTACCTGAAAAACGGCCTGAAAAACGGCCTGAAAAATTGCTGAAAAATTGCCTGAATTCTTTTTACCAGGCGTTATTATGGATTCTTGAGGTGTCATATCTGAACCTGCTTGACTTTTCTTCTGCCGGATAGCCCATTCCAATAATTGAAAATGGAACCACATTTTGAGGGATGTTCAGAATACTTCGAACTTCTTTTACCAAATTTTCAACGGGATAAACCCCGATCCAGACTGCACCAAGTCCCAGGTCATGGGCAGCAAGCAGCATATTTTCACTTGCAGCTGAGCAGTCCTGAATCCATAAATCTTTGAATTTAAGGATGTTCAGGTCTCCACAAACAATTATCGCAGCAGGAGCATCCTTCAGCATTTTTGCATATGGATGAATCGTTGAAATCTTTTCAAGCAGATCGTGCTTATCAACTATAACAAAATGCCAGGGCTGTTCGTCTCCTGCTGACGGTGCATTCATTCCGGCTTTCAAAACATTCTCAATCAAATTACGGGTTACTGGCTTCGGCAAATACTTTTGAATACTTCTTCTGCTGAAAATTGCATTCATTTTTTCCATAAATTAACCCCCAATCGTTAATGTTTTTTTATAAGGGATAAAAGTATTGTTGAAATGAATAAATTGTAGAGCAGTTAGAAGATAGAAATCATAGAATAGCTATAGGAGTAAGAATAAGAGTATAGAATAGGAGAAAAGAATAGGAGTATAAAATAGGAGAAAAGAATAGGAGTATAAAATAGGAGAAAAGAATAAAAAATGCGTAATTCAGAGGAGTAACAGAAATTTCAAAAAAGGAAATTGACCGAAGAAAGAGCCAGTAAACGAATGTAGCTTTTATTTTGTCCGTTTTTAAAAATAGGAAAAAGAAAAGTTAAATGCGGTATTTTTTACATGAACCGTTCAAATCTTTCCTTTCTTGCTTTACAGATCGGACAGACCCCTGGAGGTTCGTCCATGGCACAGAGATATCCACAAACCTTACATCTCCATACCGGTTTTGAAAGTTCTCCTGTAAATTCCATAGTTTCCATCATCTCCGCTCTTTTTCGTTCTTCGGCTCTGGAAGTTTCTCTCTGCTCGTGAGGTGGACGCCTTTCAGGAATCGATTCTATTTCCCTTTCTCCTCGAAAGACTTCATCTGAAACATAAAGTGCACAATAACAGGCCCCGTAATCGTTCAGGTCGGGATCTCTGTAATAACAGGGACAGATAATATCCAGATCCTCTTCTTTGTTATTCGCAGAGAGTCTGCAAGGGCAAGACCAGTAACCATAACGTTTTTCATTGGCTAGCAGCCCCCACACAAGATCCTTCGTAAACTCAACGTCAGGATTGAGGTGATAGCCCGACTTTTCAGCCTGGTCATTCAGACGCCTGTAGACTTTATCCACTTCTTCTGAAATGCCTTCTTCGGCAGCTTCCTCTTCTTTCAACCAAATTCCCCCCTTAGAAGCCGAGAGCTTCACGAATTTCTTTTTCTTTAAAACCTACTATTGCCTTTTCCCCTTTTATGATAGTTGTTGGGAAAGCAATTGAGGGATTAAAACGTCTTAACTCCTCAACAACCTGGTTTTCTTCCTCTCCTTCAAGCGTGTCCACATACATATAGTCAAAATCCACACCAAGGTCGGTAAGTAATTTCTTTGTCTTCTTGCACCATACACAGGTACTAAGACCATACATTACGACCTTACCCCTGTCAATACCGGAAACGTGATTTCCTTTCTCCGTATTCTGATTAAAAATATCCATTACGTAAACCCCCTGGCCATGATAAAGTTATGGCAGTGTGTCTATGAGTACTTTGCTTCTAGATAGCTTTTTTTCCTGAGCCTGTTGACAAATTGAAGACTTGACAGACTACGGGTTCTGTAAACTGCTTATAGGAAATTATGGGATAAAGTATATAAATTTGGACATACTGCGAGAATGACCAGCAAAAATTGGACAGAAAAATTAAAGTCAGGACAACCCATGTCAAATCCCAACCAGTCAAAAGAACTGGATTGTAATGGCATCCATACCGTCTGGCGACACTTTATGCGCTTGTCCGATTGCATTGTAGTACTGAACGACGCACCGTCCGAGAGAATATCCATTGTGGTGGAGTGCAACATAGCCGAGCTTAAGCACGCTTTTGCTGTTCGGTCGGAGGAAGGGAAGGTTGGAATACTTTACAGAAACCTTTTTAGCCCTTTCCACGGGGTCGTTTTTGATAAGTTTTGCGTCATGTGGAATTTTGTAGGATTGACAGAAAATCAGTAGAAGGTATATACGTAAGTAACTTATAGTTCTGCCAAAAGCTGGCATATCATTATGAATCAAAACTATAGGAGGGATGATTTGATGATTGTCAATGAAACTTTGAAAATCATTAAACAGCGCAGGAGTATCAGAAGTTATAAAGATGAACAGATCAAAGAGGAAGAATTACAGGCGGTACTGGAAGCGGGGCTGTATGCTCCTAACGCCGGGGATCAGGCGTGGCACTTTACAGTAATTCAAAACAAGGAACTACTGGGCAGACTAAATCTTGCAGCTAAAGAAGCCGCTAAGCAACTGGATATTGAATTTTTAAGGGAAATAGCGAACAACGAGAAGTACAATTGTTTGTACGGTGCACCGACACTGATCATAGTCTCTGGCAATGAGCAGGCCCCCGTGCCTCTCGAAGCAGATTGCGCCGCCGCCACTCAGAATTTGCTGCTTGCCGCAGAGTCGATAGGGTTGGGGTCGTGTTGGATTTTCTTTGTTCTGTTAGCGTTTAATTCACCACAAGGATCCGAATTGCGAAAAGAACTGAAAATACCTGAAGGCTACAAGCCTTACGATTCGGCTGTGTTTGGGTATAAGAAAGATGCAGTTGTCAATGTACCTGAAAGGAAGCCCAACCTTATTACATACATCAAATAATTTTAACTGTAAAGAACATTCTCTTTACTCTTGAAGGAATAGAGGTTTGTTCTTTACTTGTATCAAAATTTTAATGATGATATCCGGATTTCTGAGGACGGAAAAGGACAAGCCTTGGACAACGTACGATCCAAAAAAAATTTTCAGGCCCATTAAATACGTATATCTTCATCAATAGGTACAACTCATAAGTACAACTCCGCCAGAGAGACGATAAAAAACGCATTATTCCCGCATATGCTTTTATCCCGTAAAAGGTATCGCTCAGGGGTCCGTACTTAAAAGGCATTAGTCATATACCGCTATCATTACAAGCATATGTAAGATCATCTCGTTTTCAGATAAATAGATCCTAATTGTAGAAGACAATAAATTTGTCCTAAAAAGGTGACAATATAATCCATGTCTCGTCCCACTCCCACATACGCAACTCTCGACGATTGGATTCTACACGAAGCGATTCCGTTCTCCGTCGATTCGTCCGAAACCTTCAAAGCCTCCATCGACAAGGTCATCACCTTACTTGACGACTCGGTGGAGTTGCTTGGCTTTGGAGAAGCGCTCCACGGAGGCGAGGACATTCTTATATTCCGAAACAGGCTCTTCCAGCGCTTGGCGGAGACGCATGGCTACAGCGCCATTGCCATTGAGAGCAGTTTCCCTCGGGCGCTTGTAGTGAATGAGTACATTGCCGGTCGCGGCCCGGCATCGTATGAGGCTGTGCAGGACACTGGATTTAGCCACGGCTTCGGCCGGCTCGATGCAAATCGAGAACTCGTGGAGTGGATGCGGCAATACAATGCCGATCCTTCCCATCGTGTCAAACTCCAGTTTTACGGCTTCGATAGTCCGACCGAAATGACCAGCACTGATAGTCCAAGCCGGGTCCTGCATTTTGTTCTTGATTACCTCACCTCGATTGATAGCGCCAGCGGCCAAGAGCATCGCCAGCGCATCGATTCGCTTCTTGGCCAGGAAGCTGATTGGGAGAACCCCGCTGCAATGATGGACCCGACGAAGTCGATAGGCTTGTCACCGGCAGCAACTGCGCTCCGGATTGAAACAGAGGATCTCATTTCAGAACTACATGTTCGCCGCCCCGAGTTGGTGGCTAAGAGCGACGAAAGCCACTATCTAGAAGCTGTTCAGTATGCAACTGTCGCAAGGCAGTTGCTAAACTATCACGCCACATTGGCGCGAAAGTCGGAGCCAGGGAAACGGATTGTTGAAGGCCTCGGCATCCGTGACGTGATGATGGCGGATAATCTGGAGTACATCGTGTACCGTGAGCGTTGCCGAGGGAACGTGTTGGCCTTTGCTCACAACAACCATCTGCAGCGCGGAAAGGCACAATGGCAATTAGGCAATGACTTGTTAACATGGTGGCCGGTGGGATCGCACCTCAATGAGATGTTCGGCCCGCGCTATGCTGTCATCGGTTCTGCAATTGGCGTTTCTGATGCCAATGGCATCGGCCAGCCCGAAGCCGGCACTCTAGAGGCGCGGCTGACTGCCGTGCAAGGGCCCGCGCGATTCATTCCAACTCACAAAGGCCAGGAGCTACCGAGTTCGGCAAGCGCAGCTCTTCCGACTCGCTCGGGCAGTATGAAAAACCCGACCTACTTCGCACTAACTCCTCAAAGTTTTACCGATTTCGACTGGCTGGCTGTCCTGGATTCAACGGCATACAACCGCGGTTGGCCGCCGCTACAATAATGGGACGCTTCCCTAAAGCAGTAAAACTCTTCGACTTTCTGGCAGCCGTCAGTACAGCGGGATGTTCGGGTCGATGAGACTGGCGAGTGAAACGGGGACGCAACAGCTCTGTTGAAATCCTTCCAGAAATGTAATGCTTAGGCACTCCGAAGCATCTTAATTCCTCGCCAATCGGTGCCAGATTCTTCGCTGAGTAACGCTAAGGATGACAGTTTCCAGTTGTTTTCAACAGAGTCAGCCGAGGTCTGATGTGAGAATCTATTTTCTGTTTTCGAAACTCCCTTACAAAATTATAACACAAGGGTTTATATTCGTGGAAGCCCTTCTTTAAGAGTACATTTGACAAGTCGGTAGAATTAGTTGTCCTGCTCCTGCTTCCTATTTAATGTGTCAATTTTCCATTCTACGACCGAAGCATCCGGCTGGATTTTTATTTTATCAATCCCTTCTGGACATACCAGTTATAATCATGGGCAAAGAGCTCTTTATTGAATTTTGCCAGCTGGCAAAAATATTCTCTGCGCTGGAGATGTGCTTCATCCTGATCGGAATATTTGATTTCTCCGCGGATTGACTTTGCCAGCTTCTTCCCAAGATCCTGAGCAGGTCCTGTAGACTGCTGAAGTGCAGAGAGATCTCTCCCGACCACAACTCCAATACCGCCAACAACAGTAACGCCAAGATTCATGAGAACGCCATTCATGTATTTCAAAACCTCATCCTCGCCGCTTCCCCCTGCTGTGCAAACTGAGCAGCCGAATTTTCCGGTCAGCATCTGACAGTGGATAGCATCTGAAAGCCGGTCGAAGAGAGCTTTCATAGGGGCCGGAACAGAGTTAATGTAATTCGGAGCGCCAAGGACAATTCCGTCAGCATTTAACAACTTTTCAAAAAGCTCTGTGAAGTCATCGAATAAAGGACACTCACCTGTAGCATAACAGACTCCGCATGCTGTACAGTATTCGATATGCAATTTGTAGAGATCTACAAGTTCAGTTTCTGCTCCTTCGGATTCAGCACCCTCTAGAACATATTTTACCAGCTGCAAGGTGTTACTTGCATTGCCCTTCGGACTTGCGTTAATTCCAATGATTTTCATAACTATCTTCCCTGATGAAATACTTCAAAATAAAGAGATTACCTTACCGTTTTTTACCTTCTGCAGGTATCCCTGAATGGGCTATTGTAATATTTTTTCCTCTAACCAGAGACGCGAATATCCCGATAATGCAGAAGACCGTAAACAGGATAAAAGCATAATGCAGACTTAAAACGAATTGAGGATAATATTCAGGTGTGATCTCTACATGGCCGATAAAAATCGCAAAGATCATCATCGCGATGCCCATCGAGATCATTTGGCCAAGGAGTCTCATAGTCCCGTTCATCCCGGATGCGACGCCATAAAATCTCTTGTCTACGGAACTCATAATGGCATTCGTGTTCGGGGACGAGAAGAGCCCGGAACCTGCGCCGAGCACGATGAGGGTAAGAACCAGGTACAAGAGAGACGTTTTTTCTGTAAGGAAGATGAGAAGAAAGAGTCCAATTGCAGTGAAAGTCATTCCTGCAGATGCAACGATCCGCGGTTCAACTCTGTCAGAGAGCTTGCCTGCAATCGGCGAAATCATAGCCATGACAACTGGCTGCACTATAAGGATAATTCCTGCATGCTCAGGCGTGAAGCCTTTAGTGTACTGCAGGCCGAGACTCAAGAGAAAGGTCACTGCGAAAGTTGCGCTATAATTGATGAGCGCAGACAGGTTCGAAAAGGCAAAGACCCGGTTTTTTGTCAGAAGCCTGATATCAAGAACCGGAGAAGGTATTCGCATCTCGTACAAAGCAAAAATTATCACCCCGATAATTCCCGCGGCTATGAGAGCAGCACCTTTCAATTCCGGGAGAAGTGAGAACCCGTACATGACTGCAACGACCGCTGCACCGTAAATAACTGATCCTGTCAGATCGAACCTATCTCCCCTGCACTCTGCCCATTCACCTTTAAGCTTCCAGAGAATTAGGAGAATTGCTGTGATACCTATAGGAACATTTACGAAGAAGATGCTCCTCCAGCCAAGATACTGCGTCATCACGCCGCCAAGGAAAGGGCCGATGGAAAGCCCGATGTAAACTGCAGTGATATAAATACCGAGAGCTTTCCCACGTTCGCCTGGCGGGAAGACAGAGGTGACGATAGCCACTCCGGTCCCGAAGATCATCGCACTCCCCAGACCCTGAATAACCCGAATTACGATCAGCATCTCTGTAGAGGGGACCATAGTCATCGCCAGGGATGCAAGGCTGAAGATCGCTATGCCGTAGAGAAAAACTTTTTTTCTCCCGTAGATATCGGCGATTTTTCCGAAAGGGACAAGAAACACTGCTGCAGCGAGGAGATACGCAGTTGCAACCCACGAAAGGGCAATAGCGTCCATATGAAACTCTGCACCCAATGCAGGCAGGGCAATATTTACTGCAGAGCCGTCAAAAGGAGTGATAAATCCCGCAAGTACCGCGATAAAGAGTACAACTCGTTTTTCGGTATCGTGGATAGAGGTATCAGGGTTTCGGCATATTCCCGGAGCCTCAGAAGGTAGTCCGGTATTTTCAGCAGGTGATCTGTTATTATTTGTTTTTTTCACCATGTATATCACTGATCAGCAAGGTCATAGTCTACTATTGAAAATCAAGAATTGAAATGATCAAGAAGATCGCAGCGTTTTTGTGCGAAGAGAAGATTTTTAAGGAATATAACTCTTCACATTATTCCTTCTTATTATGGTTGACTGATCAACAATTTCAGTATGATCTATTTGTTATAAATAGTATCTCATTCAACTAGTTTTCCAATAGGTCCGAATGATACTGATTTGTCATGAGTGTGAATGATGAATGAGGAAACAGCAATCAAGTGGATTGAGGATATAGACATAGTAGCCGCGATGATATCGTATACGTACCGTTCTGTCCAGAAGCATTTTGCAAAAGAGCTGGCACAGTATCACATCGGCTGGGGGCATTTTGCCATTCTGATGTCTCTGTATGATCAGGACGGCCGCAGCCAGGACAGCCTTGCACAGTCGAAGGGGTTCGATAAAACGATGATTGCGAAATCTATACTGAGACTGGAAAAGGAAGGCATTGTTTACCGCAAAATCGATCAGGAAGACAAAAGAATCAAAAGGCTCTATCTTACCGAAAAGGGAAGAAAACTAAGGCCGGAAATGGAAAGGATAGGATTTGAGCTGAATGCACTCCTTCTCAAGGGTTTTAACTCCGATGAATTATCATCTGCTATTGAGAGCGTTCGGAAAATTGCACTTAATGCGGCAAAGCTCTAATGAC
>MCHG01000371.1_pt1 | contig 14807 bp, 11 predicted proteins | sample 787351 | NCBI WGS metagenome assembly MCHG01 (sample SAMN05430296, study PRJNA330682) | permafrost metagenome | biome: Cold desert; feature: permafrost; material: soil; isolation source: enrichment culture inoculated with soil incubated with H2/CO2 at 20 degrees... ... | reverse complement strand
TGGAAGTTCACGAAGGAGAAAGCAGATAAGAAGCTGTCAAAGCATTATGTATCATAATTAAATTGTCATTACACTAGTCTTCTTAAAATGAGCCACTGCCCATTAGAATCAGACATTCATGAAATCTAAAACCAGCTCAACATCTTCAGGATCCGATATTGGAATATAAGGGCATAAGAGGTTCCGAATGTAGCCTTGAAAATAAATAAATTTTCATCAACATAAACGATAAAATTAAACTGATACTTTTCGAACACCACCCAAATAAATTTCATTAAAGAGGATGTCTTGCAACTCAATTCTACGCCTCTTGATTCGACTATTGTCCTGTGAATGACAGATGGATATCAGGAGAGGGTATTTTCGATAAACCACCTTTGACTGTAAGCTGGCAGGTCTAATTCTACATCGGGCTCTAGAAAAGGTCTTCTTTGACTTGATTTCACAATCATCTTTTCAGGTTTAGGATGTTCTTTTTTCATGGTTTTCGGAGCAAGAATGACTTTCTCTTCTCTACTCGTTCCAAAATTTCCTTTCCAGGTTTAGGATGTTCTTTTTTCACGGTTTTCGGAGCAAGAATATCTTTTTCTTCTTTACTCTCAAAGAAGTGTGAAAACCTGTCAAAAGTTGTAATACAGGTTTCAAGCAGTTTTTTCTGAGCTGACAGGTCACCTGGGGGTAGATCTTCTGCACTTCTGAGAAGCCCTGCTAGCTGATTGAGGATTTCGAGAAATTGCTGGTTTTCTCCGAGGCTCCTGATCTCACGGGTTACTTTCGAGACGTATCGCTCGCTTTCGAGTTTCGCTATTTCAGGTATATCGCTGAAAAGGATGGATAAGAGAGCTTCATAAAAGGGTCGATAGAAATCAGGAATATTGGTATCTACAGAAACTTCAGCTGCTTCTTTAAAGTATTTGACAGCTTCTTTTAGCCCGAAAATGTAACCAGCTTCGTTTTCTGCCCTTAGCGACCTCCAGAGCGAAGCCCTCCCAAGGGAGCGAAAAGCGTATTTCCGGACATAGATATAGGGATTTGCTGTAAGCGCCTGCAGGTCTCTCCATGCCTGTGTTTTATCCGGCGCATGAAAGAAGGCATTCCCAAGCTCTCTCGTTGCAACCCGCTTCACAAAATTATCGCTGTAATCCGAAAGCGAAATAAAATCCTTCCAGGCTTTTTCCTTATTCTGAACCTCTGTATAGCCAGATGAGAGGGCAAGGACGGCTCCCCTCCGGACTTTTCTGTCCTCAACTGATGCAAGCCTTACAAGCTCATCCCACGCTCTCTGTTTATTTTCAGAATATTCAAAAGCGACAAAAAGGAGTTCGGCAGCCCTTTCTCGAAGCTGAGCATCCTGGCTTTCTGTCAGCTTGACCAGGTCGAAAAAAACTCCCGGCCTCTCCTTAACCTCCGGAAAGATACGGGAAATCAGCTCTGCAGCATGTCTTCTGACACCTGTATCTTTATCTCCTGCCATCATAAGGGCTTGGCTCCAGATATCCTCCTCTTCGCCCGAGTTTCGTGAATAGGCAGCCTTTTCTGATGACGTCTCATAAACCCTAACAGGTTCATCTTTTCCCATTTCTTTATCCTTCCCCACTTCTTTATCCTTTTCCATCTCTTCCCATTCCTTCCGACTTATTTCATACTCATAATAAAATTGAGGGTAGTTAGCAGCGAGAGTCTTTACAAGTTTCCTGAGTGCGTAACTATTTTTTCTTTCAGCCAAAAATACGAGATCTGAATACGCCTGATTTTTGTCAGGTACTTATAGGAAACCCTTACTAAGGGTATCAGCAGCTGTTCTCAGGATATGTTCATTCTCATCCTGTATAAGTTCAATAAGTTCCTTCCAGACTGAATCTTTGTTATCCAGATAGGGAAAAACAAACTCAAGCGAATTGACTGCTATGTCCCGAAAATACCCATCCCTTTCCGTAGTGAGGCTCAGGAAATCAGCCCAGACCTTTTCCTCATCCGGTACATCAGGAAATATAAAAATCAGGGTATATCTATTAGCTTTTTTTCGTATATATTCGCTCTTGTCCCCTGTAAGCCTTATTATGTCGTTCCAAGCCCTTCTCTTATTCGAAATATGAGAAATACAGAAGGAAGAGCCAAAAATCAGAAATCTGACTGAAAGTCATATCATGTATTTCTGGCTGCTCACTCAAGAACTTCCACCAACTGCTGCTTTTAATCTTCCGATCTCTATATTCCAATCTGGCAGGTTTCCTTTTATAGGTATTGATTCTGGATTTTAGCTGGAAGTAAAAAGCTTAGGAAACTGTGGGCCTATCCCGAAATAATATTAAGTTTAAATATAAATTTAATATGTGTTATTTCTTGAAATGCATGCATTTATGAGGATCTATAGAACATTCTCTGTCTCTAGATAAATCAAATACAAAAAAGCCTTCTGCAGACTTAAATCGGAATATAACAGAGAAGAGAAATAAAATCCACTGTACCAGTAAACATAAGGGATTGGGATTATAAGAAGAGGAAATAGGCAAATTGAATATTCCTTTCCCTAAAATTAACTTACATCAAAACTGAATATATAAGTTGCCTGAAATTTATTTAAAATGAGGTAGCGTTCTCATCAAGAAAAACCTAGGAGTTCCGATCGATATTCAAGAGACTCACTTTGTTTTATTTGGGGAAGAGGTATTGAGGTACTTTGATTTCTGGGTTGCGAGTTTCTCTTTCTATCTCTTTACTTTGGAGTAGTGTTCTGGAGTAGGTGTTGTTTGCTAGTGGGGTGTTAAAGAGATGAGAACGCAAGTTATACTATGCTGTTATCATATATAATATTTTTAACACTTAATATTATTTCATCAGGGTGTCCATTAGTACACCTCTATAACTCTTAACTCATGAGTATAATAGTATGTAGCATCAAAGTAATTATGGATTTAAAACGTTAGATGTATCGAGATAATGGCTTTATGAGGAAATTCTCTGTATTACTAAGAATGTTGCATCCTAAAATGATTTTTTATGTTCAAATTTGCTTATACTCAAAACTTGGATAGTAAATACTTGATACAATATCAGGCAGTATAAAGAGTTAGGTCGTCCATTTGTATTCAGTTTATATTATTCCACGATAATCAAAATAACGTCTACTCTCACTCTTTTCCCGTGAGTTTGGTGATTGTAGAGTTACGTGCCGCCAAAGCTTCAAAACGTGAGCAAAAGGCGCGTTGGATATTTTACCAGAAAACACCAACCCTTTATCGGTGGACGACCAAGAGTTAAACATTGAGGAAATGTCAATTCTATTATGGTTCTATAGGATGAATTAGAATAATTTAACCTATTTGAGATTATAGAATAAGTAGTGGATATGTGTGGGTGATGAAATATAACTGCTATTTAATAAACTTAAAGAGCAGAATAATTTCAGAATAAAATCAATATATATGGTCCAGAGATATAATATCAACAGAATATTAATGGTGGCCAGAATTTTAGTAATAACAAAAATATGCAATCTAATAAAAATTCAAATTACAAAAGTTTTTTCGATAGGTTGCGATATATGTGACTGAGCAGCTATAAAAAGTAGATTGAGAGTAATAGCGCTTCCTCTCAAACTTTGGGTTGGATTGCAGGTAGGGACTCGAGAATAGGGACTCGTATCCCACCAACTACTTCTTAACTAATTTTCAGAAACACTCACTCTTTTTTATAATGTCCTTAATTTAAATAAACCTTATGATCGTTCCTAAATTTATACATTTAATTAATCTGTTGCCGCAGCTGACTGATATATACAGTATGTATTTTTTTATTCAATATTATACTGATTTTATTTGATATTGATTTTCATCTTTGTGCTGTCTTTCCAGTTAGTAGGGAGTAATTCATTTTTCGATCTAATTATATCTGGACTTGTAGTTACCTGAATTTGCACTTCATCGTGAACCTGCTACATTACTTAGAAAAGCTTTTAAGAAACATAATAAAAGTCACTTCATATTCACCTTGATAAGTTTCAAGGCTGTTAAAATTTTTAATTTCAACAAAAATATATAATCCAACAAAAATTCAAATTACAAAACGCTTTTTTGATCGGTTATAATATATATAAAGCCGTCGTTATAAAAAAGTAGATTGAGAGTAATAGGGTTTCCTCTCAGTCTTTGGGTTGGATCGCAGGTAGGGACTCGAGAATAGGGACTCGGACCCTACCAACTACTTCTTAACTAACACCAACATTGTAATTAACTTCATATCACTCGTCTTCTTTTTTAGAATGTCTTTAATTTAATAAAGATTATGATTTTTCCAAAATATATATTCTCTTAATTAGCTATTCTGTCGTGACAAATAATAAATTTTTGAGTAAACATTTGACTTTCTGATCATGAATAAAGTCCTATCAAATCCTGGGTTGTGTCCGCAAGTTACTGAAAACCGCGAGCACAAGGATCTCCATGCATTTTTCTAAAATGCATTGGTAGTACTCGTTTTTTCAGAATTGATCAACAACTAACGGACACGCCCCTATCTTGTAGTCATGGAACATCGACAGGCAGGAAAACCCAATCAATACACTCTATAACCGCGGAAAACACGGAAAGCGTGGAAGGATTGTGCCTGTGATTCCTTTATTCCACGTTTTCCGCTCTTTCCGCGGTTCCCATACTCTTTTGAGATTGGCTAAGGAGTGGATGTACGCTAACCTTCCTTGATCTAAACTCAAAGATTTGGTTTGTGACATACTTTGGAATCGATGTACTATAGAGAACACTTGTTGGTGAGAATACTGGATCTTTGGGCGAGAGCACTTCGGGGAAATATCAAATTATGTTTAATGAATCTAAGCCCACTTTAATAAAAGTGAATCCAAAAATAATCTGTGCAACTCCCAAAATGCGAATGATTGAAAAATAGTATTTACTGTTAATGAAATATTTTGATTTCTCTACAATTAACGCAACGATTACCTTTGATCCTACAAGGAAACTATAGAAACCAATTATGAATAGAACTGTAGCCCAAATATGAGTATTTAAACTCTTAAAAATTATTGGCCCGCCTATAGAGAGCCAGAATATATATGGATGTGGATTCCCAAAGTTAACAATGATTCCTCTTTTAAGCGCATCTTTCTTTTCTAACTTTAATTCAAAGCTGTTCTGTTTGATTTTCAGAGATTCCATCCCTGAATATATAAGATAAGATGCACCAAAAAACGCAATAATTCCTATAACAAAATTATAGCTTGTTAAATGTGACAGAATAAACAGCACAGATAACACTATTGGCAAGTCAGTAATCAAAGGAGATATTGCAACCTTTATCCCTTCCCATTTGCCGTGTTGTAAAGTTTCAGAGATAGTTACAGCTAATAGTGGACCTGGAGATATTCCTGCAGCAAGGCCAAGAAATGCCCCTAAGACTAAAAATCCAATAATATCTAGCATGCTCAAGCATTATATCTCAGTCTCTTATATACACATTGTCAATTATACACATTGTCAATTATACACATTGTCAATTATACACATTGTCAATTATACACATTGTCAATTATACACATTGTCAATTATACACATTGTCAATTATACACATTGTCAATTATACACATTGTCAATCCAAAAGACTTGCCATTTCCACTGAGTAGGCCACTACTTCTATATTCAACAGTTTGAATTAACGGTCAAATCGTGCAGAAATATACTTTTCGTTTTTAAAAAGTAATTTCGGGTCTTTGTAACCCTTATTTTCAGAAAGGAAATCTGAACTTTCACGCCTCGATCTCCGAAAAAAGCACTGTCCCGATTGCGCAGACAAGGACGGACAGTGCACCTATTACTGCCAGATCATTGTAGACGCCGAACGTACTCATCCCGGCAATGGCTCCCCTTAGGCCATCAACTCCGTAGGTGAGTGGGTCGAGCCTGCTTATGAAATATATTGCAGGAGGCAGGTTTTCAAGAGGGAAGAGGGCGCCGGATAGGAAGAAAATTGGCATGATCAGGAAGTTTATGATCAACTGGAAACCGTGCAGATCTTTCATTTTAGAGGCTATGGTAAGGCCAAGGCCTGAAAAGAAGATGGCTATCAGGAACATGAATATTAACCCCAATCCAAGGCTACTCAGACTGGGAATTCTGAACCCGAGCACATAACTCAGGCTCAGCACTATCAGACCCTGAATCATAGCTATGACTGCACCTCCCAAGGTTTTTCCGATCATGATTTCGGTCCTTGATATAGGAGCTACAAGGGTCTCTTTAAGAAAACCGAACTGCCGGTCCCAGATAACCTCAAGTCCAGAAAAGACAGCAGTAAAGAGAATTGACATGGCGACAATTCCTGGTACAAGAAAGTCTATGTAATTTCCCCCTCCTCTTGCTGTGGTATACATAGGGCCGATTCCGTACCCGAAAGCAACCAAAAAAAGGAGGGGCTGCCCGAGAGAGCCAATTAATCTTGCTTTGGAGCGCCAGTAATGTTTGAGCTGCCTCAGACAAAGTATGTAAATAACCTCGATCAATGCCTACTCCTCCTCCCTCTGCCTCTCATTCCTGTTTTATTTGAAGGCCCATTATTCTCATCACGGATATGCCTGCCTGTCAGCTTCAGAAAGGCCTCTTCTAATGATTCGCTTTCTGTCCGTTTCTTTATCTCTTCAACCGTACCGGATTCTACAATTTTACCATGGTCAATAATTGCGATCTGGTCCGCAATTGCTTCGGCTTCTTCCATGTAATGTGTGGTTAGAAAAATCGTCATTTTTCTTTCTTTATTCAGGTCTCTGATATGGTCCCAAATGGATCTTCGGGTCTGGGGATCAAGGCCAACAGTGGGCTCGTCGAGGAAGAGAATTTTCGGGTAATGTACAAGCGCCCGCGCAATCTCAAGCCTGCGCTTCATCCCACCTGAATACTTTTTGACATAGTCTTCCCGCCTGTCCCAGAGCCCGACAATCTCCAGGGCTTTCTGGATTCTTTCTGCTCTTTCTTTTTTAGGCACTTTGTAGATCACTGCATGATATACCACGTTCTCGTAACCGGTCAGCTCTTCGTCAAGACTGTGATCCTGAAAAACTATCCCGAAAGATGCACGGGCCTTGTCCTGTTCTTTAAGCGCATTGAAACCATTGATGCTTATTTCCCCGGATGTGGGCTTCAGGACTGTTGTAAGCATTTTGATGGTCGTGGATTTGCCTGCACCGTTTGGACCGAGAAAAGCAAAAATCGAACCTGCTTCAACATTGAAGCTGATGTTGTTTACAGCTGTAAGGTCATCGAATTTCTTTGTAAGGGATTGGACTGAGAGTATGTTTTGCATGACTGTTCCTTAGGTATTTTTTAGGAAAGATTGACTTTATGTGAGTTTACTGTTTAAAATATCCTGACTTTTACAGGTTCAGGAAGAATTCTGCGAAAAGTAACAGGTTTGCGAAATATTGCAGGACTGTGAAATCTCACAGGAGAAGCGTATTTTATATCATGGAGATGAATACAACATTTATAAATTTTATTATTTTAATATATATCTCTATTACTGGATTACATCTCTATTATAAATATTCTGCTATTATTATACCACAAGTTTTTGATTCTGTTTGGTCCTGAGGAAATTGTGGTTATTTTTCATATCCCGTTCCTTTACCTTCCACTATAATCGGCACAGAAAATATTTACACTTTATAAATCGGGTTCTATTCTAAGAATGGTGCTCAAAAGTGTAATTAATTCATCCGTGACTACGGTTTAAACAGCAGAGTTGCGCCTCCCGAGTTTCGCTTCGGGACCAGAAAAATCTATGATTTTTCTTTTAGTTGCACTGCAAGTGCAACAGCACGAGGTCCTTTCCGCTTCGCTCAAGAAGACTCATTGAGAAATTACGTTGCAAAATTACAGTTTTTTTTCCGCGTTTTCCGCGCTTTCCGCGGTTTAACTTTACATTTAAGATGAGTGGCTAATTTTGGTACTTGATGATAACTTTATCTTCCCCAGTTGTGAAGTGTCGATTTTTACTTTGAGAACTATAACTAAATTGCTCCCTTGCATCCACTTTTTTTCTTTCAGAGCTAAAATTAAATCCGAGAAGCCTTGCTCTCTTACACAGAGTAGGGAAAGAATTTAAATCTTTGACGAAATGTTTATTGGAGATCAAAAGAAGTTGTTTTTCTTTTTGAATGAAATATCGGCTATAATCTACTCATATCGCCGTTATCTGAATATTTTCTCAGTTTATTCATCTTTGTAGGTTTATTTAAAGGTTTATTTAATCTACAGGTAGTTCATTTTAATCTACAGGTAGTTCATTTATATGTTCATTTAATCTAAATTTAATAATTATTTGACCCAGATTAGTTATTATTTAAGCTGGACTTAACTACAATTTAATCTATCAGGATGGGCGAAATAATATATGAAAAGAAAGTGGGAACGAGACTTAGGACTTCAGGGACGGATGCTTTTCACAATGTTTCTTCTGGCGGTAGTTTACCTCTTTTTCCTGGCATTTCTTTCGTACTATGGAACACCTCCGGTCTTCATGATTTTATTCATTGGTCTTTTCATGGGTATTCAATACTTTTATTCGGATAAAATGGTGCTCTGGACAACTGGAGCACATATCGTTTCTGAAAGCGAGGCCCCGCAGCTGCATGGGATGATCACAAGGCTCTGTGCAATAGCTGACTTGCCAAAACCTCAGGTGGCAATTGTCAGCACTGAGGTCCCAAATGCTTTTGCGACAGGCCGGAGCCCTAATAAAGCTGTTGTCGCAGTCACGACAGGAATTCTGGATAAACTTTCACCTGCAGAACTTGAGGCAGTACTTGCCCATGAACTGAGCCATGTAAAGAACAGAGATATGGCTGTCCTGACGATTGCAAGTTTTATTTCAACAGTGGCCTTCTACTTTGTTCGTTACAGCCTTTATTTCGGCATGGGAGGAGACAGAAGGCGGGACGGAGGAAGCACTTTGATTATCTGGCTTGTCTCTATTGCAGTCTGGGTTATCAGTTTTGTACTGATTCGCGCTCTTTCCCGCTACAGGGAATATTCTGCAGACAGAGGCTCGGCCATCATTACCGGGCAGCCGTCTGACCTTGCATCTGCTCTTATGAAAATAAGTGGGCTTATGGACAGGGTCCCTAGTGAAGACCTGAGGAAAATGGAAGGAATGAATGCCTTTTTCATTATCCCTGCAATCTCAGGCTCTTCTATTATGGACATATTTTCCACCCACCCATCTGTGGAAAAAAGGATAGCCAAACTTGAACAGATGCAGCAGGAAATGCGTTAAATATAGAGACAAATTGATTAGATAGGCACGGAGACAAGTTAAGGAATGGTTAAGAAACAACTCCAAGTTTTCACTTTGGGAATGGCTCTATAATTCCATTTCCCCAAATAAACATCAAAGACAATATCGGTAACAGAAATACTTGAAATTATAGTTTCATCATTCCTAAGTAGACAAATTAACACGATAAGTTAAGTAGACAAATTAACACGATAAGTTAACGAGAAAAGTTAACACGATAAGTTAAGTAGACAAATTAACACGATAAGTTAACGAGAAAAGTTAACACGATAAGTTAAGTAGACAAATTAACACGATAAGTTAACGAGAAAAGTTAACACGATAAGTTAAGTAGACAAATTAACACGATAAGTTAATTAGATTAGTTAAGGAGATAAATTAAATGGGTTTTCAGGATTTTATGGATGCGGTGCTTGGGAGGAGCAGGCTTCCGAAAGCAAAAAGCGACAAGCTCTTTGCAATCTCCACAGCCAGCATCACTCTGGAAAGCAATCTAGGCCTGAAACCATCAGGATATGCAGGGATCTGTTTTAAGCCAATCGGCGCTTCAGCCTACGAATCCGCCAGGAAAGAGATCCAGGAGCTTCTAGAGTACAGCTCAAAGGAGACAGAGACTGAGTTCAGAATGGAAAAAGATGAGTATAACTTCCTATGGGCTATTTTCAAAGACCCCGATTTCGACGACCTTGTTGCAAACATTCACCTTGTAAGCGAGACTCTTGAAGAGAAGGGTTTTGGAGAGCAGATTCTCTGTGCCATTTACCGGTTTGACAGCGAACCAGAAGCCGGAACAGCAGGGAGTGAAGGAAAAAACGGCGGCAGAAAAGTAGTTTACTGGATCTATAACTTCAAGCAGGGAACTTACTACCCTTTTATTCCTCTTTCCGACAGGAAGAGAGACAGCCCTTTCGAATTCAGGCTAAGGGCAGACATGGAAAGAGAAATGCCTATAGAAAAAAATGTGGAAAAATGGTATCCTCTCTGGGGAATTCCATTTTAAAAAACTATCAGGCTGGGTTTTCAATCCTTTTTCCATTCTTAATTAAATTCGAGTTCAAATTTTCAAAACTTAACTGATTCTCAGCAGACATCTTTTCAATTTTCACAATTCTTAATGCTATCGTTTTTCTGAAAGCGGTCCGGTAATTCAAATATGTGTTTTTGAAGTGTCCTCCACTTTTCGACCTTACGCCCTTATTGGAGCTTTCAACTCCCATTTCCCGAAGCTTCAGTTGAGATATAATTAAAGATGTTTGAGCAATTATCCAAAAACGATATCAAGAAAAATGTTATTTCTTGAGAACATTTGCAGAACGTCGATTTTATTCGGTTTCCGAAAAAAACGGCTCTGCGGCGGTTATCCTATACGACTCTGAGACTGTTTTCTGAGTGATACCAGGAACTCGGATCTTGAAAACTTGGCTTATTTAAAGTCATTTTACAGGTTGGTTTTTGATACGGAGAATAATGTGTAAAGTTTATACTAGTGTCGAGTCAACAGAAAAATGTCGTATAAAATAGAATACGACTATTCAGAATCATTCAATCCTTAAGGATTGACTCGACACTAGTATTATAGAGTGGGCAAGTCGAAAAGCCTGGTCGAAATTGTTTGGGCGTTTCTTTTAATTTCTCAGGATCTTCCGAAATCAATGTGTAAACAAAGATTCAAAATGCTTATTTTTGGTGATAGACGTACAAAAAAGGTTTCTCTATAGAAGTACAATGTAAAATTTCTGTTTTTCGCGAAACAAAGATTTTTCAGTTTTAAAATAGGCAATGAAGCTAACTCCAGGCTTAATACCTTGACAAGTTCTATTAAACTTAATAGAATACCCATGAAACTGGAAAACAGATTCAAAAGAGTAAATTAAAGGCTTTTATTTATTTAAACGATAAGTAATCCATTTACCATCTGTACTTTTATCTGGGGAGCATTAGCATCAGAATTAACCGATAAATAAAGCTCATTAATCCTTAAAAAAGGAATTGCTTGGTGGAAACCCTATTTGTTCCTCTGTCAAATTAGGTTTATAAAGAAATAAGGCGATATATAGATATAAATGAAGAACAGTCTAGTGCTTGATGCTTCTCTTTGGACATCTAGGCATTACACTTGGGATATTTTTCGGGCTTGGAATTTTCATACCACGATTAAGGACGATAATAGACCCTAAATATCTGGTCATCGGAGCCCTCCTACCTGACTTGGTAGACAAACCTGTAGGTAGAGTAATTTTTGCTTCTAGTGTTGCAAACGGACGCATTATAGGCCATACAATATTGTTTTCTCTTCTTCTCTTGCTGATAGGTTTATACTTGTACGAAAAACGAAGGGATATCAAGGTCCTCACCCTTTCTTCAGGTTCCTTTTTCCACCTTTTTGAAGATCAGATGTGGGCACAGCCTCCAACTTTCTTCTGGCCTTTATTCGGATTGAATTTCCCCAAAGATCACAATGATTACACCGGACTAGAGTATCTATTAAAAATGCTTGAACAATCTTTTCGACATGGATTCTCGCATAGTCACATTACTGAAATCATGGGAATGGGAATAATGGTTATTGTGACTTTATACTGGTTAAAAAAAAGATTGGACAAAAAGAACTCAGATGATATAAAAACACACTTAAACTAAAAAACAGGCTTGAATTCTAGAATAATTGCAATCTGAATTTTCCCAGGTTTCGCAATAGGCACAAAAGGATCGCTTCAATATCCAACAGCGATAAAACACAGATCCGATATTGATTTATTGGTTGAAATATTTATCAAATGCCGCAAATATATCATTTGCGGGAAGTAAGTTATAATGTTACAATGGTTTTTATAACAAAATATCCGCATATTATGAAGCCTATTACATATATTGCGGCTGTTAACGTGCCTGGTTTTTCAGTATATTTCTTCATTCTTATTTCCTCTGTCTTTTCTTATATTTTTTTCTTAGGTGTTGATATATACGCATTCTCTTGTTTTCGGTATTGCGTTTGTGCAATCTTGAACCTGTTTTGACTTCTCCTTGGTTTTTGACTTCTCCTTGGTTTTAGATCTGCTGAAAATTATGTGTTGTGAGAATTATGTGTTGTGAAAGTCTGTATTGTATATTGCTTATCCAGTGTTTATTATTTTTTTGCTATTGTCATTGTGATACAGATACATTATCTAATATGGTGAGCCTTCTTTCCGCAGATATCCTCAAAAAAATCAAGATTTATCTACCAAATGAGGATTTTGCATACAAAACTGATAATTCTGCACAAAAATAAGACTCATAAATTATTTTCATCAATGAAGGTTTAATAATGATTTAACTCTACTCAATCAGGCAATGATTGACGTCCAGTGAAGTATCAAAATTGCGATAACGCCTTCGGAAAATCAGTTCTAATTCTTCGATAAGGTCAGTTCTAATTCTTTTATAAACTTTTTCGAATATTCAGGCACCGAACCCGCCTTTGATGCAACATAGGTTCCAAGAATACAGGCAATTGAAGCGGCTTTTGAAACGCTGTGCCCTGAAAGATAAGTATAAAGGAAACCTGCAGAAAAGGCATCGCCTGCTCCGACTGTATCTGCCACTTCAACAGGAGTGGTTTTTATTTTCTCATAAACTCCTTTATGGTAAACAGCAGCTCCTTCAGGCCCTTTTGTTATGCAAATTACTGAAATGTCCGGGTACTTTTCTGTAAGAAGGCGGCAGAGATCTTTGCAGGAGTGGGTAGTGCCTAAAAGTAAGTCCGAAACAGTGGCAGCCTCCTCTTCATTCATCTTGAGAATCGTGCAGCGTTCGAGTGAAGATAATATCCATTCCTTTGTGTAGAAACCGGCTCTCAGGTTTACGTCGTAGAAGAAATTATTTGCCTTTATTTCCGAAAGTAATTTTTTTAGAGTTCTCCTGTTTTCTTCCGACCTCTGAGCAAGCGTTCCGAAACAAAAGACGTCCCATTTCTCCCCTGAAAGAGCCTTAAATGTCTTTTCATCCGGAGTAATTGCGTCCCAGGCCATACCTTCATTGATCGTGAAAATAGGGATTCCTTCATCCTCCAGTTCGACAGTAACAGTTCCGGTTGGTCTCTTTTCATCGACTAAAATATATGAAGTGTCAATTCCCATTTCTTCGGCCCTGGCAAAGAGAATTTTGCCCAGATCATCCTTCCCGACTGCTGTGATTACAGCCGGCTTTGCCCCCAATTTTGCAAGATGGGCTGCAAGGTTAAGGGGGGCTCCTCCGAGATGAGATGAGCCTTTGATAATATCAAAAAGTGCCTCTCCGAAAGTGAGGGCTTTAATTTGCTTCAACTGCTCCTTTTTCACCTTTCCACTCCATTTTATGAGTTCGTACTCCCAATTTAGGAGTTTTTACTGAAATTAACTCGATTTTAAAATGATGGCTCATAAAGGTGATTCTTTTGTGAGCGGCTCGGCATGAGAGTTCAAAGTTAAAACAAGTATTGATTAAAAAAATATTGATTAAAAAACAAGTATTGATTAAAAAATGGATAGAGAAATGATCATCTGGCACTCATATCGGGCTGCATTATCCCGAATATATTTTTTTCTGTGTCGAGGCAATATGCAAGCCAGCCTATGCCGGGTATAGATCTCTTTTCCATAGTCACTTTGCCGCCGTGATTCTGTATCTGCTTCAGGTATTCATCGATGTCCGGGACGTCTATTGTGCAGATATAGGTGCTTATCGGAGCGTCTATTCCCGGTTCTCCCCCCTGCCTCCTCATCAAGCCTCCATCTATTCCTGGCTGCCCTTGCTCACCGGTTGTTACGTTCCAGTATTCTATGGGACCTTCCCATTTTTCGATCTTCCAGCCGAATACATTCTCGTAGAACTTTTTTGCCTTTTCAGGATCTGTTGCGTGTATCTCGAAATGAACTACTCTTGGCGTAATAATTACCCCCTGTTTTTATTAAATAGTTTAGATGGTATTTATATATAAATTTAAGCTTTGCTTTTTTTAGACTTGTAGTTTCTTCAGTCATATGGAATAACAAAGAGATCAGGTCGTGTACACGAGTTATTTATCAATTCCGAAAAAGAGAGGACATCTCCTGTATTTGAGGAAATGTAGAGAGATTCTTGAGCTTACGGTTTTCAATAACTCACACCCATGATCCGATATCTTGAGAACCATGAAACAAAATATTATTACAAAAATCTCGGTGGCAAAGGAGTAAACTCAGAATCTGGTCTTGAAGCGATGAATTGTATCATTTTTAGTAACTATTCAGCCTACTGAAAAAAGTTATAATTTAATATAAATGCTGCAACTCTCAGAATAATAGCGGCGCTTGATTGAGCGCCGCTAGAATAGCATCCATAGCATTCAAGTCATTCTTTCTAATTGTGGAAATATAGCCTCTAATTCTGCAGAAAGCTACCGCTCCTTGTATGCTTCTGAAAGTTCCGGATATTTTCTGCTGTAGTTTCATCATCCTGATATCTCTTTCTGCCTGATTATTATCAAACGGAACTCTCAGGTCATTGAG
>MCHG01000370.1_pt1 | contig 14876 bp, 15 predicted proteins | sample 787351 | NCBI WGS metagenome assembly MCHG01 (sample SAMN05430296, study PRJNA330682) | permafrost metagenome | biome: Cold desert; feature: permafrost; material: soil; isolation source: enrichment culture inoculated with soil incubated with H2/CO2 at 20 degrees... ... | reverse complement strand
CCGGCAAATCAGCGATTTGATCGAAGCGCGGAACCTAGCTGAACCAACCGACAAAAGCAAGAAGTTTTTCAACTCCCTACCCCGCCAAAACCCCAGAAACTCAGTCCCGAAGCCCCGTGGGCCAGCCCGTCTCCGAGCGAGCCGCGTCTATACGGACCACCCCCTGAGTCCACAACCCCTGAATCTGAGAATGTTCAGATCACTGAGATCCGAACGGATCATCCAGGCTGGGCGACGGATCGGTGAACCAGACCGGTCCCGCCTCGCCCATATAGAAGTGATCCTCAAGGCGGACGCCGAACCGGCCGGGGATCACCAGCATGGGCTCGTTGGAGAAACACATGCCCGGTTCCACGAGCGATCGCCGCGCACCAGATTGGGCGCTTCGTGGATATCCAGGCCGACGCCGTGGCCGGTCCGGTGAGGCAAGCCGGGCAGACGATAGTCAGGGCCGTAGCCGAGGCCGGTGAGATAGTCGCGCGCGGCCGCATCAACGCTCTCGCAGGTCGCGTCCAGTTGCGCCGCCTCGAAGGCCAGGGCCTGGGCCTGCTTCTCATGCTCCCAGACCCGGCGGAACTCGGCCGTCGGTTCGCCAAAGACATAGGTGCGGGTGATGTCGGAATGATAGCCGTCGATCAGCGTGCCCGTGTCGATCAGCACTACGTCGTTCATTTGCAGGGCGCGGTCGCCCTCGCCCCCGTGCGGGAGGCAGGTGTCGTCGCCGAACGAGACGAGGCAGAACCAGGAGCCGCCCTCCCCGCCCAGCGCGCGATGTTCGGCGTCGATGAAGCGCTTCACCTCGGACGTCAGAACCCCGACCTTGAGCCAGGCGTGGGTGCGGCGCTGCACCTCCAGCGTGATAGCCTTGGCGCGCGTGAGCAAGGCGATCTCGGCCGGCGACTTGATGCGGCGCAGAGAAACGGTCAGCGGGCCGCCGTCGACCAAACGCTCCTGGCCCATGGCGCGAGCCAGCCCCAGCCAGGCGAAGGTGGCGACCAGTTCATCGACGGCCAGCCGTCCGTCCGACGGAAGGCGACCCGCGATGAGGGCGTAAGGGCTCTCTTCTTCCTCCCAGGTCAGGATGTCGCCGGAAATCGCGCCGTCCGCCGCGGTCAGGCCGCCAACCTTGTCCAGTTCAAAGCGCGGGCAGACATACTCCAGCCGTCCATCCGCATGGATCAGGGCGCCGGTCAGGCGCTCGGACGGATGCCAGTCGAGACCAGTGAAATAGAGCAGCGACGAGGTCGAGCCGAGCAGAAGGGCAGAAAGCCCCTGGGCGCGCAGAAGGGCGGCCAGCGCCTCGATGCGGTGGCGGCGCTCTTCGGCGCTGATGGCGGCGGCGGGAGGCGCGATAAAGGTCATGGTCGCGAGCTATACGACATCTAGGGCAGAGTTCCGGTCCCTCTTTTTGGCAAAACGACCGGGAAGATTCATTCGGCTCGCTTCCGAGGCCGGTCCCGTCCCAGGACTAGTTCAAAAGGCCTAGTCCGAAAGCCTGGGTCCTAGCGGAGGTTGGTGAAGGCCTAGTCCGCCTGGCCAAATCGACGGGCGTCAGCGTGCGAACGATAGTCGCCCGACAGGTGGCCTGGCTCCGCTGGGGCGTGCGTTCAACCCATACGCTCGCTCAGCGCCGTCACGGCCTCGCCCGCATTTTCTCTTCGGAGGCTAAGATGGTCGCGCTCAACCAACATGATCTGGAATTCATCCTGAAGCAGATCAGAATCGCCGAGGCGCACGCCAACGGCACGCCCCTGACGGAGATCCGCCTGGACGCCAATGGCCGAGTGATCACCGACCGGGCCTGGTACACCTCGGCCGGTTTCGATCCGACCCTGCCCCTGGCCATCCCGGACGCGAAGACGCCCTATGGCCTGCGCACGGTGGACGGCAGCTACAACAACCTGATCGAAGGGCGTGAGTTCTGGGGCGCGTCGAACCAGCCGATGCCGCGGCTGCTGAACCCCAACTTCATCAACGAGGGCGACGACAGCATGGCGCTGGGCGGCGGCCAGAGCGTCACCAACAACAACTACGGCGTCGTCGGGGCGCCGACCCCCGGCGTCAACGGCGGGCACTCGGGCAATGTCGCGGACGCGGACCCGCGACTGATCTCGAACCTGGTCGCCGACATGAGCTTCAACAACCCGGCCGCCATCGTCGCCGCCCTGACCTTCGCCGGCTCGGCCGACGTCTATGGCGATCTGGCCGTGGTCCGCGCCGCTCATGCCGCCCTGATCAGCGCGATTGTCGCCGTCAACGCCGACGCCGGGATTGACGAGGCCGCGAAACAGGCAGCGCGCGACGCGGCCCAGGCCGAGTTTGATCTCGTACTCGAGGCCAAGGGGCTGGAGGCCGAAAACGGCTCGCTGATCATTCCCAACGTCGCCCTCGCGGCTCTTGGGACCAAACAAAAGGACCTGCGGCTTGCCGGTCGTGCCAGAGGTCGTGTGCAGGATCACCGGCGGGCGGTGCTCATAGCCCTCGAACCCGGCGAAGTCGCCGAAGGGCGGGGCCAGATCCAGGCTGGCCATGATGTCCGACTTGTCGACGATCGGCAGCTTGGTCAGGTCGTCCAGCGAGCGGATGTCGCCCGCCTCGATGCCCTGCGCGCCCCACAGGCGGCGGTAGAAGGGCGTCTTCCAAGCCCGGTCCACGCAGCGCATGAACAGGCGGTTCTGATGCGCGTTCAGCTCATCGCGGCTGATGCTTGTGACAAAGCGGGTGAAGTCGTCGCCGATGGGGTGGTCGCGCGTCAGGGCGGCCGGATCCATGTCCTGCCAATAGGTGCGGTGGGTGTCGGTCATACGTCTCTCCCCGCAGCCAGCCGGAAGGCGCGCGCTGCGTCATGCAAGGTGTCGAAATCGTCGAGCATGGCCGCCAGCGGCTCATGAATATCGGGCAGGCCGCCGAAGGCCAGACAGGCCTGGGCCTTGGCCATGTGCTGTTCGCGCGTCAGCGGCCAGGCGGGCGAGCCGAACTGGGTCGTCACGACCACATGGACCTCGTGGCCGTCGGTGAAGCGGGCGATGCAGGTCGCGGGGGCGAAGGCGGCGGGATCGGGATCGCCGTTGTCGACCACCTGCACGCGCCGCGCCACGGCCTGAACCGCCGGATCGGCCAGGGCTTCCGGCGTGAAGTCGTCCAGCCCGACCCTGCCCCTGGTGACCACCACGCCGACCAGCCAGGCGGCGCACAGGCGCGCATAGGCGACATTCAGGTCGGTCTTGGTCGGGCGCCCGACCAGATAGGAGATCAGCGGCGGCGCACTGTAGGTCAGGCTGTCCAGATTGTCGGCGGTCAGGCCGTGATCCCGCACCAGGGTCTCTGCGGCGGCGATGGCGCCCTGAGCCGCACGGCCCGTGGGATAGGGCTTCCAGCTGACCTCGCTGATGCGGAAGCGGCGACCCAGTTCGCCGAACCCTGCCTCCAGATCATAGTCGCCCTCGAACAAAGGCAGATAGCCGAACTTGCCGTCGATCGACTGGCGCGGTCCCGGCAGGCCGGCGCGCGCCAGATCCAGCGCGCAGACGGCGTTGCGCGCCGCCTGGGCCATCTGCACCGGCAGGGTCGCCTTGCCCTCGACGTGGGCCTGCATGGTTCCCGAAGCGAAGGCCAGCGCATAGCCCAGGGCGTCCAGCGCCACTTCGCGATCTGGCTGGGTTAGACTGACCAGGGCCGCGACGCAGCCGAAGATGCCTGCGGTGGCCGGACGGAAGAAGGTCAGGGCCTTGCTGGCCGCCACCCCCAGGCCCGCCGACACGTCCACGCCCGCAACAAGAGCCGTCAGCAGGGCCTCGCCGCTGTAGGGTCCCGACCGTTCCGCCTCGGCGAACAGGGCGGCGACGATGGTGGCCAGAGGGTGCACCACCGCCGGCTCGTGGACGCAGTCGAACTCCTGGCTGTGGATCTGGAAGGCATTGACGAAGGCCGCCTGAGAGGCTGGCAACCGCACATCGGGCCGCCCCAGCACCGAGGCGTCGCCGCCCTCGCCCCAGGCGCGAGCCGCCGTCAGGACCGCATCGGCAAACGGGGCGTTGCGCCCGGCCACCCCGACGCACAGGCTGTCGTGCAGGAAGGTTCGCGCGGCGGTCCGCGCCGTCTCCGGCACATCGCTCCAGCGCAGGGTCAGGGCGTGGTCGATCAGGGTCTCGGCGGGATTGGTCATGCGTCGTTTCCCGGCAGGGCGGCGGACAGGTCCGAGACACGCGCGCCGCGCCCCAGATTGAGCGCCGCCTGGATCAGACGCTCGGCGGCCACGCCGTCCAGCCCGCCCCAGGCCATCAGGGCGCGAGCCTTGGCGACGAGCGCAGCCTGGTCCATCGGCCGCTCGGGATCGCCCAGGGCGTCGGCGGCCTCGATCTCCATGACGCGTCCATCGGCCAGCAGGGCGCGCGCCGTCGCGCCGAACCGCGCCGGATAGCGGGCGGTCAGTTCCGGGGCTTCGCGCACCGAAATCCGGGCGCGCGTCTGCCGCATAGCGGCCTCGGACAAAGCCTCGCCGGTGAAGCGCGCCAGACCGGCGTCGCCATGCAACCAGGCCGCCGCCGCCGCGTGTTGCAACGAGAACTTGCCCTCGGCGGGCGTGGTCGGCGCGGGCCGGTCACAGAAGACGACGGCGTCGCGATAGGCGGCGATGTCCAGCGCCTCCAGTTCGGCCCCACCCGCGCGAGCGCGCAGCGTCAGCACGGCGTCGATGGCGGCGTGGGCGTGGCGGCAGGCCGCGTGGGGTTTGAAGCTGACCTCGTGAATGGCCCAGGCGTCGCCGCCGTCGACCACCGCCTCCACGTCCCCATCGGAGCATAGACCGTGGAAGAAGCCTTGCGGCCCCTCGAAGATCGCCAGCGGCCCGGCGTAGCCCGCCCGCGCCAGGAAGGCCGCGCTCAAGCCGTTGGCCGCCGCTCGCCCGTCGTGCAGCGCCTTGGTGAAGACCGGCTCATGACGCACCTGCCACAGGCCGAACGCCTGCTGGCCGGCGTTGCCCAGAGCCCAGGCCGTCTGCGTGGCATCCAACCCCAGGACCGAGGCCCCCGCCGCCGCCGCACCGAAGCCGCCGCAGGTTGCGGTGACGTGAAAGCGCGCCGCATGGTGCGGCCCGACCGCGCGACCAACGCGGATCATCGCCTCATAGCCCCGCACGACAGCGTCCAGCAGGGCCTCGCCGTCGTCCAGCCCTTCCACCTCGGCTGCGGCCAGGGCGGCTGGAATGACCACCGGCCCAGGGTGCAGCAGACCGCGCCGATCCACATCGTCCATTCCCAGCAGAGCGCCCGCCGGTCCGTTAGCGAGGGCGGCGGCGAGCGGCCCGGCGCGTCGCCCGCCAATGACGCGGCACGGCCCTGCGCCTTCCAACTGCGCCAAGGCTCGCGGCTCGGCGGCGCCCGGCTCGACGGCCCCGGCGACGGCGCAGGCGGCCCAGTCCAGCAGGTGCAGACGCGCCCGATCACGGTCGGCTGCGCCGGGCTGCCGCATCAACCTTTCAGCCAGCCTGAGCGCCAGCGGCCCTAAATGTTCGGACCTATGCGCTTTACGCTGGCCCACGTCGCTTTCCCCCGCCAAGGTGTCAGCCATGAGCCAACCTCGCTATCGCCAGCTTGCCGACACCCTGCGCGCCGACATCGCTTCGGGCCGCTATCCGATCGGCAGCCAACTGCCGCCCGAGTTCGAACTTTGCGACCTCTACAGCGTGTCGCGCCATACAGCGCGCGACGCCCTGCGACTTTTGTTCGAGGCCGGCCTGGTCGAGCGGCGCCGCGGCGTCGGCACGACGGTGATCCGCTCTAGCGCCGAGCCGACCTTCACCCAGCCGCTGGGCGGGGTGGACGAGCTGATGCAGTACGCGCGCGACGCGCGGCTGCAGATCCGCACCGCCGGCCTGCGCCTTCTCAGCGGCGCCGAACAGGCCCGGCTGCGGCTGGAATCCGATGAAGCCTGGCTGGTCGCCGTGGGTGTGCGCAGCAGTGACGGCAAACCCATGGCCCTGTCGCAAATCTATATCGCCCCGGCCTACGCCGACATCGGCCCCAGCCTTCATGACTGGGACGGCGCCATTCAGGAGCTGATCGCGCGCGACTACGGCGTCGCCGTGTCCCGCATCGAACAGGAAATCGCCGCCGTGACCCTGGCCGCCGAACAGGCCCGCATCCTGCGTGCCGACAAGAACGGACCGGCCTTGCAGACCCTGCGGCGCTACTACGACCGCGACGACCAGTTGATGCTGGCGTCGGAATCCACGCACCCGGCGTCGCGCTTCGTCTATTCGATGAGCTATCGGCGCGACGCCTGACCGCCTGGTCATCGCCAGCCCGCCGAGGCGTCAGCCGCGCCGCCTGCCGCCGGCAGGCTCGGGTCGATTTGGGCCGGCTCGCGCAGGAAGCGGATCGGCGTGCCGACAATCTCTGAGCCCTCGGCGTCGTGCGCCATCATCCCGCGCGCCTCGGTGGCAGGATCGTCGAAGGCCTCCTTCAGCGTCCGCACGGGCGCGAAGCAGACGTCCAGTCCCGCAAACCAGTTCTCCCATTCCGCGCGCGGCTTCTGCTTGAAGGTCGCGGCCAGGAAGTCGCGCAGCGGCGCCTGCTTCGGTCCGGGCGCTTCCGCCGCCACCGCGATCAGGTCGGGACGCTCCAGCGCCGTCAGCAGATTGCGCGCGAACTTCAGCTCGGAGCCGCCCAGAGTGATCCACTGGCCGTCGGCGCACTCATAGAGATTATACATGGCCGCCCCGCCCCAGGAGCGCTCGTCCTTGGGAGAGTTGGCCTCGCCCGTGGCGAACACCTTGCCGGTGACATTGGGCGTCCAGGCCAGGGTGCTGTCGTACATCGACACATCCAGATAGTCGCCCTCGCCCGTCGTCTGTCGCCGCAGCAGAGCCATCAGCACGCCGGACAGGGCCGTCAGCGACGACAGGGCGTCGGCGACCGGCATGTGCGGCATGGCGGGCTTGCCGTCCTGTCCCTCGTTCAGGGAGACGACGCCAGCCAGGGCCTGCACCGACACGTCATGGGCCGGTCGGTCGCGATAGGGGCCGTCCTGACCAAAGGCGCTGACGGCGCAATAGACGACGCCGGGATTTATCGCCCGCAGCGCCTGATAACCGACACCCAGACGGTCCGCGACACCGGGGCGGAAGGCCTCGACGATGACATCCGCCTCAGCCGCCAGACGCATGAAGAAGTCCAGACCCTCGACCGACTTCATGTCCAGTTGCACCGCCCGCTTGCCGCGATGGGTGTTGCGGAACCAGACCGAGGCGCCGTTCTTGGCGTAGCCGATATGGCGCGTCGGCTCGCCCTCGCCGGGCGGTTCGATCTTGATCACGTCGGCGCCGTGGTCCGCCATCATCAGCGTCAGCATGGGTCCCGGGAGAAACAGGGACAGGTCCAGAACCTTGACGCCTTCCAGCTTCATCAGGCCGCGCCTTCGCCCAACAGTTCGGCGTTGTGCTCGCCCATGGCCGGGGCGCGCACGCCCGGCGCACGCTGGCCGTTGATCTTCAGCGGCGAGGCCAGCATGTGCAGGCCGCCTGGGCGCGCCGGGTGATCGACCACGTCGCGCATGGCGATCTCGGCCACATAGGGATTGTCCAGCGCCTCCTTCAGGCCGCGCACCGGGGCGAACGGCACATGACCGCCCAGAAGCGCCAGCCAGTCGTCGGTCGTGCGCATTTCCATGACCTCATCCAGGGCCTGGGTCAGCGCCGCGATGTTCTCGCGACGCGTCGGAATGTCCTTGAAGCGGGCGTCGGCCGCCAGCTCGGGGCGCTCGGCGATGCGGCAGAAGGCGTCCCAGAACTTGGGCGTCTGGCACATCAGCATGGCCCAGCCGTCGGCGGTGCGGACCAGTTGCGAAGGCGCGATCGACGGGTGGGCCGCGCGCGCCATCCGCTCGATCTCATAGCCCTCGTTCATAGCCCAGGTCGCCGGATAGGAGGTCTGGTGCAGGGCCACGTCGAACAGGGAGACGTCCACGTCGCAGCCCTCGCCCGTCGTCCGCGCGCTGAGGATGGACACCGCCTCGATCTTGATGACCTCGGCGCCCAGTTCGCTCATCAGCTGGGTGCCGTAGGGGCCGGCGCCATATTGCTCGACGGCGACGATGCGCACGCCTTCAAGGGGACGCTTCATCAGATCTTGTTCCGGGCGATCACTTGCTTGGCGATGATGATGCGCTGCATCTCGTTGGAGCCTTCGCCGATGCACATCAGCGGGGCGTCGCGGTACAGACGTTCGACCACATATTCCTTGGAATAGCCGTAGGCGCCGTGGATGCGCATGGCCTCGGTCGACACTTCCAGCGCCGTTTCGGAGGCGAAGAACTTGGCCATGCCGGCTTCCATGTCGACGCGTGCGCCGGCGTCGTAGAGACGCGCCGCGTCCTCGACCAGCAGTTCGGAGGCCCGGACCTTGGTGGCCATCTCGCCCAGCTTGGTCTGGATCGCCTGGTGCTCGCAGATCGGCTTGCCCATGGTCTTGCGTTCCTGGGAATAGCGGACCGCTTCACGCAGCCCCCGACGGGCCAGGCCGACGCCGCGCGCGGCGACGTTGATGCGGCCGATCTCCAGTCCGCCGGTGGCCATGAAGAAGCCCTGCCCCTCTTCGCCGCCGATCAGGCACAGTTCGGCGTCGCACTCATAATCGGCAAAGCTGATCTCGCCGGTGTCGATGCCCTTGTAGCCCAGCTTCGGCAGCTTGCGGCCTGTGGTCAGACCAGCCAAGGGCTGACGCGTCTCGGGGTCGATCTTGGGCGTGATCAGCATGCTCATCCCCTTGTAGCGGGGATTGGCCGAGGGGTCGGTCTTGACCATCAGGGCCAGGCAGTGGCCGTTGACCACATTGGTGATCCAGGTCTTCGAGCCGTTGACGACATACTTGTCGCCCACGCGCCTGGCCGTGGTGCGGATGCCCTGAAGATCGGTGCCGGCGTCCGGCTCGGTCAGACCCAGGCAGCCGCGCAACTCGCCTGCGGCGAACCGGGGCAGCCAGTAGTCCTTCTGCTTCTGCGTGCCGAACTTCTGAACCACGATGGCCATCATCAGATGGGAGTTGAACACGCCGGTCAGGCTCATCCACTCTTCGCTGATGCGCGCCACGATGCGCGAATAGGTCAGGGCCGACAGCCCCAGGCCGCCGTAGTCCGGATGGATCAGGGCGCCGAACAGACCCATCTCGACCATGTCGTTGATCAGGTCTTCGGGATACTCATCGTCATGCTCCAGCTGCATGGCGACCGGAGCGACCTTCTGCTCCAGCCACTTGTCGATGGAGTCGAGGATGGCGCGTTCGTCTTCCTCGCTGATGTGGGAGTGGTCGGCCAGCGCCTTTTCAAAGCGATCCGGACGGGCGCCGGGAACGAACAGGAGGGATCGATAGGTCATGAGGCTCTGATCTAATTGTTCGGACAAATCAGGAAGCCGCATTTGTCCGGTCAATCGAGAAATGGCGTCGATCGACTTTTCGGGGCGGATCTCAGACCTGAGGGGCGGGCGCCGCAGCGGCGAAGGCGGCCGCGATCTCTTCGCGCGAGGCGATCCAGACGTCGGGGCGGAAACCCGGTCAGAAAATACTCGGGCAGCACCACCAGGCGCACGTCCTGACCGATGAAGCGCTTGGAGCCGATCACCTGATTGCGGATGCGCGCCATCGCCGCCGCCATCCGGACCCGCGCCGCCTCGGTCGTCTGGTCCGCGTTGACCGCGTCACAGGTCGTCTGCAGGGCCAGGGCGATATAGGGATCAGGAGTTGACATATCTATGTTAGACCATTTCTGTCATAATGTTATACTTTAAAGCTGATATCGACACCGCAGAAGAACGGCCGCACGGGAGCGCAGCATGACCGATCAAGAGACCTGGCCTTTTCCGGCGGCGACGCAGCTGGACGAAAGCCTGCCGACGCCCCTCTATCATCAGATCTATCTGGTCCTGCGCGAGCAGATCCGCTCGGGCGCCATTGCGCCGGACGCCATGCTGCCCGGCGAACAGCATCTGGCGCGGCTGTTCAACGTGTCGCGCATCACGGTGAAGCGGGCTCTGAACGAACTGGCCGCCGACGGCCTTCTGCACCGTCATCGCGGGCGCGGCACCATCGTCAGCTCGGCCCCGGCCATTCCCGTGGTCAAGGGGTCGTTCGACAACCTGCTCGAGAGCCTGCGCATCATGGGGCTGGAAACCGAGATCGAGGTGATCGACGTGGCCAATGTCCAGGCCGACGCCGCGACCGCCAAGCTTCTCGAGATCGAGGTCGGCGCCCCGGTCCAGCGCGCCGTTCGGCGCCGGATGCTGCAGGGCGAGCCCTTTTCGCATCTGGTGACCTTCATTCCCGGCGACATCGCCGAGAAGTTCTCGATCAAGGAGATGGCGACCACCTCCCTGCTGACTCTTCTGGAACGCGCCGGCGCTGCGGTGTTCGATGCGGAGCAGTGGATCACGGCCGTCGGCGCAGAGCCTCTGGTGGCCGCCGCCCTCGGGGTCTCCGGCGGAGCGCCCTTGCTCAAGGTCGAGCGGGTCATGCGCGATGCTCACGGACGACCGGTCCAACTGATCCATTCGCACTATCGTTCGGACCGGTTCCAGTACCACGTCAAAACTCATCGCAGAAAGCCGGCGAGCGGCGGTCGAGGTGAAGCCTGAACGACGAAACCGCCATCTGCCCCTTGCAATACTGGCACAGATAAAATGATATACAAATAGACCATTTGAGGAGCGTCCCATGACGTCTGCCGCCACGGACGCGCCCCGCGCCACCCCACGTTCGATCCCGGTTCGCGATCCCCGCACCGGCTTGTACGACGCCGCCATCCTCGCGCCGACCGCCTCAGCCCTGAACAACATCGCCGAACGGGCCCGCCGGGCGCAGCCCGCCTGGGCGGGCTTGGGCTTCGAGGGGCGCATCGCCGTGCTGCGCCGCTTCACCCAGGCCCTGGAAGCACGACGCGGAGAGATCGCCGCCGCGTTGGAGATCGACACCGGGCGACGCCGCGTCGCCGGAATCGAGATAGACAGCATCCACGGCGCCTTGGCCGGCGCCGCCGCCGTTGCCGAGCCGTTCCAGGACGCAGACTGGCGGCCTGGCCGAGCTTCGCCCCATATCCAGCACGCGCCGCAATGGCTGCCCTACCCGCTCGTGGGCGTCATAAGCCCTTGGAATTTCCCGCTTCTGCTGTCGATGATCGACGCCATGCCGGCCCTGGTCGCGGGCTGCGCCGTCATTGTGAAGCCGTCAGAAGTGACGCCTCGCTTCGCCGCGCCGGTCACGGCGGCGATCGCCGACATTCCTGAACTGGAGGATGTCCTGATCTTTGCGCCCGGCGACGGCGCCACAGGCCAGACCCTGGTCGACCTGGTCGACTGCATCTGCTTCACCGGCTCCGTCGCCACCGGACGCCGCGTGGCGATCCAGGCTGCGGGGCGGTTGATCCCCGCCTTTCTGGAACTGGGCGGCAAGGATCCGTTGATCGTGCTGGAAGGCGCCGACCTGGACGCGGCAGCGACGGCGGCCCTGCGCGGCTGCGCCCTGTCCACCGGCCAGGCTTGCCAGTCCATCGAACGCATCTATGTCGCCCGCGCCGTCCATGACGACTTCCTCGCACGGCTCGTCACGCTCGCCAGCGCGGTCAGGCTGAATTGGCCGGACATTACCAAGGGCGATATCGGCCCTATCATCTTCGAGCGTCAGGCCGACATCCTGCGCGATCAGATCGACGACGCACGCTCTCGCGGGGCGCGCATCCTGACCGGCGGCGAGATCGAATCCCACGGCGGCGGTCGCTGGCTGCGCCCCACCGTCATCGCTGACGTCGACCACGACATGGCGGTGATGCGCGACGAGACCTTTGGCCCCCTCCTGCCGATCATGGCCTTCGACACCGAAGAAGAGGCGGTCCGCCTGGCCAATGATGGCGAGTACGGCCTGTCTGGCGCGGTATTCGCCGCCGACATCGAGCACGCCGCCCGTGTCGGCCGTCAAGTCGAAGCCGGTGCGATCAGCTTGAACGACGCCGCCCTCACAACCCTCTTCTACGAAGCCGGTAAGCAGAGCTTCAAGGCCTCGGGCCTGGGCCCCTCCCGTATGGGCGCCGACGGACTGGGCCGGTTTCTTCGCCGCAAGGCCCTGATCGCCAACACTAGCGCCCCCCTGCCCCTTCAGGCGTTTTCGGAAGATGCGCGGTGAGGCGACCCGCCTACAGGTTGCCATCCTGCGACGCCCCTCGCAGCATGGGGTGAGCAGCAGGTTGGGCCGCGGCGTTCTTCCAGCGCAGCGGTCAGCAGCGGTCAGACGGGCGACTTCCCGCCCGACCGCACGACCATGCCGCCCCGCCCTACGGCTGCAGCAGGACCTTGCCGGTCTTGCCGGGCGTCAGCGAAGCGCGCACGGCGTCGGCGACCTGATCCAGGCCAAAGACCCCCTCGACAGGCAGAGCCAATTGCCCCTTGGCGACCAGGGTCATCAGTTCGCCGATCAATCGGCGACGCTGGTCCGATGGCATGGCGGAGGAGACCTTGCTGCCCCAGAAGCCCTTCAGCGTCAGTTGTTTGAAAATCATCGCCCCCGAAGGAATCTGCATCGGCTCACCCTTCATGGAGCCGAACGACACCAGAAGACCGTCATCACCCAACAGGTCCACCAGGTCGCCAGAGGCTGTTCCTCCGATGGAATCCACGGCCGCGCGGATGGACGCCCCGCCGGTGATGGCGCGCACTCTGGCCTTCCAGTCCGGGTTGGCGGTCGAGACCGCATTGTCGATGCCCTGAGCCGCAAGTTCGGCCACGCCGGCGTCACGACGGACCAGATTCACGGTCCGGACGCCCCTCGAGCCCGCCAGCATGGCCAGGGTCTTGCCCACCGCGCCGTTGGCCGTGTTCTGGATGATCCAGTCGCCCTCGGTCACGCCGAGGAACTCCAGCAGCGAGATGGCGCTGAAGGGCATGGCGATCAGTTGGGCCGCCGCCTCGTCGCTGATGGCGTCCGGCACGGGGACTAGCGCGCCCGTTGGCGCGATGAAGGCCTCAGCCCAGGTTCCGTGCACCCCGGCCACGGCGACGCGACGGCCGATCAAGCGGGCATCGGCCCCCTCTCCCACAGTCTCGACGACGCCGACCGCCTCGCTGCCGCCGACGGCGGGCAAATCGGGCTTGTAGCCATACTCGCCCCGCACGGTCCAAAGGTCGTGATTATGGATCGGCGACAGCAGGGTGCGAACGCGCACCTGGCCTGGACCGGGCTCAGGCAAAAGCGTTTGGTCGAGATGGAGCACTTCGGCAGGGTCGCCGAAGGCGGTGTGAACGGCGCTACGCATTCTGATCTCCTTGATCGACCGTCACATGCAGACGGACGTCGATGTTGCCTTGGGTCGCGTTGGAATAGGGGCAGACCCGGTGGGTCGCCTCAACCAAGGTCATGCCCTCGGCCTCGCCCAGGCCCTGGATCTCGATCCACAGGTCGATATCCAGCGCATAGCCGCCCGCCGGGGTCTGACCGATGCCGACCTCGGCCGAGGTGCGGCTACCGGTGATCGGCAGGCCCATCTGCTTGGCTACCCCAGCCAGGGCGTTATCAAAGCAGGCCGCATAGCCCAGGGCGAACAATTGCTCGGGATTGGCGCCCGGCTTACCCGAACCGGGGACCGCCAAGTCCAGGGCCAGGCCGCCGTCGTCGAGGGCCGTGCGGCCGGCCCGACCGCCGGTCGCGGTGGCGCGGGTCTTGTAGAAGATCTTCATTGGTCGCTTCCTTGTGATGGCTGGATGATCGCGGCGCCAACAGGGTCAATCCGCCGTCGGGTCCGACAACAGGCGTTCGGTCGCCAACAAGGCGTCGCGCATCGGCGCCTGGTCCTTGCCCAGCTTTGAGAGAATGGCCGCGCCCAGCCACAGGCCGTACAGGGCCCGGGCGACGGCTTGAGGGTCGCGCGGCGTCAGGATGGAGCCGTCAGCGCAACCATCGGCGATCACCTGCACGATCCGATCAATCAGCCGTTCGACACCATCCTGCAGGATGACCCGCATGTCCTCCGACAGATCGGGGATTTCAGCCGCCAGTTTGACCACCAGGCAACGGTCGGCAAGGCCTCCCGCGCGCCCCTCGTCGAGCCAGGCCGTCCAGTAGCACATCAACCGTTCACGGCCGCTTCCGGCTTGGGCGAACAGGGCGTCCAACCGACCGAGATAATCAGCACAGTAGTCTTCCAGCAGGGCGCAGCCGAATGCCTCCTTGGAGGCGAAATAGTAGTAGAATGACCCTTTCGGCACGGCGCTCTGATCCAGAAGCTCCTTCAGCCCCACCCCGCCGAAGCCCCGGCGGAGCACCAGACCCCGGCCCATGGTCAGGATGTGCTCGCGGGTCAGCTCGGACTTTTTGCGGTCGGTCATCAAGGGCATGTAGGAAGTAATAGACCGGTCGTCTACAAGATCGATACGAATTTCGTCCGGACGGCGTTCATTCTCCCGGAACAGCATCTCCCCATGCGCAAGGCCGGGCTGTTCGGAGGCATGAGCCTTGATGGCTCGCCCCTCTATCGTCGCAAGATCAACCCACCGTTCAGGCGCGCATCCGGGCAGGCCGATCTTCAAGGCAGAACCTTGACGCCTAGTCCGCCAGGCGCAGCACCGCGACATTCAGTCGGCCTCTTTGCAGATCTGGGCCCGCGCCCTTCATGGGCGCGTCTTGGCGGTCAGTCGCCAGACCTGGCTGAAGGACTGCGGCGCGGGCGCTCGCAATGCGCGCACGGGCGATAGCGCCTTGGTTGTCGCCGCTCGCAGCGTGGGGGCCAGGGCAGCAGGTCTGTTGCGGTCAGGCGGGCGGCAGAACTGTACCCCTCCGGTGAAGGCCGCCTTGTTCGGCTGAGCCCATCGGCGATCCTGGACTCTTAAGTGCGGTCTTAAGACC
>MCHG01000369.1_pt1 | contig 14928 bp, 27 predicted proteins | sample 787351 | NCBI WGS metagenome assembly MCHG01 (sample SAMN05430296, study PRJNA330682) | permafrost metagenome | biome: Cold desert; feature: permafrost; material: soil; isolation source: enrichment culture inoculated with soil incubated with H2/CO2 at 20 degrees... ... | reverse complement strand
GGAGAGAAGGGTGCGGCGCATCGAGTTGCCGAGGGTGTAACCGAAACCGGGCTCAAGCGGCTCGATCGTGAACTTGGAGCGGAACTCCGAGACGTTCTCTTCGGTGAGCGTGGGACGCTGTGCGATAAGCACTATTGATTCCTTTCGGCTAAGTGTCCGCTATATGACACTTGCGATGATGTTTTGAGTTATGAAAGAAAACGAAGAACCGGTGAAGGAGCAGGCCCGCGAAGGCCTACTCCTTCACCGCAGGGTGGTTAGACGCGGCGACGCTTGGGCGGGCGGCAACCGTTGTGCGCCTGCGGGGTGACGTCGTTGATCGAGCCGACCTCGAGGCCTGCGGCCTGAAGCGAGCGGATCGCGGTCTCGCGGCCGGAGCCCGGTCCCTTGACGAAGACGTCAACCTTCTTCATGCCGTGCTCCTGCGCCTGGCGGGCTGCCGACTCGGCGGCCAGCTGCGCGGCGAACGGGGTCGACTTGCGCGAGCCCTTGAAGCCAACGGCACCTGAGGACGCCCAGCTGATGACCGCACCGGTGGTGTCGGTGATCGAGACGATGGTGTTGTTGAAGGTGGACTTGATGTGGGCCTGGCCCACAGCAATGTTCTTCTTTTCTTTCTTACGCGGCTTCCGTACGGCCGACTTGGGTGCTGCCATGAATTTCTCCTGAATCCTAAAGGCGTAGGCGCGCTGGGCCGAGGCCTAGCGGGCCTTCTTCTTGCCGGCTACGGTGCGCTTCGGGCCCTTGCGGGTGCGAGCGTTGGTCTTGGTGCGCTGGCCGTGAACGGGCAGGCCCTTGCGGTGGCGAATACCTTGGTAGCTACCGATCTCGACCTTGCGGCGGATGTCAGCGGCAACCTCGCGGCGGAGGTCACCCTCGACCTTGAAGGTTCCTTCGATGTAGTCACGGAGCAGGACGAGCTGGTCGTCGCTCAAATCCTTGACTCGGATGTTTCCATCGATTTCGGTGTCGGCGAGGGTCTTGAGGGCCCTCGTGCGTCCAACGCCAAAGATGTAAGTCAGTGCAACTTCCACGCGCTTGTCGCGGGGAATGTCAACGCCGGCTAGACGTGCCATTGTGGCTTCTCCTGTAGATGAGTGGAGGTCTGTAGCAGCACCTGTGCATCGGCCTCCAACCGATGGTGTCGCCCCGAAGGGTTCCCGGTGCTGCTATGAAACTGTGGTGGTCGAGATCCGGCCGGCTGGGCGCCGGGTCGGACTCTAACCCTGGCGCTGCTTGTGACGCGGGTTTTCGCAAATCACCATGACGTTTCCGTTACGGCGAATTACCTTGCACTTGTCACAGATCTTCTTGACGCTGGGCTTGACCTTCATGGTGATTCCTTGTGTTCGCTGTCTTCGTGCCCACGGGATGCCGCGGGCCGTTACTTACAGCAGCCGTTACTTGTAGCGGTAAACGATCCGGCCGCGGGTCAGGTCGTACGGGCTCAACTCAACGATCACGCGGTCCTCGGGGAGGATGCGGATGTAGTGCTGACGCATCTTGCCCGAAATGTGGGCAAGAACACGGTGGCCGTTGGTCAACTCAACGCGAAACATCGCGTTGGGAAGAGCTTCGACTACTGCGCCCTCGATTTCGATGACACCGTCTTTTTTCGCCATAGCCTCACTGTCGCTCAATGCATTGGTTGCTGGTCATGCGTGGATTGTGATGTACAGACACGCCGGATTCGACGGTGCAAGACACCAAGGATCAACTCTAAGGTATGAAGTTGCCTTTTAGCAATTCTCTCCTATAATCCCCGGCCTCCCGACCCCCTCTCCCCCACCGCGAAACCGCAGTTGTGCGCGCTAAAACACGTCCATAACGCGCACAAGTGCGGTTTCGCGGTTGGAGGATGAGGGGGATTAGGGGATGGGGACGGGCGTGATGCCGAGGGGCTTCAGGCCGGATGCGCCGCCGTCTTCGGCGGTGAGCACCCAGATGCCGTCCTTGTGCACGGCAACGCTGTGCTCCCAGTGCGCGGCGGCCTTCAGGTCGCTCGTGGCGACCGTCCACTCGTCTTCGCGCACGAACGTTTCAATGGAGCCGAGCACCACCATCGGTTCGATCGCGACGACCAGGCCGGGCTTGACGTCCGGGCCCTTCTGGCGCACCCGGTAGTTGAACACCGGAGGGGCCTCGTGCATCGAGCGTCCGATGCCGTGGCCGACGTAGTCGGTCAGGATGCCGTAGCTGCCCTGCGACTCGACGTAGTCCTCGATGGCCTCGCCGACCTCGTTGAGGTGCCGGGCGACGGCCAGGCGGGCGATGCCGTGCCACAGCGACTGCTCGGTGACCCGGGACAGCTCCTCGCGCGCGACGACGAGCTCCGGGCGCGACGGGTCGGGGATCACGAACGTGAAGGCGGCATCGCCGTTCCAACCGTCGATGACGGCGCCGCTGTCGATCGAGACGATGTCGCCGGCGGCCAGGCGGCGTTCGGTCGGGATGCCGTGCACGACCTCTTCGTTGATCGACGCGCAGACGGTGTGCCGGTAGCCGGGCTCCAGCTTGAAGTTGGGGGTGCCGCCGAGGGCGACGATCGCGGCCTCAGCGGCCGCGTCGAGCTCCAGTGTCGAAACGCCCGGCCGCATGACGGCCCGGGCTGCGTCCAGCGACGCCGCGGTCGCGAGGCCCGGCGCGATCATGAGGCGCAGCTGCGCCGGCGTCTTGTAAATCGAGCGTCGAAGGCTCATCGGATTCCCCGCGAACCGGTCAGGATGCTTCGACCGGGCGAACGGCGTGCAGCCCGCGCGCGGCGAGGGCGACCAGGATGCGGTCGGTCACCTCGTCCACCGGGCCAAGCCCGTCGACGGTGACGACGAGGCCGCGCGACCCGTAGACGTCGGTCAGCGGCGCGGTCTGCTGCTCGTAGATGTCCATTCGGTGACGGATCACCTCGGCGGTGTCATCCGCCCTGCCCTGTTCGGCAGCCCGCTTGAGCAGCCGGGCGACGACCTCGTCGGTGTCGGCGACGATCTGCACGACCGCGTCGAGTGCCGTGCCGTCGGCGAGCAGCAGACGATCGAGTTCGTGCACCTGCTCGGTCGTGCGCGGGTAGCCGTCGAGGAGGAATCCGCCGGCGGCGTCGACCTCCTGCAGGCGGTCGTGCACGATCGCGTTGGTCAGGGAGTCCGGCACGTACTCGCCGGCATCCATGAACTTCTTCGCTTCGAGGCCCAGTTCGGTGCCGTTCTTCAGGTTCGCCCGGAAGATGTCCCCGGTGGAGACGGCGGGAACGTCGAACGCCTCGGCGAGGCGCGCGGCCTGGGTTCCCTTGCCGGCGCCCGGCGGGCCGATCAGGAGCAGTCGGGTCATCGGAGAAGCCCTTCATAGTGACGTTGCTGGAGCTGCGAGTCGATCTGCTTGACCGTCTCGAGGCCGACGCCGACGATGATCAGGATGCTCGCGCCGCCGAACGGGAAGTTCTGGTTGGCGCCGATCGCGACGAACGCGATGAGCGGTATGAGTGCGATCAACCCCAGGTAGATCGATCCGGGGAGGGTCACTCGCGTCAGCACGAAGTCGAGGTACTCGGCCGTCGGGCGCCCGGCACGGATGCCCGGGATGAACCCGCCGTACTTCTTCATGTTGTCGGCGACCTCTTCGGGGTTGAAGGTGATCGCGACGTAGAAGTAGGTGAATCCGACGATGAGCAGGAAGTACATGAGCATGTAGAGCGGGTGATCGCCCTTGGTCAGGTAGTTCGTGATCCAGACAACCCAGGCTGCGGGCTCCTGGCCGGCCGCCGGCTGGTTGAACTGGGCGATCAGCGCCGGCAGGTAGAGCAGCGACGACGCGAAGATTATCGGGATCACGCCCGCCATGTTCACCTTGATCGGGATATACGTGTTGTTGCCGCCGTAGGTGCGCTTGCCGACCATCCGCTTGGCGTACTGCACCGGGACGCGACGTTGCGACTGCTCGACGAAGACCACGGCCGCGACGATCAGCAGGCCGATCGCAAGCACGATGAGCAGGATGTCGATGCCGCGCTGCTGGGCGATCGACAGGAGCGAGTTCGGGAACTGGGCTGCGATCGAGGTGAAGATGAGGATCGACATGCCGTTGCCGATGCCGCGCTCGGTCACCATCTCACCCATCCACATGATGACGCCGGTGCCGGCGGTCATCGTGAGGACCATCAGCATGATGGCGTACCAGGCGTCATTGGTGAGCAGCTGCGAGCACTCGGGGCTGCCCGACGTGCCGAACAGGGCACCACTGCGGGCGACGGTGATCAGCGTGGTCGACTGGAGGATGGCCAGCGCGATCGTCAGGTAACGCGTGTACTGCGTCAGCGTGCCCTGGCCGGACGCACCCTCCTTGTAGAGGGTGTCGAAGTGGGGGATGACCACGCGCAGCAACTGCACGATGATCGAGGCCGTGATGTACGGCATGATCCCCAGGGCGAAGATGGAGAGTTGCAGCAGTGCGCCACCGCTGAACAGGTTGACGAGCTGGTAGAGGCCGCTGGCGTCCTGGTTGGCTGCGAGACAGGCCTGGACGTTCCCGAAATCCACAAACGGGGTCGGGATGAACGAACCCAGGCGGTACACCGCAATGACGATCAGGGTGAACCCGATCTTCCTGCGAAGGTCCGGTGTGCGGAATATCCGCGCAATGGCGCTAAACAAAAGGCCTCCAGTTAAATGCGTTGATCGAGCTTGTCGAGATCCGCCACTAATTTCTTGGTGGGATCACTCAACAAGCTCGACCAGCGTCTACGGACTTACTTGATCGAGCCACCTGCTGCGACGATCTTCTGCTCTGCTGAGCCGGAGACCTTGTCGACTGCAACTGTCAGCTTAACCGCAATGTCCCCGTTACCGAGAACCTTGACCTTCTCATTGTCGCGAACGGCACCCTTGGCAACCAGGTCGGCGACGGTTACGTCCCCACCCTTCGGGTACAGCTCGGCCAGGCGCTCCAGGTTGACAACCTGGTACTCGACGCGGAACGGGTTCTTGAACCCGCGCAGCTTCGGGGTGCGCATGTGCAGAGGCATCTGCCCACCCTCGAAGCCGATACGCACCTTGTAGCGTGCCTTGGTGCCCTTGGTGCCACGACCCGCGGTCTTACCCTTGGATCCTTCACCGCGGCCGACGCGCTGCTTGGCCTTCTTCGCACCGGGAGCCGGGCGAAGGTGGTGAACCTTCAGCACGTGCTCGCGGGTCTCAGTGGGCTCAGCGGCGGCCTTCTTCGGCGCGGCAGCCTTGGCCGGAGCCTTGGTTGCAGCAGCCGTCTTGGGCGCGGCGTCCTTGGCCGGAGCCTTGGCAGCGGCGGCCTTCTTCGGCGCGGCAGCCTTGGCCGGAGCCTTGGCAGCAGCGGCCTTGGGGGCAGCCTTCTTCGCGGTGGCGGGCTTGTCGGCTGTCTTCTTGACAGCGTCCTTCTCGTCAGCCATTAGTCAATCTCCTCGACCTTCACAAGGTGAGCGACGGTGTTGACATAGCCACGGTTCTGCGAGTTGTCCTCGCGAATAACCACGGCGCCAATGCGTCGGAGACCCAGGCTGCGAAGCGTGTCGCGCTGGTTCTGCTTCTCACTAATTTTGGACTTGATCTGCGTCACTTTGAGGCGAGCCATCAGGCACCTGCCTTTGCTGCCGCTGCAGCAGCTGCTGCGTCGGCGTCGGCGCGCAGGAAGCGGGCCGGAGCCACATCTTCGTACGCGAGGCCACGACGAGCTGCGACTGCACGCGGCTCTTCGAGCTGGTGCAGCGCCTCGACCGTAGCGTGGACGATGTTGATGGTGTTCGACGAACCGAGCGACTTGCTCAGCACGTCGTGGATGCCGGCGCATTCAAGCACGGCGCGAACCGGGCCACCGGCGATAACGCCGGTACCGGCAGCGGCGGGACGGAGCAGGACAACGCCTGCTGCTGCCTCGCCCTGCACCGGGTGCGGGATCGTCAGGCCGACGCGGGGAACGCGGAAGAAGTTCTTCTTCGCTTCCTCGACGCCCTTGGAGATCGCCGTCGGGACCTCGCGAGCCTTGCCGTAGCCAACGCCTACCAGGCCGTTGCCGTCACCGACGACAACGAGCGCGGTGAAGCTGAAGCGACGACCACCCTTGACCACCTTGGAAACGCGGTTGATGGTGACAACCCGCTCCAGGAACTGGCTCTTCTCGGCGTCGCGGCTGCCGCGGTCCTTGTTCGGGCTGCGCTCACGTCCGCCACGACGAGCCTCGCGGGGCTCGTTCTGCGGCGGAGTCGTTGATGCAGCGGTCTCCACTGGTGCCTCTGCAGCCACCACGGTCTCTTTTGTTGCTGTCTTAGCAGTTTCAGTGCTCACAGGTTCAATCCACCCTCTCGAGCTCCCTCGGCGATGGCCGCGACGCGACCCGCATACTTGCTGCCACCACGGTCGAATACGACGGCGTCGACACCGGCTGCCTTGGCGCGCTCGGCGACGAGTTCGCCGACCTTGCGAGCCTTGGCGGTCTTGTCACCATCGAAGGTGCGCATGTCCGCTTCGAGCGTCGAAGCCGAAGCCAGGGTGAAACCCTTGCTGTCGTCAACGACCTGCACGAATACGTGGCGAGCCGAACGGGTGACGACGAGGCGCGGACGAACCGCGGTGCCCTCGATTTTCTTGCGAAGACGTGCGTGCCTGCGTCCGCGGGCAGCCGACTTGCTTTTTCCTCTAGTTCCGAGACCCATGGTTACTTACCACTCTTTCCGGCCTTGCGGCGAACAATCTCGCCGGCGTAACGCACACCCTTGCCCTTGTAGGGCTCCGGCTTACGAATCTTACGGATGTTGGCGGCAACCTCGCCGACGGCCTGCTTGTCGATGCCACCGACCGTGAGGCGGTTGACGCTGTCCACGGTGAGGGTGATGCCGGCGGGCGGTTCGATGAGGACCGGGTGCGAGAAGCCGAGGGCGAACTCAACTGAGGTGCCCTTCTGCGCAACGCGGTAACCGGTACCGACGATCTCGAGGCCCTTGGTGTAGCCCACGGTCACCCCGATGATCTGGTTGGCGATCAGGGTGCGGGTCAGTCCGTGCAGCGAACGCGAGTTGCGCTCGTCGTCGGGACGCGTGACGACAACCTGGCCGTCTTCGACCTTGACCTCGATGGGCTTGGCGACGGTGAGCGCGAGCTCACCCTTCGGGCCCTTGACGCTGACGGCCTGGCCGTCAGCCTCCACTGTGACCCCCGTGGGGATCTGGATGGGAACTCTTCCAATACGTGACATTGTCGGCTACCACACGTAAGCGAGAACTTCTCCGCCTACGCCCTTCTTCTCAGCCTGGCGGTCCGTGAGGAGTCCGCTGGACGTGGACAGGATGGCAACGCCGAGGCCGCCGAGAACCGTGGGGATCTCGGTCGACTTTGCGTACACGCGAAGGCCGGGCTTGGAAACCCGCTTGATGCCGACGATGGAACGCTCGCGGTTGGGGCCGAACTTGAGGTTCAGCGTCAGGGTCTGGCCTACCTTGGCATCCTTGACGTCCCAGGCGGAGATATAACCCTGGGCCTTGAGGATGTCAGCGATGTGCGCCTTGAGCTTGCTGTGCGGCATCGACACTGTGTCGTGGTACGCCGAGTTAGCGTTGCGCAGTCTGGTCAGCATGTCTGCGACCGGATCTGTCATTGTCATGTTGTGGTGCCTTTCTCGCCTGGTTTCGTGCACCCGTTACACGGATGACGACCTTCGCGGCTGTGGGGCTGAACGGCTGTCCAGCCCCCGGGGGTAATACTGGCCCGTGTTACGGGGTGTTCTCGGCCGTCTTGAAGGGGAAGCCGAGCGCCTTGAGCAGCGCGCGTCCCTCTTCGTTGTTGCGGGCGGTCGTCACAACTGTGATGTCCATTCCGCGGATACGGTCAATCCGGTCCTGGTCGATCTCGTGGAACATTACCTGCTCGGTGAGACCGAAGGTGTAGTTACCGCTGCCGTCGAACTGCTTGTCCGAGAGGCCGCGGAAGTCACGGATACGGGGAAGCGCGAGGCTCAGCAGGCGGTCGAGGAATTCCCACATGCGGTCGCCACGAAGCGTGACGTGGGCGCCGATGGGCTGTCCCTCACGCAGCTTGAACTGCGCGATCGACTTGCGTGCCTTGGTGACCTGCGGCTTCTGGCCGGTGATCTTGGTGAGGTCGGCGACGGCGCCATCCATGATCTTGCCGTCGCGGGCAGCCTCGCCGACACCCATGTTGACGACGATCTTCACCAGGTTCGGCACCTGGTGCACGTTGGTGAAACCGAGGTCCTTGGAGAGCTGGGCGGAGATCTCAGAGCGGTACTTCTGCTTGAGACGCGGCTGGGCGCCTTTGATAGGTGCGGTGCCAGCTGCAACTGCTGTGTCAGTCATTACAGGTCCTTACCAGACTTCTTTGCGTAACGAACGCGAACCGTCTTGGTGACGCCGTCCTTCGTTACCTCTTCAATGCGAACTCCGACGCGAGTCGGCTTCTTGGACTCCGGGTCGACCAGGGCCACGTTGGACACGTGGATCGGGGCCTCCATGGTCTCGATGCCGCCGGTCTTGGTGCCGCGCTGGCTCTGGCCGACGCGGCTGTGCTTGGTGACGAAGTTGATGCCCTCAACGAGGACCCGGTTCTTCTCTACCTGCACTTCGAGGATGCGACCCTGCTTGCCTTTGTCGCCTCCGCGAGCCTGGCTGCGGCCGGTGATGACCTCAACGAGGTCACCCTTCTTGATTCTGGCCATGACTAAATAACCTCCGGTGCCAGCGAGATGATCTTCATGAACTTCTTGTCGCGAAGCTCGCGACCGACCGGTCCGAAGATGCGGGTGCCACGAGGGTCCCCGTCAGCCTTCAAGATCACTGCGGCGTTCTCATCGAACTTGATGTACGAACCGTCTGAACGACGGGTCTGCTTTTTGACTCGAACGATGACGGCTTTGACGACGTCACCCTTCTTGACGTTGCCGCCCGGGATGGCGTCCTTGACCGTGGCGACGATGACGTCACCGAGACCGGCGTAACGACGGCCTGAGCCGCCGAGCACGCGAATGGTCAACAGTTCCTTGGCACCCGTGTTGTCGGCAACCTTGAGTCGTGATTCCTGCTGAAGCACTTTCTAACTCCTTATGTCAAGCAAGCGCGAGGCTTACTTGGCCTTCTCGAGAATCTCGACCAGGCGGAAGCGCTTGGTGGCACTCAGCGGACGGGTCTCGCTGATCATGACCAGGTCGCCGACGCCGGCGATGTTCGCCTCGTCGTGCACCTTCAGCTTGGAGGTACGGCGGATGACCTTGCCGTACAGCGGGTGCTTCACGCGGTCTTCGACCTCAACGACGATGGTCTTGTCCATCTTGTCGCTGGTCACGAATCCGCGCATGGTCTTGCGGTAGCCGCGCTCGAGAGCCGTGGCCTCGGCTGCGACGACCTTCTCGTCTGACTTCGCCATGACTAGGCCTCCTTCGTCTCGACGGCCTCGGCTTCGACGTCATCCGTTACGGGTGCAGTCTCGGCCTTGGCCTTCTTGGTCGTCTTCTTCTCAGCCTTGGCCGGAGCCTCGACTGCGACGGGAGTGGCACGAATGCCCAGCTCGCGCTCACGGAGAACCGTGTAGATACGAGCGATGTCCCGCTTGACCGCGCGGAGGCGGCCGTGGCTTTCGAGCTGGCCGGTGGCCGACTGGAAGCGCAGGTTGAACAGCTCTTCCTTGGCCTTCTTCAGCTCGTCGAACAGTCGTTCGTTTTCAAAAGTGTCGAGCTCGTCTGAGGCGAGCTCCTTGGATCCGATCGCCATTATGCGTCGCCCTCCTCGCGCTTGATGATGCGTGCCTTGAGGGGCAGCTTGTGAATTGCGCGGGTGAGCGCTTCGCGAGCGACGGCGTCAGAGACACCGCTCAGCTCGAAGAGCACGCGACCCGGCTTGACGTTCGCAACCCACCACTCGACGGAACCCTTACCGGAACCCATGCGGGTTTCGGCCGGCTTCTTGGTGAGCGGACGGTCGGGGTAAATGTTGATCCATACCTTGCCGCCGCGCTTGATGTGACGCGTCATGGCGATACGAGCGGACTCGATCTGACGGTTGGTCACGTAAGCGGGGGTGATGGCCTGGATGCCGTATTCACCGAACGAAACGGTCGTGCCACCGGTTGCATGGCCGCTACGGCCGGGGTGGTGCTGCTTGCGGTGCTTGACTCTGCGTGGAATCAACATGGTTATGCCTCAACTCCTGCCGCTGCGGCCGGAGCCGCAGGTGCCTCTGCGCGGGGCGCACGGCGGGGACGGTCGTCGCCGCCGCGGCGCTCGGGGCGCGATGACTTTGCGCTTGCCTGCTCGCGGGCGAGTTCCTTGTTCGTGATGTCGCCCTTGTAGATCCAGACCTTCACGCCGATGCGGCCGAAGGTGGTCTTGGCTTCGTAGAAGCCGTAGTCGATGTTCGCGCGAAGTGTGTGCAGGGGCACGCGGCCTTCGCGGTAGAACTCCGACCGGCTCATCTCAGCGCCGCCGAGACGGCCCGACACCTGGATGCGAACACCCTTGGCGCCGGCACGCTGGGCGCCCTGCAGGCCCTTACGCATCGCGCGGCGGAAAGCCACACGAGCGGAGAGCTGCTCGGCAATACCCTGGGCGACGAGCTGGGCATCCTGCTCGGGGTTCTTGACCTCGAGGATGTTCAGCTGGATCTGCTTGGCGGTGAGCTTCTCGAGGTCGGAGCGGATGCGCTCGGCCTCGGCGCCACGGCGACCGATCACAATGCCCGGACGGGCGGTGTGAATGTCGACGCGGACGCGGTCACGGGTGCGCTCGATCTCGATGCGGGACACGCCCGCACGGTCGAGGCTCGTGCTCAGCAGACGACGGATCTTGACGTCTTCAGCAACGAAGTCGCTGTAACGCTGGCCCGGCTTCGTGCTGTCAGAGAACCAACGCGACACGTGGTCGGTCGTGATTCCCAGACGGAAGCCATAGGGATTTACTTTCTGACCCATTACTTCGTCCCCTCCTCAGGAGTGGTGAGCACAACCGTGATGTGGCTGGTGCGCTTCTTGATCTGGAATGCGCGGCCCTGTGCCCGTGCCTGGAAACGCTTGAGGGTGGTTCCCTCATCGACGTATGCCTGGCTGACGAACAGGTCCTGCTCGTCCAGGTAGGTGTTCGCGGCGTCTGCCTTGACCCTCGCGTTAGCGATGGCCGAAGCAACCAGCTTGTACACCGGGTCGCTTGCACCCTGCGGTGCGAACTTCAGAATGCCCAGGGCTTCCTGCGCCTGCTTGCCGCGGATCAAGTTGACAACGCGACGAGCCTTCTGGGGGGTAACGCGGATGTGACGCACGCGTGCGATCGACTCCACCATTTCTTCTCCTCCTTCACGTCCCCGCGTTAGCGGCGACGGCCCTTCTTGTCGTCCTTCACGTGTCCACGGAAGGTGCGGGTGGGAGCAAACTCGCCGAGTTTGTGCCCAACCATGGTCTCGGTGACGAACACCGGGATGTGCTTGCGCCCGTCGTGCACGGCGATGGTGTGTCCCAGCATGGCGGGGATGATCATCGAACGGCGCGACCAGGTCTTGATCACATTTTTGCTGGAGGCTTCATTCGCCCTGACAACCTTGCGAAGCAGGTGGTCGTCAACGAAGGGGCCCTTCTTAAGACTTCTTGGCATCGTCTACTCCTACTTACGCTTCTTGCCGACGGTACGGCGACGAACAATGAGCTTGTCGCTTTCCTTGTTGATGTGCCGGGTGCGGCCTTCCTTCTGGCCCCAGGGGCTCACAGGATGACGTCCACCGGAGGTCTTGCCCTCGCCACCACCGTGGGGGTGGTCGACCGGGTTCATGGCGACACCACGAACTGTGGGGCGAACGCCTTTCCAGCGCATGCGGCCGGCCTTGCCCCAGTTGATGTTCGACTGCTCGGCGTTGCCGACCTCGCCGATCGTGGCGCGGCAGCGGGCGTCGACGTTACGGATCTCTCCGGACGGCAGGCGCAGCTGGGCGTAGATGCCATCCTTCGCGACGAGGCGAACCGACGCACCAGCGGAGCGGGCCATCTTGGCACCGCCGCCGGGGCGGAGTTCGATCGCGTGAATGATGGTACCGGTGGGGATGTTCTTCAGCGGCAGGTTGTTGCCGGGCTTGATGTCAGCACCGGCGCCCGACTCCACAATGTCGCCCTGGTTGAGCTTGTTCGGGGCGATGATGTAGCGCTTGGAACCATCCAGGAAGTGCAGCAACGCGATGCGTGCCGTACGGTTCGGGTCGTACTCGATGTGAGCGACCTTCGCGTTGACGCCATCTTTGTCATTGCGCTTGAAGTCGATCACGCGGTACTGGCGCTTGTGGCCACCACCGATGTGACGAGTAGTGATTCGTCCCTGGTTGTTGCGGCCACCGGTCTTCGACAGGGGGCGGAGCAACGACTTCTCGGGGGTCGAACGGGTGATCTCTGCGAAGTCCGCAACAGATGATCCGCGACGACCCGGGGTCGTGGGCTTGAACTTACGAATAGCCATTTCTTAGTCCTCTTGTCCGCGCCGCTTAGCCGACGGCCGTGAAGATGTCGATGGAGCCGGACTTCAGCGTGACGATGGCACGCTTCGTGTCCTTGCGCTTGCCGAGTCCGAACTTGGTGCGGCGAGTCTTGCCCTGACGGTTCAGGGTGTTGATCGACGCGACCTCGACCTTGAAGATCTTCTCGATAGCGAGCTTGATCTCGGTCTTGTTCGCGCGGGGGTCCACAACGAAGGTGTACTTGCCTTCGTCGATCAGGCCGTAGCTCTTCTCAGAGACGACCGGAGCGATGATGACGTCGCGGGGGTCCTTCTGGATCTGGGTAGCCATTATGCGGACACCTCTTCCTTCTTGGTCTTGCTCTCCACGAACGCGTCGAACGCGCCCTTGGTGAAGACGATGTCGTCGCTGACGAGCACGTCATAGGCATTCAGCTGGTCCCACGAAAGAACGTGGACCGTCGGGACGTTGCGCACGCTGCGAAGCGTGAGCTCATCGGTGCGCTCCAGGACGACCAGCACGTGCTTGCTGGTGGCAATCTTGGTCAGCAGCTCGATGGCGCCCTTGGTGCTGGGCGTCTCGGCGCTGAAGAGCGCCGTGACGACGTGCAGGCGGTCACCGCGGGCGCGGTCGGAAAGCGATCCGCGCAGTGCTGCCGCGATCATCTTCTTGGGGGTGCGCTGCTCGTAGTTGCGCGGCGTCGGGCCGTGCACGATGCCACCACCGGTCATCTGGGGGGCGCGGATCGAGCCCTGACGAGCGCGACCGGTTCCCTTCTGCTTGAACGGCTTGCGCCCTGCACCGGAAACCTCGCCGCGACCCTTGGTCTTGTGCGTGCCCTGGCGTGCGGCAGCGAGCTGCGCGACAACGACCTGGTGGATGAGCGGAACGTTGGTCTGAACGTCGAAGATCTCGGCGGGCAGCTCAACGGTGCCGGCCTTCTGACCCTTGGCGTCAATGAGGTCAAGTGAGTTAGCCATAGTGACTACGCTCCCTTCACTGCGTTGCGGACGAATACGAGGCGGCCCTTGGCGCCGGGAACGGCACCCTTGACCAGCAGGAGGCCCTTCTCAGCGTCAACCGCGTGAACCTTGAGGTTCATGACGGTAACGCGCTCTCCACCCATACGACCGGCCATGCGCATGCCCTTGAAGACACGGCTCGGGGTCGAGGAAGCACCGATGGAACCGGGCTTGCGGTGGTTACGGTGTGAACCGTGCGAAGCGGAAACACCCTTGAAGTTGTGGCGCTTCATGACACCGGCGAAGCCCTTGCCCTTGCTGGTGCCCATGACGTCGACCTTGGTGCCGGCAACGAAGACACCGTCAACGGTGAGTTCCTGGCCCAGGGTGTAGTCAGCGGCATCCGCGGTGCGGAGCTCGGTGAGGTGACGGCGCGGCGTGACGCCGGCCTTGTCGAAGTGGCCTGCGGCCGGCTTGTTCACCTTGCGCGGGTCGATGGCGCCGGCAGCGATCTGAACGCCGGCGTAGCCGTCGATCTCCTTGCTGCGGATCTGGGTCACAACGTTCGGCGAGATCTCGATGACGGTGACGGGTACGAGCTTGTTGTTCTCGTCCCACACCTGGGTCATGCCGAGCTTCTTGCCGAGCAGACCCTTGGTGGTCTTGGTATCGGAGTAAGACATACCGGCCCCTACAGCTTGATCTCGATGTTGACGTCTGCCGGGAGGTCGAGACGCATAAGCGAGTCGACGGCCTTCGGCGTCGGGTCAATGATGTCGATCAGACGCTTGTGGGTGCGCATTTCAAAGTGCTCCCGGCTGTCCTTGTACTTGTGAGGGGAACGGATGACACACACCACGTTCTTCTCGGTCGGAAGCGGCACGGGGCCGACGACGGTGGCACCCGCACGGGTGACTGTGTCGACGATCTTGCGCGCCGAGGTGTCGATGACCTCGTGGTCATACGACTTAAGCCGAATGCGGATTTTCTGTCCCGCCATGTCGAACTCTCTCTCTGTCAAGGCTTCTTACATCCCGAAGGCTGCATTGGACGCCGTAGTAGCACTACTGCTGAAGCACCACTGTTCTTCTGTCAATTTCAGCTCACACCGAAGGATCGGTCTTTGCCAAGGCCAACTCTCACGCACCGGCGAACCGGAGGGCGGACGTGGTTCTACCCACATCTTTTGGAGAGTTGATTTAAGCTGTGCTCTGCTACCCGCGGCCTAACCTGGACTCCCCTGGGGAGCGGTTATGCACTGCCTGGCAGTGATTCCAGCCGCTGCGCAGAACGCGGGCCGAAAGTGTTGAACTAGAAGAGTCTGCCACACGGTTGATGCTTTCTGCAACCCGGGCGTGTCGCTTTGGGCGTGTCCCCCGCGCCCAATGCCTGCCCGGGAGTCGCCTCCCGGCGGTGTGCGCGCCGGAACCCCGCGCGCCCGAGCTCGTTCCTGCGAGTTCCTGCGAGTTCCTGCGAGTTCCGACCGAATATCGCGTTGCGCGGGTAGTGCGCCGCTGCGCG
>MCHG01000368.1_pt1 | contig 15020 bp, 18 predicted proteins | sample 787351 | NCBI WGS metagenome assembly MCHG01 (sample SAMN05430296, study PRJNA330682) | permafrost metagenome | biome: Cold desert; feature: permafrost; material: soil; isolation source: enrichment culture inoculated with soil incubated with H2/CO2 at 20 degrees... ... | reverse complement strand
TCATGACAGGGTCCTCCTGTCGCCAGTGAATCAGATCAACGACCCACTGGGAATCCAATTAATGGGTCCTGAGCCTAGCGTCCTAACCAAACGCAAGCATCTCGGGCTGCGTCGCCCCGAGCATCGCTACAAACGAAATTCCCCCGAGAGCCAAGTTGGCCAACCAACTCCCCAGGAACTTGAAAACGAAGACTGTGCGACTTTCGCCGCGCTTCGCCCCGAAGAAGCGCTTCAGGTGGATGACGCCGTATGCCCATGAAACTATGAAGCCCAGCGTCGAAACGATCGCCAAAAGCGTCCAAAGGTTCGTGATCGGCGAGGCACTCATCATTCAAGCTTTCAGCAGGTCGGGCAGTCCGGCAAGGCGCCGCTTTCCAGCTGGAAGGTCGTGTGGCTGATGTTGAAGCGGCTGCGGGCTACGGCCTGGGCTTCAATCAGAAGCGCGTCCGCGTCGGGCCGGTCGTGGACCAGGTGCGCCGTCAGGGCCGTGCCCGAGGTCGACAGACCCCAGACGTGCAGGTCGTGCACCGCACTGACGCCCGGCAGGGCCACGAAGGCCTCGCGGACCTGATCGACCTCGACCCCGTTCGGGACCGCGTCCAGCGCCAGATTGACCGAGTCCTTCAACAGGCCCCAGGTGCTGATCAGGACGACCGCGACGATGGCCAGGCTGACCAGGGCGTCGATCACGGCCCAGCCGGTCAGCAGGATCACCGCCCCGGCGACCACCACGCCCAGAGACACGGCGGCGTCAGACATCATATGCAGATAGGCCCCGCGGACGTTCAGGTCCTTGTGCTGGTCCTTCATGAACATCAGGGCCGTGCCCAGATTGATGACGAAGCCGATGCCGGCCACGATCATGATGACGCCCGACGCCACCGGCGCAGGCTCGGCCAGACGGCGGATGGCCTCAAAGGCGATGGCGCCACAGGCGAAGATCAGCAGCAGGGCGTTGCCCAAGGCGGCCAGCACCGTCGCCTTGCCATAACCATAGGTGCGCTTGGACCCCGCCGCGCGCCGCGCCAGCCAGGCCGCCCCGCCGGCCATGGCCAGCCCCAGAACATCGGACAGGTTATGACCCGCATCGGCCATCAGCGCCGACGAATCGGCCCAGAGACCGGCCCCGAACTCGCAGACCACAAAAACCAGATTGACGATCAGGCCGACGGCGTAGCGCCAGTCGCCGGTGTCCACCGGGCCATGATGGTGGCCGCCGATGCCGTGGGAATGGCCATTATCATGCAAATGATCATGGCCTGCATGGTCGTGGCCCGCGTGCGAGCGCCCCGCCTGGGAATGGTTGTCATGGTCGTGTGCGTGATCGTGATCGTGCGCCATGGGATTTCTCTAGGCCCGCTTCCCGCGCCGCGTCAACGACGACGAACATAAGTCATTGAATGTAAATATATAACCTATCAGCAGCCTATCGCTCCGACCTAGTGCTGATGGGTCATCACCAGCAAGCCGATCAGGATCAGGGCCACGCCCAGAATGGCGCCTTCATAGCGGGCCCAGCGCTCCAGCCGCAGGATGGAGTATCCGGCGCTGGCCAGGGCGGCGAGCAAGGTCATGCCCAGCACCGTCCCCGCCGCAAAGCTGAGGGTCAGCAGGGCCAGGGCCATGACGCCCTCGGTCGCTGACGAAAGATAGATGGGCAAAAGGATTTCGCCCGGCGTCACCGCCATCATCAGCACCAGGCCCCAGAAGGCGGCGCGGTCCGAGACAGCGGGCTCCGGAACCTCAGCCTCAGGCCCCGTCGCCGTGATGGGCTTCTGCAGCGAAGCCCGCGCCAGATAGAAGGCGCCGAAGACGAACAGCAGAGCGGCCGAAAGGTGCGGCAGCAGTCCGCCGATCCAGGCGTTCAGCGCCAGTCCCGCCGCCACGATCAGCGATCCGACCAAGGCGGTCGAGGCGATGTGGGCCAGCCCTGCCGTCACGGCAACAGCCATGACCCGCCCCAGACTCCACCGCTGCGCCCGTCCTACCAGAACAAAGGGCAGCCAGTGGGTCGGCAGGGCGGCGTGCAGGAAGGCCGCGACGAATCCCCCGCCCAAAAGCGAAATCAAAACGGGCTGCTGAAGGTCGTGCGGCGACATTCCGCGACCTCTATACTGTTACTTTGTAACGGTCGAGAGGCCTTGCGAACGAATCTTCCGCAAGACCGCCCCTCTTACGCGGGCGTTCCTTACTATTGCGAAAGCGCGACAAATCAGGCCAGATCGCCGCCACAACGCCGCCTGCGCACGGGTTTTAGGCCCAGAAGCCGCCCTTTCGCGTTGACTCTGGCTCGCCCTTCCGTATATGTCGCCGCTCTTCGCCCGCAGGGTTTCCTGGCGGGCGCATTCTTTTTTGCGTTCACGCTGAGGCTTCCAAATGTACGCGGTGATCAAGACCGGCGGAAAGCAGTACCGGGTCCAACCGGGCGATGTGATTGTTGTCGAGAAACTCGACGGCGACGCTGGCGCTGCCGTCAATTTCGGTGAAGTCCTTATGCTGGGCGGCGACAAGGGTGTGACGGTCGGCGCTCCGCTGATCGACGGTGCGGCGGTTGCTGCAACCCTGGTCGAAACTCGCAAGGGCGAGAAGATCAAGATCTTCAAGAAGACCCGTCGTCAGGGCTATCGCCGCACGAACGGCCATCGTCAGATGGAAACCGTCCTGCGCATCACCGGCATCGAAGGCGCCGGCGAGAAAGCCAAATGGGACGGCACGGTCGACCTGATGACCAAGCTGGAAATCAACGCTCGCGCCCGTGGCCTCGCCCCGCGCGTTGAAGCTGTTGAAGCGGCTCCGGCCAAGAAGGCTCCCGCCAAGAAAGCCGCCAAGGCTGAAGGCGCCGAAGCCTAAGACATTCACCGGCGCCCCGTTCGGCGCCTGCCAAGACGTTAAGGTCGCGCTCATGTAGCCCCTAGGGGTGATAGCGCACCCAAGGAAGAGGAGCAGCAAGATGGCTCACAAGAAATCCGGTGGCTCGTCGCGTAACGGTCGCGACTCCCATTCCAAGCGCCTTGGCGTGAAGAAGTACGGCGGCGAGAACGTTCTGGCCGGCAACATCCTCGTGCGTCAGCGCGGCACCACCTTCCACCCCGGTGAGAACGTCGGCCTCGGCCGCGATCACACGCTCTTCGCCACGGCGACGGGCGCGGTGAAATTCACCACCAAACGTGGCGGCCGTTGTTACGTGTCGATTCTCGCTGCGGCCAACGACGACGCTCAGGCTATGGCCGCCGAGTAACGCGAACTGGACCAAAATCCGGGATCGCGTTGCTCTTAGAAGCCGCGATCCGGACCAGGGAAATATTCCGCGGGGAGTCTGGATCACCAGGCTCCCCGTTTGCGTTTCCCCGCCTCGCTGACCGCCCGAGCCCTGATGAACAAGGACGGCGGTCGCACCAAAGGGGCGTGACCCATGTGCGTGATTGAAACTTCTCCCGTCGTCGAAACCCGGCGCCTCATCCTGCGTGCGCCCGGCGCCCAGGACGTCAGCCGCATCGCGGCCATGGCCAACGACCGCGACATCGCGCGCATGACCCAGCGCATGCCCCACCCCTTCCAGGTGGAAGACGCCGAGGACTTCGTCCTGCACGTCGCCGCCCAGGACCCGAAACGCGCCAACACCTTCGTCATCGAGCACGAGGACCTGGGCCCCGTCGGCGTCATCGGCCTGTTCGAGAACCAGGATAAGGTGCCCGAGACCGGTTACTGGATTGGCCGCGACTTCTGGGGCCGGGGGTTCGCCACCGAAGCCCTGGAAGGCGCCCTGGTCTGGGCCTCCAGGCGCTGGAAACGTCGCGCCCTGATCGCCGGCCACTTCGCCGACAACCCGGCCTCGGGCCGCGTGCTGGAGAAGGCTGGCTTCCTCTATACGGGCGAGACCCGCCGCGCCTTCAGCCAGGCGCGCGGCGAGATCACCAATACCCGGATGATGGTCTGGCTGGCCTGATCAGCGCCGCTCCCTATGCGGGGGCGGCGACCGTCGCTCAGCGCGGAACCACGAGGGTGTAGAGCAGAGCCGCACCCGACAAAGCCATGACGCCGAAGGTCAGCCAGACGAAGGTTCGCGACCAGGGACCGCCGCGCGAACCACCCATGATCGCCCGGTCCCCGTTGATTCGCGCCACGACATAAAGCAGGGGCACGGCGGCGATCCCATTGAACACCGCCGTATAGACCAGGGCCTTTATCGGGTTGACGCCGATGAAGTTGAGCAGAAGGCCGATCAGGGTCGCCACGGCGATGACGCCGTAGAATCCGCGCGCGTCGCCCAACTTGTTCGACAGCCCCTCCTTCCAGCCCAGCGCCTCGGACAAGGCGTAGGCCGCCGAGCCCGCCAGCACCGGAATGGCCAGCAGGCCAAGACCGATCACCCCTGCAGCGAACAGAACCTTGGCCGCCTGGCCAGCGTCAGGGAAGGACTTCACCAAGGGCTCCAGCGCCTGGGCCGCATCCGCCGCGGTCTGGATGTCCGTCACTCCGAGGCCGTGGTCATGATGATGAACCACTGCACCAATTCAGCCGTCACCATGCCCACACTGACGTCCAGCCTCATGTCAGACAGATAATAGCGGGGCAGGCGCGGCCGTCCCTCCTCATCCATCGACACCTTCCGGTCCAGCAGTTCCTCCACTCCCTGCGAGGCCTGCCAGAAGAACATGTAGGGCGAGATCGAAGTGCCGAAGACCCCGGTGATGATGAACAGGAAGGAAGCCGTGAACTCGATATGCGGCACGAAGGTCGCATAGAGGATCTCGCGCCATGGCTGGTCGATGATCAGGGCCGTGGCTGGATAGGCCAGCAAGGCGAGGGCCAGCCACTTCAGGAACCTGGCGTAAACCCGGTAGCTGACGAACACCTCCAGCAAAAGGACCGTCGCCGCCGTCAGCAGCGCCAGGGCCCAGACCGGCGCGTCGACCACCAGGGCTGCCGCATCGGCCACGGCGCCGATGTCCGCACCGATGTTTATGGTGTTGGCCGCCACGACCAGCAGGACCATGGCGATCAGGACGTGTCGGGAATAGTGCTGCTTGATGACCCCGGCCAGGCCCTGCCCTGTCACCGCGCCTATTCGGGCGCAGGCCTCCTGCACCGCAAGCAGCAGGGGGATTTGATAGAGGGCGGTCCACAGCATCCCGTAGCCGAACTGGGCTCCGGTCTGGGAATAGGTGGCGATGCCTGACGGATCATCGTCGGCGGCGCCGGTAATCAGGCCCGGCCCGAGGACCTTGAAGACTCGCAGCAGATCGCGTTGGCGCGGCCCTGCGTCGTCCCCGGGGTCGCTCGGGTTCGATGCAGGCTCTGACGACGGAGGCGGCTGCGGCTCGGACAATCATCACCTGCGGAACCTGACGTCTGCCCCGCCAGCCTACGCCTCCTCTTGCCGATGAAAAGACAGCCCCCGCCGATCCCCTGCAGCGGCAAGATCGCCGGCTAACGGACAAGGGCCAAGTCAGACTGATAGAACGCGGATTTCAAATAGCTTTTAGTCAACAGTGCAGTTTTTTCAGAGATCGGAAAAAAGGCTGTTGACCGCCCAGGAGGTCCCCCCTATTAGATCGCTCCTCGGCGGGGCGACCCACCGGGCCCAGATGGCGGAATTGGTAGACGCGCTGGCTTCAGGTGCCAGTGACTTAACGGTCGTGGAGGTTCGAGTCCTCTTCTGGGCACCATATTCTCAAGCGGCGTCGTATCCCACGGATACGGCGCCGTTTGTCATTTCAGCCCTCCTCTTTTCTCGTACGGCGGCAAAGGTTGGCGCTGCGTCCTAGCGATAGCGCGCGGTTCGTCTATGTTGTCGCCCTGATCGACCACCCGAGTTTCTGCCCATGACCGTTTACCTGCACGAAGGCGACCTGCCCGACGGCCTCGACCTCGGCCCGGAGGTCGCGATCGATTCCGAGACCATGGGTCTGCGCTTCCGTCGCGACCCGCTGTGCGTGGTGCAACTGTCATCGGGCAATGGCGACGCCCATGTCGTGCGCATGAGCCGCCCCGACTATGACTGCCCCAACCTGAAGCGGCTGCTGGCCGACCCCAAGGTGTTGAAGCTGTTCCACTTCGGCCGCTTCGACATCGGCATGTTCGACCTACACCTCGGCGTCGAGACGCGTCCGGTCTATTGCACCAAGATCGCCTCCAAGCTGGCCCGCACCTATACCGACCGTCACGGTCTGAAGGACGTGGCGCGCGAACTGGCCGGGGTGGACATGTCCAAGGCCCAGCAGAGCTCGGACTGGGGTTCGCCGGTCCTGTCGCAGGCCCAACTGGACTACGCCGCCTCGGACGTTCTCTATCTGCACGCCATCAAGGCCAAGCTGGACCTCATGCTGGAGCGCGAAGGCCGCGCCGAGCTGGCCCGCGCCTGCTTCGACTTCCTGCCTACCCGTTCGCGTCTCGACCTGGCCGGTTGGGACGAGATCGACATCTTCGCGCACGCCTAAGGACAAACATGAGCGACCGCGACGCCCAGGAAGCGCGCAAGCGCGCCGACGAGGCCCGGGTCGCCCAGGCCGGCGAGCGCTGGCGCGCGCGGTCGCGCCGGGTCAAGCTGTACCGACGCGTCCTGCCCATCGTCATTCTGATGCTGGCGGGCGGCGCCCTGACCTGGACCGTGTTCCGCACCGTCATGTCGGGGGTCGAGCGCAAGGCCAGCGAGACGCGCGAGATCCGCCTCGACAACCCCATGTTCCACGGCCAGGACGCGCAAGGCCGCTCCTTCGTCATCGGCGCCCAGGGCGCGATCCGCGATCCGGCCACCGGCTATTTCCGCCTGGTCGGCCCCCTGCTCCGTCTGAACCTGGGCGGGCGCAAGGTGACGGAACTGACGGCGGACGGCGGCACCTATATCGAGCCCAGCCGCAAGGTGGTGATCGGGCCGAACGTCAAGATTTCGGACGGCGGCTCCGGCTTCGTCCTGACCACGCCGGAAGCCGTGGTCGACACCAACACCGGCGTCGTGACGGGCGACAAGGGCGTCCAAGGGCAAGGGCCTCTTGGAACCATCAATGCTTCGTCCTATGCCATCTATGATCAGGGCCAACGGGTCGTCTTCAGCGGCCAGGGCGACAACAAGATAAGCGGGACCATCAACCCCGCGGGATCCGGCAAATGACCATGTCCAAGTCGAACACCATGATCGCAGGCGCTGCCCTGCTGCTGGCCCTGACGGTCCCTGCGGCCTCGGGCGCTCAAAGCCGCGCCGACGCCTCCAAGGAGCCGGTCCAGTACGGCGCCGACGGCGGCGAATACACGCCCAACGGCTTCGCCCTGCGCGGCAGGGCCGAGCTGACCCAGGGCGGCAACCGCCTGCGCGCCGACGCCATCACCGGCGTTACGGCCAATGGCGATCTGAGCCGGGTCGAGGCGACGGGCAACGTCTATTTCGTCACCCCGGACCAGAGCATGCGCGGCGACCGCGCCGTCTATACCCTGGGCAACGCCGAGGTGGTGGTGACGGGCGACGTCATCCTGACCCAGGGCAAGAACGTCCTAACCGGCAACCGCCTCGTCTATAACGTCCGCACCGAGACGGCGCGCATGGAAGGCGGCGGCGGCCGCGTTCAGGGCGTCTTCTATCCGCAAGGGAACTGACCCCGCTTGGCGCGCAAGGAACTCTCAGCCCTCAACCTCGATCAGGTGGACGCAGACGACGCGCCCGCCATCGAGGAAACGCGCCAGACCGGCCTGCGCGTCGAGCACATCGCCCGCAGCTTCGGCCAGCGTCAGGTGGTCAAGGACGTCTCGCTGACTGTCCAGCGCGGCGAGGTCTGCGGCCTGCTGGGCCCCAACGGCGCCGGCAAGACCACCTGCTTCTACATGATCACCGGCCTGATCCCGGCCGACAGCGGCTCAATCTGGCTGGACGGCGAAGAGATCACCCAGCAGCCCATGTACCAGCGCGCCCGCATGGGCTTGGGCTATCTGGCCCAGGAAGCTTCCATCTTCCGCGGCATGACGGTCGAACAGAACATCAAGGCCGTGGTCGAACTGCACGAGAAGACCGCCGCCGGCGTGCACCAGGAAACCAGCCGACTGCTGGAAGAGTTGCGCATCGACCACCTGCGTCACGCCCCGGCCACAGGCCTGTCGGGCGGGGAGCGCCGCCGCGTCGAGATCGCCCGGGCCCTGGCCGCCCGGCCCAGCTTCATGCTGCTGGACGAACCCTTCGCCGGGATCGACCCCCTGGCCATCGCCGACATCCGTCACGTGATCGGCTACCTGTCCAGCCAGGGCATCGGCGTCCTGATCACCGACCATAACGTCCGCGAGACCCTGGACATCATCGACCGAGTCTCAATCATCTCGGCCGGTTCGGTCCTGTTCGAAGGCACCGCGGACGAGGCTGTTCGCGACCCCGAGGTCCGCCGCGTCTATCTGGGCGAAATGTTCGGCTGACGCCGGGGGTCGCGCGCCCGCCTCGCCTCAGGCGTCACAATCCGTCTGCGCAATCCGTGCCCGGCAAGGGACGGACGCCGGTTCGCGCGCCTATAGGTCGCAGTGTTGCGGGATAGAATGGGATCAGCGTGCTGGTCTTTGACAGCGTCCCCCGCCGCATTCGGCCTCCACACGCCGACACCGCCGCTCAGCCCGCCGTCCACGGCTCCCTGCCCGTCGCCCGCGCGCTGCCGATTTGCACTGTTTTTTTCTTGGCGCGGTGCAATGCCGCGGCCTCGCAGACCACGCGCCACAAGCCACCGGCTGCGACGCTCACCCGACGTTAAACTCTCTACCTCACGATCCCAGCAAGAACCGGGCCACAGGCTCGCGGGAGGGATTGAAACGCCGTGATCGGTCAGAGGCTGGAGATCAGACAGGGTCAGGGGCTGGTCATCACGCCCCAGCTGCAGCAGGCGATCAAGCTGCTGCAACTGTCGAATCTCGAGCTGGAAGCCTTCGTCGAGGGCGAGCTGGAACGCAATCCCCTGCTGCAACGTGACGAGGGCGACGCAGGCGGCGAGCCCACGAACGAGCCCGCCGAGGCCGCCGCCTTGGGCGAGGCGGGCGAGCTGCAATTCACCGAACCGTCCGGCGACGCCGAGCGCGCCATGGATGCGCGCGCCGAGGACATGCACGACGACGCCCCGCCAGGCGAACGCGACGCCGACCGCAAGCGTGATGCGGGCGAGATCGGCGAACAACCCGGCCTGTCCGACTGGTCCCGCGCTGGCGGCGGCGGCATGGACGGCGAGGACTTGGAGCGGCCGGACACGCGCGAGGTCACTTTGTGGGAGCACCTGCAGAACCAGGCTTCATCCGCAGGGTTCAGCGCCGCCGACCACGCCATAGCCCTGACTCTGATCGACGCCACCGACGAGGGCGGCTATCTGCGCGGCGATCTACAAGAGTTCGCCGACAGGTTGGGCGTGGACCTGGCCCGGATCGAGGCGGTCCTCACCGTCTGCCACGGCTTTGAGCCGACCGGCGTCATGGCGCGTTCAGCGCCGGAGTGTCTGAGGCTTCAACTGGTCGAGCGTAATCGCTTCGACCCGGCCATGGCCGCCCTTCTGGACAACCTGGAACTGCTGGCGCGGCGCGACCTGTCGGCCTTGCGCAAGGTGTGCGGGGTCGACGCCGAAGACCTGAACGACATGATCGCCGAGCTGAAGGGCCTGACGCCGCGCCCCGGCGCCGGCTTTGGCGGCGAGCCCGCCCAGATGGTCGTGCCCGACGTCCATGTACGACCCGACCCCGCCGGCGGGTGGCGGGTCGAGTTGAACAGCGACACCCTGCCCCGCCTCCTGATGGACAAGCGCTATCACGGCGTGGTCGCCGCCGGGGCTCGTTCGAACACAGAAAAGGCCTTCGTGGCCGACTGCGCCGCCCAGGCCAGCTGGCTGGTTAAGTCACTGGATCAGCGGGCCAAGACCATCCTCAAGGTCGGCTCCGAGATCGTACGCCAGCAGGACGCCTTCCTGGCCTTCGGCGTCGAGTTCCTGCGCCCGCTCAACCTGAAGACCGTAGCCGACGCCATCGGCATGCACGAATCGACGGTCAGTCGCGTCACCTCGAATAAATACGTCTCGACCCCGCGCGGGGTTTTCGAGCTGAAATTCTTCTTCACCGCCGCCATCCAGTCGTCGGACGGCGGCGCCCTGCACTCGGCCGAGGCCGTCCGTCACCGGATCAAGTCCATGATCGACAACGAGGCCGCCGACGGCGACGTGCTGAGCGACGACAGGATCGTCGAGATCCTCAACGAGACCGGGATCGACATCGCCCGCCGCACCGTGGCCAAATATCGGGAAGCCCTTAGAATTCCGTCTTCTGTCCAGCGTCGGCGGATGATGAAGGCCGGCTGATCACGCTGCGGCCAAGCGTCACCACAAATCGGTGATCGGCGTTGACACCAAACGCAAGCCGTCGCGTTCTATGCCTATGCAGATCCAAGTCAGCGGCAAACAAGTGGATGTCGGCGAAGCGCTAAGCTCGCGCATCTCCCAGGAACTCGAAGAGGGAATCGGCAAGTATTTCGCCCGAGGGGGCGATGACGCCGAGGTCGTGGTGTCCAAGGACCGCCATGGCTTCCGCGTCGATTGCTGGGTCCGCCTGGCCTCGGGGCAAAGTCTTGTGACCACAGGCTTTGGCGGCGACGCCCACGCCGCCTTCTCGGACAGTCTGGACAAGCTTGAGAAGCGGGTCCGCCGCTACAAGCGTCGCCTGAAAGACCATCACATTGGTCCCAAGGGCCTGTCGCCCGAGAAGACCGAGGATGCGGCGCGTGAAGTCGCCGCCATGACCGTCTTCCGTAATCCCGACACGGTCGAGGACGACGCCTTCGGCGAGGCTGGAACGCCCGACGAGCCCCCGCCCGTCGGCATGGTCATCGCCGAAACCGAATCGGAAATCCGCACCATCACGGTGGGCCGCGCGGTGCTGGAACTGGACATGACCGGCTATCCGATCGTCATGTTCCGCAACGCCGCCCACGGCGGTCTGGCAGTCGTCTATCGCCGCCCGGACGGCAATGTCGGCTGGATCGATCCAGAGCGCACGCTCAAACAGAAAAACGGCACGGAGTCGTAAGGCTTCCCCGCGGGGGGCGAAGGCGCTAAAGACGCCTCGCCCTTCCGCAATGTCGGGTTAGAGCTTTCGGGGTCATTATGGACATCGCTGATTTGTTGTCGTCGGGCGGGATCGTCCTGCGGGGCGGCGTCTCTTCCAAACGTCAGGCGTTGCACACCGTGGCCGAGGCTGCGTCCTTTGCTCTTGGCATCAACGAAGGTCGGGCGCTGGACGCCCTGCTGGAGCGCGAGGCCCTGGGCTCGACGGGTCTGGGTTCCGGCGTCGCTGTGCCCCATGCACGTGTTCAGGGCCTGGACCGCGTCTGCGCCGTGTTCGTTCGCTTGGAGACGCCGGTCGCCTATGAGTCCGTCGACGACCGGCCTGTAGACCTGCTGTTCGCCCTGTTCGCCCCGGTCAACGCGGGCGCCGAGCATCTGCGTGCGCTGGCGGCGGTTTCGCGCGCCATGCGCTCGCCCCAACTGCGCGAACACCTGCGTCAGGCCCGCACCGTTGACGCCGTCCGCGCCTTGTTCGTCAAGGACGCCCCTGTCGCCGCCGCCTGAACCAAGCGGCCCGCACCTGCGGGCTGGGCTCAACTAGGATGCACAGGCGCTAGCGCACGAAGAATGCGCCCAAATAGGCCGACTGGCCGATAGCGCCCTTAAGATTGCGCTCAAGCAGGCCTTGAGACCGATAGCACCCTAAATTAATGCACCGAGACGGGTTCAAGCTCGTGCGCCGCCGCCGCCGCAAAGGCGGTCTCGCGGTCCAGCATGACGGCCAGACGCTCGCCGTCGGCGCCGTGGACGGCGTAGAGGATCTGGTCGGGGTCAATGTTCAGGTCCGGCGCGACCTCGACGTGGGCGTCTTGCATCACGTCAGACGCTCGGATCGCGCGCACATAGACGAGGTCAGGCGCCCCCAGGCCGGCGAAGTCCTTGTTATTCATAACAGGCGTCATACAACCGCCTCCTTACGCTTAGCTAAACGCCCGATAAGCCAGGCGGTTCGACGGCGAAATCAGCCCGTCGTGATGGGGATGCGGCGGACCTGCCGCTCCTGTTCGGGACGGACCATGTCGACGTGCAACAGGCCGTGTTCCAGCCTCGCCTCGGCGACTTCCAGGCCGTCGGCCAGCACGAAGCTGCGGACGAAGCCGCGCGCCGCTATGCCGCGATGCAGAAAAGCCTGCTCGCCCTTACCGGCTTCATCGCGCTTGCCCGCAATGGTCAGCTGACGGCCTTCCAGGGTGATGGCCAGTTCGTCGGGCGCAAATCCGGCCACGGCCAGACTGATGCGCACAGCCGCATCGCCGAGCTGCTCGACATTATATGGGGGATAGCTCTCGGCAGCAGCCTTGGCGGCGCGGTCGATCAGAGCGCGGGTATGGTCAAACCCCAGCAGAAAGGGGCTGTCGAACAGTATGGTGCGCGTCGTCATGGGGCCCTCGCAAACAAGCGACCGCAGCCGTCTGCGTCCTCCCTGATGCGGCAAGGACGCCCGACTGTTGGCGACAAATGGCTATGCGCGGCGGCCCGGTCAACCAGCACATGGATCTGAAAGCTGTTCACGTCAGGTACAGATCGGAACCTTCACTGTAGCGGCGCGTTAGGCCCCTGTTACAAATATCGAAAGAATTTTCATGCGCGCCCAATTAATCGCCGCCATCAGCCTCGCCGCCCTGCTGGGCGCCACCGCCTGCACCACGACCGATCCTTACAGCTCGGCCCCGAACCGCAACAACACCGGCACTGGCGCCATCGCAGGCGCTTTGGGCGGCGCGGTTCTGGGCTACCTGACCAACACATCCAACGGCGAGCAAGGCCGTAAGAACGCCCTGATCGGCGCCGGCGTCGGCGCCCTGGCCGGAGCCGGCGTGGGCCAGTACATGGACCGCCAGCAACGCGCGCTGGAAGCCGAACTGTCCGGCACCGGCGTCGGCGTGGCCCGTCAGGGCGACACCCTGGTGCTGCGCATGCCCTCCGACGTGACCTTCGCCACCAGCCAGTCCTCGATCGACAGCCGTTTCCTGCCCGTGCTGGCCGACGTGGCTCGGGTTCTCAACGAATATGATCGATCGATGGTCGATGTTATCGGCCACACCGATTCCTCGGGCGGCGACGCGATCAACCAACCGCTGTCGGAGCGCCGCGCCTCTTCGGTCGCCGCCTATCTGATGGACAATGGCGTGATCCGCGAACGCCTCTATGTCGCGGGCAACAGCGCCCGCAACCCGATCGGCGACAACAACACGGTCGAAGGCAAGGCCAAGAACCGTCGCGTCGAGATCCTGATCCGTCCGTTCACGGGCTGATTTTCGGCTTCGGCTGGAACGACGAAGGGCGGCGCTCACGCGCCGCCCTTTTTTTGTGTCCGAGGCTTAGCGGGCGCTCTCAGGTCGCCCGATGGAGCTGTAGCGGAAGCCGCGCGCCTTCATATCCTCGGGTCGATAGACGTTGCGCAGATCGACCATGACCGGTTGCTTCAGCAGCAGCTTGATCCGATCCAGATCCAGGGCGCGGAACTGATCCCACTCGGTCATGATGACCACGACGTCGGCGCCCTCGACTGCATCATAGGGGCCGTCGCGGAAGACCACGCCCTCCATCAGCTTGGCCGCCTCATGCATGCCCTCGGGATCGAAGGCCTGGACTGTCGCACCCATGGCCATCAGGGCCGGGGCCACATCCAGCGACGGCGCGTCGCGCATGTCGTCGGTGTTCGGCTTGAAGGTCAGACCCAGCAGGGCGACCGTCTTGCCCTTGAGATCCGTCCCGCCCAGGGCGGCTGCGACGCGCTCCGCCATGGCCTTCTTGCGCGCGTCGTTGATCTCGACCGTCGTTTCGATCAGACGCAGCGGCGAACCGGCGTCGGTCGCCGTTCGCACCAGGGCCAGGGTGTCCTTGGGGAAGCAGGAGCCGCCATAGCCCGGCCCCGCGTGCAGGAATTTGGAGCCTATGCGGTTGTCCAGCCCAATGCCGCGCGCCACCTGCTGCACGTCCGCGCCAAGGCTTTCGCACAGGTCGGCTACCTCGTTGATGAAGGTGATCTTCAGCGCCAGGAAGGCGTTGGCCGCATACTTGGTCAGTTCCGAGGTGCGGCGGCCGGTAAACAGGATGGGCGTCTCGTTGAGGTTCAGCGGACGGTAGAGCTCGGTCATCAGGGGGCGGGCGCGCTCGTCCTCGATGCCGACTACGACCCGGTCGGGGCGCTTGAAGTCGCCGATGGCGGCGCCTTCGCGCAGGAACTCGGGGTTGGAGACCACGGCGAAATCGGCGTCCGGGCGACGGGCGCGGATGATACGCTCGATCTCGTCGCCGGTGCCGACCGGGACCGTCGACTTGGTGACGATGACGGTGAAACCGTTGATCAGGTCGGCGATCTCCTCGGCGGCGGCGTAGACGTAGGACAGGTCGGCATGGCCGTCGCCACGGCGGGAGGGCGTGCCCACGGCGATGAAGACCGCATCCGCCGTCCGAATGGCGTCAGCGCCGTCCAGAGCAAAGGACAGCCGACCGTCACGGACGTTCGCCGCGACCAGATCCTCAAGCCCCGGCTCATAGATCGGCATCTGCCCGGCGTTCAACCGGTCGATCTTGGCCGCGTCCTTGTCGACGCAGGTCACGACGTGGCCGAAGTCGGCGAAACAGGCTCCAGAGACAAGGCCGACGTAGCCAGTGCCGATCATTGCGACGCGCATGCGCTCATCCTCTCGATGCAGTCAGGCCGAAATAGCGGTCCAGCATGGCCTTTGCGAGTCGCCCGGCCAAGCCGCAAGCAAAGAAAAAGGGCGGCCGACCCGAATGGATCGACCGCCCTCAATCTTATCGACCTTCGAGGTCATCGGGACCGGCGTGAACCGGTCCCTCTGAGCCTTAGAAGTTGATGTCGACGGTGGCGCGACGGTTCAGCGGCTCGCGCACGCCGTCAGCCGTCGGCTTAGCCAGGTTGGCTTCACCCTTGCCGTCGAGGGCGATCACGCCGCCGTTGACGCCTTGGGCGACCAGGGCGTCCGCGAC
>MCHG01000367.1_pt1 | contig 15049 bp, 10 predicted proteins | sample 787351 | NCBI WGS metagenome assembly MCHG01 (sample SAMN05430296, study PRJNA330682) | permafrost metagenome | biome: Cold desert; feature: permafrost; material: soil; isolation source: enrichment culture inoculated with soil incubated with H2/CO2 at 20 degrees... ... | reverse complement strand
ATTTATAGCTAATCAAACTTTTGACTTACTTTTTGACTTACCGGATCATCACACCAAAATTCCGTGACAATTTCTTAATTTTCAGGCATAGGCTCGTTGCAAAATACATCCTGTTTTGTAGTCCTTTTATCTCTGAAAAGAAGTGCCTGATCTTTCTAATTTTGTTTCATCAAAGATAACTTAAAAGAACCTATTGCAGAAAAAATAAGAAGCAATATATAGCAAAATGACTCACATATTAAAGGTATTAAAAATAAAACACAGTAAACATCGTGGTTTTAATTAAGTTTTAGACAGTTGAAGATTTAGTGTTATTTGTTTCTAATTTCAACTGCACAAGTGGTAAACAATTAAAATATTAATCTGTTCACATGATCATTAAAAGTAGGTTATTGCCTCAAAGAAAGGGAACCTGAGGGATAATGAAAACAAAAATAGATCAATTTTCGGCAAACAACTCGAATCCTCTGCTCCGTGTGGGTAAAGACGGGACGGTTCTTTACTCAAATGAGGCAGGTAAGCCCTTATTGCATGAGTGGGATGTGGAAGTAGGAGGAAAACTGCCTTCATATATCGGAGATCTAGTGCAAAGGGTAATTTCTCGAAATCGTCCGGAGAAAAATGAAGTTAAAGCGGGAAATAGAGTATACGTGGTCTCATTTCATCACTTACCTGAAGAAGAATGTGTGAACATCTACGGATTCGATATAAGTGACCAGAAAAAGCTTGAAGAGAGACTTCAGGAGAGCGAGAAAAAATACCGCAACATTGTAGAGACAACTAATGAAGGTGTGTGGACATTCAATGCAGTATCCGAGACCACCTACGTTAATGAAAAAATGGCTGAGATGTTGGGATATAATCGAGAAGAAATGATTGGTAGATTCATATGGGACTTTGCTGATGAAAAAGATAAGGGTATTTTTCAAGTTAAATTAGCAAATCGGAAGCGAGGTATCGATGAGGTCTATGAGCTTAAATTAATACATGGAGATGGCTCACATTTTTGGGTGCTTATAAGTGCAAAAGCATTTTTTGATGATTGTGGCAAGTTTGCAGGCTCATTGGGAGTGTTCACTGATATCACCGAACGCAAAAAAATGGAAGAAGCTCTCAGATTATCAAATATTTATAATCGTAGTCTAATTGAAGCTAGCTTGGATCCCTTAGTAACCATTGGGCATAATGGTAAGATTACGGATGTGAATGGTACTACAGAACATGTTACTGGATATTCCAGAAACAAGTTGATTGGGACTGATTTTTCAGATTATTTCACCGAGCCTGAGAAAGCCCGTATGGGTTATCAGCAGGTATTCACAGATGGCGAAGTTCGGGATTATCCTTTAGAGATTCAGCATAAGGACGGACATCTAACTCCTGTTTTGTACAATGCTTCAATTTATAGAGACGAGAATGGTGAGGTTATTGGTGTCTTTGCCTCTGCACGTGATATCACTGGACTTAAGAAAGCAGAAGAAGCTCTGAAAAAAGCACATGAGAATTTAGAAAAACTAGTTCAAGAACGAACAATGCAACTTGAGAAAGCATATAACTCGTTGAAAGAAAGCGAAGCAGGTCTTGCTGAAGCTCAAAGAATGGCACATATTGGAAGTTGGGATTGGGATCTTCCTAATGAGAAAGTACACTGGTCTGATGAACTGTATCGAATTTATGGATGTGACCCTCATAAACCAGGCGCTACCTATGATGAACTTCTAAATTACGTACATCCGGATGATCGAGACAATGTGGATAATGTCATTAAGAAAGGGCTAAATGGGGAGCCCCATGCAATTGATTATCGGATTATTCTAGCTAATGGCGAAGAACGCACAGTTCATTCACAAGCCGAAGTTATTTTTGATGAGGTAAATATCCCTATTCGAGTAAAGGGAGTTATTCAGGACATTACTGAGCATAAGAAAACAGAAGAGAAAATTAAGACACTGGCGAATGCAGTGGAATCATCGAACGAGGCTATTGTAACTGAGTCTCTTGAATGTATTATTACAAGCTGGAATAAGGGTGCAGAGCAAGTTTATGGTTACTCAGCTGAAGAAATTATAGGAAAAAACGCGTCAATATTTGAACCAGATAATCTTAAAGGGGAAGTAAAGCAGTTAATTGAAAAGATTAAACAGGGAGAAAAGATCCAACGCTACGAAACTTCAAGGCTAAAAGAGGATAGTACAATAATAAATGTTTCAGTAACTCTTTCTCCGGTTTTTGATGCAACTGGAGAGCTTGTGGCTATCTCATCTATTGCCAGAGACATTACCGAACGTAAGCAGGCTGAAGAGGCTCTTCGGGAGAGCGAGGCGCGCCTGCGTCGGTTTTACGAATCAAATATGATCGGCGTGTTTTACTATAACATGGACGGTTCGATCACCAACGCCAACGATAAGTTACTGGAGATAGTCGGCTACACGCGCGAGGACTTGCACTCGGATTCCAGAACTTCTCCTGTCCTGCCTATTAGTCGGCTACACGCGCGAGGACTTGCAGGCTGGGCGGGTTAACTGGGACAAGATGACGCCTCCGGAATATCGTCACTTGGATGAGCACGCCATCGCGGAACTTGAAGTCACCGGCGTGGTCAAGCCCTATGAGAAGGAGTACACCCATAAAGATGGCTCGCGTGTAGCTATCATTATTGGGGCAACTGCTTTCGAACAAACATGCAATGAAGGAATAGCTTTTGTTCTCGACATTAGCGAGAGAAAAAAGGCAGACGAAACTCTTGCAAATATTGAGACTGCACGCAAACAGGAGATACATCACAGAATCAAGAATAACCTGCAGGTAATTTCCTCCCTTCTTGACCGTCAGGCTGAAATGTTCAGAGACAGAGGATGTATTGAGTATTCGGAAGTTCTGAAAGCCTTCAGGGAAAGTCAGGAAAGAGTAATGTCCATTGCCCTGATTCATGAAGAACTGCACGAAGGCAGAGGAAGCGATACATTGAATTTTTCGCCGTACCTTAAGAGGCTTGTTAGGAACCTTTTCCAGACTTACAGACTGGGAAATGTCAATACCAAATTGAATATTGATCTGGAAGAGAACATTTTCTTTGACATGGATATTGCAGTTCCTTTAGGCATAATCATTAACGAACTCGTTTCAAATTCACTCAAGTATGCGTTTCTAGGTAGAGAAAAAGGGTTAATTCAAATCAAACTATGCAGGGAAGAATCCGGAGAATGTGCAAACAACATAATAGAAAGCGAAAAAGTAGGGCATAAGGGCACCAATTTTATTTTGACAGTTTCAGATAATGGGGTGGGTATACCTGAAAACTTTAATTCAGCAAGCGCTGATTCTCTTGGCTTACAGTTAGTGACGATTTTGGTAGACCAGTTAAATGGAGAACTTGGGATGAAAAGAAACAACGGGACTGAGTTCACTATAAGGTTCAAGGTAACAGAAAAAAATAACAAGGCATCATCGCCATCCCCGCAACAATTAATTTAATTGCGAATATTGACTATGCGCACACACTCAAATAGGTTTGTTTCTCTCTTTATCAGGCTCTCCTCCAAGGTGCTCCTGGGTTATCATCACTAGGCACGGCTACAGGTCTCCGCGTCTGATTTCACAAACTTATTCTATTGACCTACAAGCGGCATGAAAATAGGGCGAGGATTAAGTTGACCCTCGGGGCGTCCCAATAAAAATATCATGACAACTTTGCTATTTTTCATCACGTGTTTTATCTGAAGATACTAAATGTTTATTAAATCACAAACTTAACTATGATTCCTATAAGTAAAGAGTAAATATACGATTAATTAACCGAATCCTGTAGTAGTATACCCAGAGGGCTTTGCCTTCATTTCAAGCGAGTTGGTTATGTCCAGGTCATTTGTTACAAATTGTTTAAACAGTGCTTGATTTTCGGTATATAAGAAGTTGAGATGCCATGCCAAAATATATGCTTGATATTGATAGAGTTCGTATCTTTTCCATGGGTGAACACATTATTGCTAAACTAAAGCTGAAAGTTGTGAGAGCCCCAAAAACTAAAATTAAAATAATTTAATTCAGTTTTTTTAAGAAAATTGTGACAGAAATTAGAATAAATTCGAAGTAAAAATAATAGAATATTGTGTAAAAACAAGTTTATATTCCTTATTTTAGCTTTTTAAACATTGATTTTTGGATATAAAAAGGATAGAAAAAACCAGTATACTAATAAAATAATGTTAGTTTAATGAGATAAATATTTATAGTGAGTATAACGTATTATATATCAAGGTAAAAACGTAAAAAACAGAAAAGAACTTTACAGTGGGGAGAAGAAAAAACATGAAAATTCGAGTAGTTAGTTCCAGAGAGGAAATTTTCACTCTCAATCCTAATGAACGTGTTGTACACCTGGCATTCAGGCCGTCGAACAAAGATATATTTGGACTGGTTGAAACCTGCCCGAAGATTGAGGTAATTCAGTTACCTAAATCTTACATGGCCACAGTTTCAAAGTCAATTGAAATGTTCCTTGGGATGCAGAGAATCCAGCTTCTTGAAGGAGATGTCTGGGGTCACAGAAAGGATCTAAACGAATATTACACCGTTCCGTCTTCAGTGATTGAAAACATAAAAGAAATGAAACTTGAAGGTAAATCCACTGAGGAAATTGAGGCAAAAATTTCAAGGGAGAGAAAGCTCAACCCTGAGATGATCGCTTATATCATGACCAAAGAAGCTCCTGCCTGAAATAATGTAGGATGAGTCATGTCAATAGGCGCTTTACTGAAGATTAGGTAGTTCGAAAGCGGTCTAATCTTTCGGAAAATCTGATCTCCAGTTTAAACTTTCTGTTTTTACTCTTTTTGAAAAAGTTTCACATGCATACAAAAAATTCACTTATCTACAGACCCTTATTAAAAGATGAGAATATGTTATGATGCAATCTCAAAAGGATAAACTTCCTCCCATCTATCACCTATAATCGAACTAATACCTCCTTCCTCTACCCTCATCTGCATTGTATCCCCTTTTAATCGAATTGTTATGAGGTCTCCACTTTCGTAATAATCGCACTTAACGGTAGAAGAATCTCCATAGCGTAGAAAAGCAGTACCGCAGTCATACAAAACGAGATAGTTGTTTCCGGATTTGAATTTTCGTTTCATGTGAAGGATCTCCTTAATAATTTCCTTCTGGAATCTCTTGACAGTTTTACACTGTTAATGCCATACATCTTTATTAATTTTTTGCTCTTGTTGAGTTTCCTTTCTTCTTATGTCTGACAGGTATTCCACTGATAAAGTTTAATCAGAGTGCCGGCATTAACGGGCAAATATTATTAAAATAATTTAATAAGTTTTATTAGTTTTATATCTATTTAATCCTTGAAATTTGATATTGGAAAATATTTAGAATAATCAAGAAAGATACAGTTATAATAATATACACCTTAACATAATTTAGAATTTACATTATTTGTCAGGAAAACTAATTAAAATAATTAAGGGCTATTTTTATGGATATTATCAAGATTGTCAGGACTAAAAACCGGATTAAGCTCTCATATCTTATTTCAGGTTTTGCTCTTATTTTTCTTCTTGCAGGAACAATACTCCCTGCCTCAGCAGGGATAGGAGCAAGCAGGGAACTCTCTCATGGAACGGTTTATGCAGGTGGAAACTTTATAGTCACAGTGCACATAAGGGCAGACCAGCAAGTTGAAGCCCTGACACTTAATGAAACTCTCCCTGAAGGATGGCATCTAACTCAGGTGGGAAATGATGGAGCCACATTCCAGAACATAAGCACTTTTAAAGAATCTACTCAGGAGTGGATCTGGGTTGAGAACCTTTCGGCAGGTGAAGAAAAGACCATTATGTACGAGGTGAATGTGCCTTCAACTTCCAAACTTGGGACTTCAATAATCTCGGGCACATTCTCCGCTTATTCCATCCCTCCTGCCCCTGTGGGAGGATCATCGAAAATAACTGTAAATTATCCCCTACCTGAAGCTGAATTTTCTGCAAGTTCTCTCTCGGGCACCGCACCCCTTACCGTCCAGTTTACTGACTTATCTGCCAGCAACCCAAATTCCTGGGAATGGGATTTTGATGGAAATGGGATCATAGACTCACTAGACAGAAATCCGGCTCATACGTACGAAAACCCGGGTACCTATACTGTTATCCTCAGGGCAACTAACAGTACTTACGGAAATGATACCGAGATAAAAAATGGATATATAACCGTAACAGAGAAGCTCTCAAGTTCAGGGGGAGGTGGAGGAAGTAGTGGGGGAGGAGGTGGAGGAGGTTCAGCCTCTCCGGAATCCAGCAGGAATATAGAGCTCAAGGAAATCTCAAATGAGCAGGTCTTCAAAGGAATCCACACCTGCTACACCTTTAAAGGCGGAGTAAATGATATAGTCAGTGTGGAGTTTGATCCGAAAAAGACCTTTGGTAAGACAACTGCTATTGTAGAGATACTCAAAAATACGTCCTCAATAGTTAAGGGGCCTGCCCCCGGGGAAGTCTATAAAAACATAAATATCTGGATAGGGAATAGCGGATTCTCAAGACCTGAAAATCTGGAAAACGCTAGAATAAATTTCAGGGTGAGTAAGACCTGGATCTCCGAACACAGCATCAACAAGAACACAGTAACCCTGTACAGGTATAATCAAAACCAATGGAACCCGCTGTCTACAGTTCTGAAGGAAGAAAATGAAGATTATTTATATTTTACTGCAGAGACCCCAGGCTTTTCCCCCTTTGCAATCTCAAGCACTGAGAAAAGTACTCAGTCCGTTGAAGTATTTCAGGCGAGAAACGAAGTAAATAAGGCGCTAAATAAAAGCAATCTGTCTGAAGAAAAGCAGGGAAATCCGGACTTAGATAACGAAAAAGAAGGACAGAAAAGCTTGCCGGATTCTGGCTCTGTCCTTGCTGCGGCAGAAGTGCTGGTTTCATATGCAATATTAAGGAAAAGGAAATAAATTAAGGAAAAGGAAATAACTTAAGGAAAAGGAAATAACTTAAGGAAAAGGAAATAACTTCAGGAAAGGGAAATGACTTCAGGAAAGGGAAATAACTTCGGAAAGTAGATAACCTCAGGAGAAGGAAATAACAGGACGAAAAAGAAAAATACAAGGGGTTTTTTCCGAATTCCCTTTTATTTCTCAACCCTGATAGTTTAGAGCAAAATTCGGGTTACCCTAAGCGTTTCGAGTAAATTTGGGGTTCCTTAATTGCTTTTTCCTCTTTTCTTTTAGATATACCCGCACTGCTCAAGCCAGGTAAGAGACCTTATCCATTCTCCTTTCGGTTCTCTTGAGGTGCCCACGACAAGCCGCTTCATATCCCCTACTTCTTCAATGACGCCGCAGGCTTCTATAATCTCCCCCGGAAGAGCCTGACCTGCATATGTATGAGTATAGGAAAGCACATGGTCGATTTCATTATGTTCGACCTTATAATAAGCAGGGCTGTCAAAGGCAAAGTCAGCGTTTGTGACCTCGGCTTCGATTTTCATTTTAACTGTATCCTTTCCGCGCAGAAGAGGTTCTTTAATCTGATCCCATTCTCTTACAAAAAGGAGGTCAAAATAAGTGCCTTCAACCATTCCGCGGTTTCCTTTTCTGGATTCGTGAAGCATGAATTCGTCAAATGAAATTTCCGGAATTCTCTTCCTGTAGATTCTCTGCCACATCTCTTCATCGATTTCTTCTATTGGGCCTTCCTGCTGTTTTGCAATTTTTATGGCATCCCTTGCTCTGAACCATAAAGGGCCGTAAACAACAAAATCGATATCCGAACTTTCATTCTGTAGGCCTGCAAGCATTGAACCAGTAACTCCCATACTTGTTCTTGGTACTCCGGCCATATCAAGTACCTTTACGATCGCCCTTACGCGGCTATCAGAATTCACAAGTTCAGGAATAATGTCAGATGGGTGAAGTACCTGTTTTACTTCAGATTCCGGGACCACATGAACGTCCTGTACCCATTCTGGCCTGTATTTCCTCATGAACTCGAAAGCCGGATCAAAATCAAGCTTTTTGTATTGTTTCCCATTTAACTCCCTTTCCCCGTTTTCATCCGGAATGTAGCGAAGCGTGGCCCGAATTCCATCGCTACGGAAATAGTCGGAAACCGCAAAAAGCCAGTCATCTTTTGTGACAAGAAAATCCCTCAGGCGTGTTTTGAGCATTTATACCATTCCTGAAACTTATAACGGATACGCAAATTTTAAGAATCCTAACTGCACGTCTTTATAATAATTTATAATAAATAACAGGAAATGTATTGTACCATTCATGTATATATTTATCAGGTATTAATTTTTAAACAATATACACCAGTAAACGGAATAAACTGCAGGTGCAAAAAATCCGAGGTAATACTTTTGAGAGGCAACTCTAATGCAGAAGCGCTTGAAGCCTGGATTATCAGGCTTAGACGCGAATTTCACCAATACCCAGAATTAAGTTTTGAAGAATACGAGACCCAGAAACGAATTTTGAAGACCCTTGGAGAACTGGGGATAGAAGCCAGGAAAATTGCGGATACCGGCGTGATTGCAAGCATCCGAGGGACATTACCTGGCCCCTGCATTGCCCTACGCTCGGATACGGACGGGCTGCAGGTGCAGGAAGAATTAACCGAAAGGAACAGGGACTACATTTCCAGAAATAATGGAGTAATGCACGCCTGCGGACATGACGGGCATATGGCAATGCTTTTTGGGGCTGCCAGGCTTTTTACGGAAAACAGGGACTTTCCTGGAGAAGTCCGCCTGATTTTTCAGCCTGCAGAAGAAATTCCCCCAGGTGGTTCGAAAAGAGTGATTGCAGAAGGAGGGCTTGAGGGCGTGGACGCGGTTATAGGCATGCATGTCTTTAGCAACCATGAATCCGGAAGCGTGGGTTTTCGTCCTGGGCCTTTTATGGCAAGCACCAACCGGTTCGAAGTCACCCTTAAAGGAAAAGGAGGCCATATCTCAAAACCTGAAAGCTGCATTGATCCTGTCAGGATGGCAATGGATTTTATAGGCAGCCTATATTCTGCCCTGGAAAAGCAGCTTGATCCGAGCAAGTATGTTATTGGAGTGGGAAGAATCCAGGGTGGAGCTCAGTTCAATAGGATTCCAGACAGTGTAGGAATTCTCGGAAGCTACCGGACCTATGACAAGGAGACAACAGATATTATTGACAAAACTATAACGGAGTGTCTGGATATCATAGTAGAAAAGTACATAAAACCAGGAGAAGAATTTTTAGGCTTTCCCGACTATGACCTTGATATCCTTCATGGCTATCCTGTCCTCGTAAATGACCCTACATTCACGGATGCAGTGCATTTAAAACTTCAGGAAAGTTTCCCGGAACTCACAATTTATCCAGAGATAGAAAAGACATTTGCAGCCGAAGATTTTGCAAGTTATCTGCAAATGGTGTCTGGGATCTTCATTTCTCTCGGTACCCGGAATCCGGAAAAAAGAATTATTGAAATCAATCACTCATGCACGTTCGATATTGATGAAGAGATCCTGATTACTGGCACGGAGATTTTTTACACCATTTCCCTGGACTTTCTGAAAAACCCCGAGAAATACCTCAATTCCCAGAGAAATTTCCCCGGAGATATTTCGAGCCCGAAATAACACGAAAAAGACTGAAAATCGGCACGGGCAAGATGCATAGGAGCCGTCTGTCCAGTTAAGGGAGAGAAAGCAATGATAATACAGATATATGACGATTCCAGAAAGGAAGAAGTTCGTGATATTATCCTTGAGGTCCTGCTGGAGCACGGATTTGAATATGATAGACTTAAAGATGCCGACCTTAAGGATATCAATGATTATTATTTTGCAAACGGAGGTACTTTTTTCGTAGGGGTCGCAGACGGCAGGGTAATCGGCACTGCAGGCGTCCGAAAACTTAAAGGGAACCTTTGCGAAATCAGGCGCATCTACCTTAAAAAAGCCTTCAGGGGAAGAGGCAATGGAAAACAGCTTTTTAGGGCTGCTCTGGATTTTGCTGAAAAAAACTGCTCAGGTGCTGTGCTGAAAACCGATTCTACCCTCACGAAAGCAATAGATATGTATCTAAAGCACGGTTTCACTTTACAGAAAGAAGAAAAGGGGTACCTTTACTTTGAGAAAATGTTCTAACGGCCGAATTGCGATTCGCCCGAATTGCGCCTCGGGAGTACGCGGCCCTTTTCGCTTCGCTCAAGAGGGCTAATTTATTGATAAGTAACATTTCTTTTCGCTTGCTCAAGCGGACGAATTTACGAATATGGGCATAATTTCTCCGCGTTTTCCGCGTTTTCTGTGGCTTAAATTTCCTTTTTAAATTAGCTGATGAATTTTGGCCTGGCTATAGTTTTTGAGTGTTATTCTCCTCAATTTCTGAATTGCCTCACTTTTTCGGATAGCTGCAGGAGTTGCCTTCTCTTTTTCCAAGTGCCTGGAGATATTCAAGGACAGCCAGTACATAGGCTGAGTGAGACCAGGCCAGAGGGAGAACTGAAAGAGGCTTGCCTTTGTCATCTACTTGTTCGGACATAAGGCCAGAGGGATGGGCGTGAGCTGCACACCAGTCCAGAAGTTCAAGAGCTCTGTTCAGGTTTCCAACTGCCGAATGCCACTGGGACAGCCAGAGAGTGCAGATGATCCAGCTGTTCATATAGCCATAATAGCTGTCGTGAAGATATCTGGCAATTCCTCCGGAGGGACGCTTAAGTTCTCTCTCAATAGCTTCCATTGTCCGGACAACTTTTGGGTCTTCGGGGGGGAGAATCCCGAAGTACCAGACTGCAAATACAGACGAGTCAAGTGTGGGATCATCGAGAGAACGCCGGAAGCGTTTAAGTTTATCATCATAGAGTCTTTCCAGAATAGATTCTTTAATGCGATCTGCAGCGTCCTTCCAGCCTTTTGCATTGTCATAGTCCCCAAGTGAACGGGAAAGTTCATAAGCCCCTTTAAGGCCGGCATAGACAGTACAGGCGCTGTAGGTATGCACACCTTTTCGCTCTTCCCATAGGTCGAAACTCGAAATTGGAAGGTTTGTTTCCCTGTCAATGGCTTTTGTAAGGTAACTAGCCGCAGGAATTACAAGCCTTCTGTAGTACCTGCCTGTGGTCCATACACTTTTTGCGATTTCCCAGTTGTTATAGAGAGCATATAGGGGAAGTCCAGTCTCATCAATCTGAATCATGGGCACCGGATGCCATGTGCTCCCGAAATCTCCTGCAGGAGTGTATTTGTGAAGGAAGTTGCCTCTGTGAGTGATGATTTTTGAGAAAAATTCGAATATCTCAGTACTCAGGTGGTGGTATCGCGCTCTATCGAGCGCTAGGCAGACCCAGGCCGCATCTCTGGGCCAGCAGTAACTATAAAGGTCTGCCCCGAATTGCTTTATATCCGAATCGCAGGATGCAATCACCGAGCCCGTAATATCCATGTGGGCGACAACTGTAAGAAGGCTCCTGTAAAAGCACTTTGAGATTCTTTCCGGAAGCTGAGGCATGAGGGCAAATTCCGGAAGGACGGATACCTTTTCAGTAAATGAGTTCCAGAAATTGAAGTTATGGTGAAAAAGAGCGCTTCTTCCTGCCTCCTTTACTAGTTTATGGATTTTGAGCACGTTGCAGTACTTTTTTCCAAGAACAATCCAGTAGTGTACCCTTGTGGATTCTCCCGGTTTCAGCTCAGGAAGAGTCCAGCCAAGGGTTGAATCTACCGAACCATGAGCGACAGGATTTCCACTCAGGGAAGCGTCATCTTCCATATCTTTCCATGTGCCTTCAAGCCCCTTCCACTCCGCAGTCCCAACAGCGTGCTGGTCGAAGGCAGGGTCACTTGCATGCAGAAAATAACGGTCGCGCTTATAATGGATCAGAGTTTGTTTATCAATTATTGCGGTTTCTCCGATTTTAGTCTCAAGAATATGGTAGTTCTGGGTGGAAAAAAGGCGCAGATGCTTAGAATTATTTGAGATATTCCTGACTTCAAAAGTCCTGTAAAAAATGTTTACCGACGGATGTACAGCTTCCCATACCGTGATCCTGAGCCCGATCTCAGAATTTTCGAATACCGTTTCCCCTATATTCGAAACAACTTCCATACAGGCTTCAAGCGCCTCATTATTGCCAGTTTCTTCTCTTACTTCCTCTCTATCCTTCCTATCTTCTAAGATTTCGAAAATGCGGTCACAGAAACGATCCTCAAACTCTGATTTGTACCCCTGCCGAATTTTCCAGTTTTCAAGCCAGCTGCAATAAAGAGAATCAAGATCACATATACCGACTTTTATCGAGTTCCCATGATTTTCAAGTCCTACGTATGGGAAATAGACATCCCTTATAGTCCCTTTTTCATCTTCACAAATCAGGATTCTTCCATTTCCGAAAATCAGCGGCCTAATCCCGACACCTCCTACTCTATTTTTCCCGTAATTTTCTACGACTCTATAAGAGGAGTTCTTCCTAGAAAATAATATAATTTAACCTGGATTCTTGAACTATGCTAATATCATCGGATTTGAATTAGGGGAGTTCTTCCTGGAATATAATGTATAACCTGGATTCTTGAACTGTACTAATATCATCGGGTTCGAATTGTCTCTCTGAATTTAAGCCCATTACAAGAATTAATTTATTGCCCCAAATAGTTTGGGAAAAACACTTTACTCAATAGGGAAAAGAAACTCCACTTAGAAGAGGAACTTTACGTTAAAAACTACATTTTTCATAATTATATCTCTTAATAAATTTAGCCATTAATTATTACCAAAAAGGAAATGCATTTCGCAGCTGTTCGTTTTTAGTTGATAATTTGGGTCAATACAAAAAAATAAATATAATTTCTTTTTGAAGATATATACAAATTAAATAAGAAAGTTTATATTTCATTGTGTTATTTTAATAAATGCATAAAAACAGAAATATCTATAAAATTACCCACATACAGGGAATGTGTTTTTACAATGGCTTACGTGAAAAAAACGTGCCCCATCTGCGGGAAAGAATTCATGGTCCTTAAAAAAGCTGAGGAAAAAGCAGTTTACTGTACTCTGGCATGCCTGACAGAAGCTCAGAAAAAATTAGAATCCAGAGGCATGGCTTTCTCAGGCCTTAGTTGAGCATTTTTTTAAGGTAAAAAATATCAAAAATCGGAGAACAACCCTTACGGAGGGAAAGTTTTTCCAATCTTTTTTATAGAAAATAACCGAAGCAATCCTTTTACTTTCCAGCTATTTTTTTTGCAATTTGAGCTACGTGCCTGCCCTGATAACGGGCCATTGCAAGTTCGTTTTCTGATGGCTGGCGGCTTCCGTCTCCACCTGCAATTGTTGAAGCTCCATATGGGCTGCCGCCTGTAATTTCATCCACTCTCATTTGCCGCTTTTCGGCATAAGGAAGCCCGACAATAATCATTCCAAGATGAAGCAGGCTAACATGAAATGTGAGGATTGTGGATTCCTGCCCTCCGTGCTGCGTTGCGCTGGAAGTGAAGACGCTTCCCACTTTCCCCACAAAGGCATCCTGGCTCCACAGGCCTCCAAGGCTGTCAAGGACTGTGCGCATCTCGGCAGTCATCATCCCGAAGCGCGTAGGAGTTCCGAATATCAATGCATCTGCTCCAGCCAGCACATCCTCATACATATCTCGGGTCAGCACAGGGATATGAGCAAAAAGCTTTTTTGTCTCAATTGCCCCCATTTTCTCAATAATATCATTAGGCAAAGTCTCAGGCACCTGATAAATTCCTACTTCAGCTCCTTCGACTTCTCTTGCTCCTGCAGCTACGGCTTCCGCCATCTTGTAAATGTGACCGTGAATACTATGGAATATCACGTTTACCTTAACCATTCAATCCCTCTTTAAAATTCAATTAAAATGTAAATAAGCGGTTTGAAGTAAGTGGTTTGGATTTTAAATATGCAATGGAGCGGCTTAATAATTCCCGAAAAGCTCCAAACTCCCTTCTTAAAATAGTTTTCTGATGCATTTATAGCTTGTTAGCAAAAGTTAATTCTCTCTTCCTGGCCTCATGTTTCTTCTTGGCCTTATGTTTCTTCTTGGCCTTACATTTCTTCTTGGCCTTACATTTTCTTCTTGGTCTTATATTTCTTACTTTATCTCCTTCTTCTGCTGCAGACAGCACTGTAAGCGGATTTCTGAATTCCCATTCCTGATAAATGAGGTGTATCAAAATAGTTATAAAGAACTATGCTGTATAAACAGCACATGCCCTCTCTTTCTATCGTAATGCCTTCAATGAATGAAGAAGGAACAATCCGAGTTTGCATAGAGAAAGCTCAATCCATATTCAAAAAATATGGTATAGAAGGAGAGATAATAATCTCTGACAACTCCTCGGACAGGACTCCGGAGATTGCAGCGTCTATGGGCGCAAAGGTTATAGGCCCGATAAAAGGGTACGGGAACGCCTATCTTAAAGGGCTGGCTGAAGCAAAGGGAGATTATATTGCCATTGCAGATGCGGACAACACATACGATCTGCTTGAGCTTGATGAATTTCTGGATCCTCTTATGGCAGGAGAGGCTGATTTTGTAATAGGGACCAGGATCAAAGGCGATATCAAAAAAGGGGCTATGCCCTGGCTGCACCAGTACATAGGCAACCCTATACTGACCGGAATGCTCAATTTCCTGTTCAAAACAAAAATTTCTGATGCTCACTGCGGGATGAGAGCTTTTACAAAAGAAGCACTTGAAAAAATGAATCTTAAAACTCATGGCATGGAGTTAGCATCCGAAATGATAATCGAAGCCGCAAAATGCGGACTGAGAATCAAAGAAGTTCCTATTACCTATTACTCTCGCAAAGCTCCCTCCAAACTGCGCTCTTTCCACGATGGTTGGAGGCATGTCCGTTTCATGATGCTCTACCAGCCAGTCCCTTTCCTCTACTTGCCCGGTGCTTTTGTGTTTATCCTGGGTTTTCTAATAACCACTTCCCTTCTTCTCACGGAAAATGCTGTAGATGCCCGGTTACACTCTTTTATTTTGGGCAGTATGCTCTTAATCATTGGTGGACAGATCCTTGC
>MCHG01000366.1_pt1 | contig 15078 bp, 13 predicted proteins | sample 787351 | NCBI WGS metagenome assembly MCHG01 (sample SAMN05430296, study PRJNA330682) | permafrost metagenome | biome: Cold desert; feature: permafrost; material: soil; isolation source: enrichment culture inoculated with soil incubated with H2/CO2 at 20 degrees... ... | reverse complement strand
TAGCTAGTGGTTGGTAACTACAGACCCCCACAGTGGACTTTCACCACCTAGTCAATTGCCATGCCTGGCACACAAATAAAAATAAGAGGGACTTGTCCCTCTTATTACCTACTTAAGTCCTCTATTGACCTAATCCCCTGGAGGATTTCTTCTTTTAATTTATCTTTCGGATCATTTTTCTTTTTACTAGTTGTCATTGGAAATTCTCTGGTTATATCATGCAAACTATTTTCTATAACAGTAGTTATAGCCGTATTAATATAATCCTTTACCTCTTCATTTTCCATGATATTCGCGATGTCTACGATATCTAATTGTTTTACCTTATTACCATAGTCACGATAGAATCTCAGAGCTTGCTTGATTAGCCGAGAGTTGTTTACGCCCTTCTTTTCCATCTTAAGTACATAATCAATCAAATCTTGGTCTGAGAGAGTGCCTAAATTAGAGGCTATATTTTTTCTAAAATCTGCCATTCTATTTCTCTTTGGTCATTGTGGTCATTGTTGGCATTGTTGGCACTGCGGGCACTGTGGTTGCTGCAACTTCAGTATTATTCTCAGATAGATAAACTTCAGCAAGTAATTCTTTGTATCTCTCTGCAAACAATAAAGCATTGAAGTTTTGTGTACCTATCTCTTGAATTAGTTTAGGCTTATCATCTAATTCTTCTTTAAGGTAATCAACCAATACCTCGCATGGACCACCTGTTACAATAATCTCTCTACACATCGAAGGGTTAAAACTATTCTTTAATGAACTTGTTACGTCTCCAATGTAAATTGAGAATACTTCTTGTTTTATACTATCCAATAAATCTTCTTCACCGAAAGGAAGATAATTTTCCTCTAAAAACTCTATAGCGTTATTTATGGTAAATCGACCATCGGATCCGTCAGCAGAATTTATTTTAGTAACGAACATCTCCATTATAGGTTCAAAAGCATGTTGGGCATAGCTTTGTGATGTAAGCATACCTAGAACCTTGCTTTTAGTCTTCGTCTTAGTATGTTTCCAAAATGACGCATCAAGCGTACCACCACCAAAATCTAGAAGTAGCATAGGGAACTTAAATTTATCCATTGATGAAGAGCTGATGGTTCCTCCTTGCTTAAATATTTCAACGTCTAGTATTTGTATATCATATATTGTTCCTTCTACCGTAATAGTTTGCTTGTCTAATTTCTTAATTTCATTTTTCATATCTACCGCATGGTCATCATAATACCTAGCTGGAAGTCCTAATGCAAGTCTTACTTTTATCTTATTCTGTTTCTCAAAACTCAAAGCGATAGCTGTTAACAAACACAGTTTAAAATGGTCTGATTTATACTTATTCGCGTTCATATTAAGTTTACCATTAGAGCAACCGACAACATAATGCCTACCATCCCATGTGACACTACTCTCTTGTTCTGCTACCGTTGTAGGTTTCGCCACCTCTGATACTCTACTAGCGAAATAAAAACCCTTACCTGTCTTAGTAAAAGTATTTCCTATGTCTACTGAAAGAACTGTATTGAAAATATTTTTTAATTCTGGAAACTGCTTTGCTACATCATCGATATTCATTTTTTCAACCTCCTATTGCTATTTGTTAATATCTTTACTTAATTTGTATACCTTTATATGTTTTAATCTTATTTTATACTGTGTTGAGACATAATTCAAGGGTTATGGTAAATATATTTGTTAACATTTATAAGGTTTACAAATGTATATTTACTAATATAAACATATAGTTGTAAACTTACATTAGTAAACAACCATTGCACAGACTCACAACCGCATGTTTGAGGTAATCGATACTCATTATCCCTAGAATAAAAAACGCACTAGTTTACTTGATTTTAAACAAGCATACTCGTGCATTTTTTTCATCTAAGCCTTATTATAATTCCACTTTTACCATCTAGTTGACTATAAACTTTTACTAATTTTTGCTCCTAAACTTCTCAATTTACTCTCTAAGTTTTCATAGCCTCTTTCAATATGCTTCAAATCTGTAACTTGCGTGATTCCTTCAGCGACTAGTCCCGCGATTACCATAGCTGCTCCCGCCCTTAGATCTGTTGCTTTTAGCGTTGCACCTGTAAGTTTCTTGCCTCCATTGATCACTGCTACTCTACCATCTACAATAACATCTGCACCCATTCTTCTAAGTTCATCTATATATTTAAATCTGTTTTCAAATATACTCTCAGTAATGGTCCCAGTTCCCTCTGTAAGACACATTAGTACAGCCATTGGTTGCTGTAAATCTGTAGGAAATCCTGGATAAGCAAGTGTTTTTACATTAATAGATTTTAAATTTTCTTTGCCGATTACTCTAATAGAATCATCGTATTCAATAATTTCAGCTCCCATTTCCATAAGCTTTGCTGAAATAGATTCAAGGTGTTTAGGTATAACGTTTGTAATTAATACATTTCCTTTTGTAGCAACAGCGGCCACCATATATGTACCTGCTTCTATTTGATCTGGAATAACCGTATATTCACATCCATAAAGCTTGCTGACACCTGTAATCTTAATAACATCCGTACCTGCACCTTTAACGTTTGCACCCATTAAGTTTAGAAAATTTGCCACATCTACTACGTGAGGCTCTTTGGCAGAATTTTCAAGGATTGTTACTCCTTCAGCTTTAACTGCTGCCAACATTATATTAATGGTAGCACCTACACTAACAACATCTAGATAGATAGAAGTTCCCACTAGCTTATCCGCTGTTACATTAATAATTCCATGCTCTATGTTTACCTTAGCACCTAAAGCTTCAAACCCTTTAATGTGTTGATCGATTGGTCTTAACCCAATATCACACCCTCCAGGAAAGGGAATTGATGCTTTATTGAATCTTCCTAATAGCGCTCCTAATAAATAATAAGAAGCTCTCATCTTTGTTGTTTCTTCATCTAACATTTCATATTGATCAATATCCTCAGAATTGAATAAGATCGTGTTGTCATTTACATGGGTAGTCTTTATTCCTAATTTCTTCAATATATTAATAAACCTATTAACATCTTTTATGTTCGGAATATTTTCAATTTTGCATAAGCCTTCACAGAGAATTGTAGCAGGTATCAATCCTAAAGCGGCATTTTTTGCTCCACCAATATTCACTTCGCCTTTTAAAGGAGTCCCTCCTTCAATAATAAATCTTTCCATAATAACTTCCCTTCATTACATTCTTGTAGTTCACCGCAAAATTATATCATATATCTTCATAATTTCAAAACTTTATTAATAATATACTTGTAAATATTTAACTAACTTTACTTGTTGTCGCCTTGCTATTATTCCTATTATTTCCTTTATTATAATAGGGTTTTTGCCAGTTTTGAAAATATAGTTGCTTTCATGATAAACTCATCTCATACGTGATATTCACAATTGTTCTATATGATATAATAAGATATAATGCTTTCGTATTAGATAAGTAAGCATATAATAGGAAGGTGGAATATTGAATAACTTTGAATTTATTATAAACAACGATGATCTAGGAGTAAGCTTAGTTGAAAATATATTTATTAATCATTACATGCCTAGTGCTCCAGGAGATTTTGTAAAAGTATATTTGTTAGGTTTAAAGTTTTGTAGTAATAGCAATCTATCTTCAATTTCTAATACTATAATTGCTAAAACATTAAGTATACTAGAGTCAGATGTTAAAAAAGCTTGGGAATACTGGCAAACACAAGGGATAGTCACTGTTGAAAAAGATCGGGACAATGATTTTGTAATTAAATATTTTCATATATCTTCTTTAATGCTCGAAGGAAAGAAGCTGCCAACTAAAGAAGAAAGCCCAAGTGATAAAAATCTTGAAGACATGTATAAGACCGTAGAGTTCATGTATGGAAGACCACTAAGCCACAAAGAATTAAATATAATCTCAAGTTGGATGGGGGATTTTCTATTCACTCCGGAGATGATTATGCTTTTGGTGGAATACTGTTTTGAACTAGGAAAGCGTGATCTTAATTATTTAAATAAAGTCGCCTTAAACTGGTATGATCAAAAAATCACCTCTTACGATGAGGCAGTAACGTACTTAAGTGATTATAAAGAGAAACATGCATCCTACTACAAAATTATGAATTACTTAGGTTTTAAGAGAACGCCAACCAAGGCAGAAACTGTTACTATGGATAAGTGGATATCAGAATACAAAATGAGCTTAGAACTAATATTTGAGGCTTGTAATAAAACACTAGCAATTGATAAACCTAACTTTAAGTATATCGATAAAATCATAACTGAATGGCATCAGAAAAAATATACTTGTGTAAACGATATTGAGGATGAAAAACCTAGTGCTAAAAAACAAACGACACAAACAAAATCATCCCAAAGTGGTTATGATTATGATTTATTAGAAAAAAGATTAGAAGAAAAAATGTGGAGTGAAGACAATGAGGGATGAAATTTATAAGGAAACCATTATCGAATTCGAAAAAAAAAGAACGCAAAAAGAAATACAGTTAAATAAACGTCGACAAGAATTATATAGTCAGTCTCCTCGATTAGAGGAAATTTCCAATGAGTTAAACTACTTAGGCTTGGAATTAGCGAAAGCACTTAGTAGAAATTTAGATATGGACAAAAGTTTAAAAACTTTTGAAAGAATGTCTAAAGATTTGGTGGAGGAACGAAATAAAATTCTATTAAAGATGGGACATGCTACTGACTCCCTAGAAATTGACCATGAATGCCATATATGCGACGATACAGGCACTTATGGTAATAATACTTGTTCATGCTTTACAAAAGCGCTAATAAGCAAGTATTACAAACAGTCAAATCTAAATACTATTCTCATGGTTGAAAATTTCGATAATTTTAATCTAAATTTTTACGACGAAGATAGTAAGAAATTTGGTGTTTCGCCCAAATTGAATATTCAAAATATCTTTCTTAAAGTAGTAAACTTTGTACAAAAATTTGATGATGAGTATGTTAATTTATACTTGTATGGTAAGCCAGGTTTAGGAAAAACCTATTTATCCCACTGTATAGCAAAAGACCTTTTAGACAATGGCATATCAGTCATCTATCAAACAGCAACAGACTTAATTGACTCCATTAGAAAAAATAAATTTAATCAAAATGGAGAAACCAATATCGTAGATTATTTATATCAATGTGAATTATTAATTATTGATGACTTAGGAACAGAGAGCTTAACCGATTTTGCAAACAATGAATTATTTAACCTACTAAATAAACGCCTGATGGATCAGAAAAAGAATGTAATCTCAACAAATCTTTCATTAAAAGAATTACAAACTAGATACAGTAGCCGTCTTACATCAAGAATTATGGGTAACTTCACATTTTTAAAGTTTGTAGGCGATGATATCCGGTTAAAAAAAGTGAAGCTTCTATAGAAGCTTCACTTTTAGCTATTCATAGGGTAGATTGACTAAATAGTACTTAAAATAAGTCCCGTTTATAACTTGCAATATCTAACGTGTCAAAACGCAAGAATTAGACCTTAAATATCCACCCTATACAATTGCATAATCCTACAACAAAAATAGCGTATTTTGCACTTTATTCAAGCATGATAGGAAAGGTTTTGCTCTAGCACACGACCAACGAAAATAAATATAATCTCCCGGATTTTCCAGTTGATTTGCATATTAATATTTTTATCCTAATTTATGTATACATTTATGGCAGTTTCTTATGATAAACAAAAAAGCACCCAAATTAAATTGGGTACTCCTTTATCTTACAACATGTGCTTTCATGGTCTTTTTTCCAAATTGTAATGCTTCATTATGGGAACTAAAGTATACATCTATTCTATTTCCTTGTATTGCTCCACCACGGTCTTCCACTTGGTATACGCCACCTAACCCTTCGATTTGTAACTTCGTACCAAATTCATAGTTACTTGAAGCCGCGACAGTTCTATTCGCTGTAGGTTTTGTACCTGATGCAGTAGTATTTCCACTATTGGATCCTACACATATAGGACAAGAACAATATCCAGTAACGACTACATCGATTGTTTCAGTATGATTATCATCACCACGTGATGTAGCAATAAGGGTGTTGGACCCACTTTTTTCTGCTTTTGTTACTGGTTCTTTTACTGGTTCTATTACTGCTTCTTCTATGTGGGTACCTACTTCTTTTACTTCATCAACTGGCTCTTTTGTAGTGGACTCTTCTACGATTTCTCGTTTAGTCTCTACTCCATCGTACAAAACAACTTTTTGTTTGATTGTCTTTTCTCCATTACTCCCTCTTTGAACAAGTGTTATTTTTCCTTTGTCCATATTGTCATTATCTTTTACGATATCTTTATAATTTAATACTTCCGTATTGATTTCATATTTTTCTTCTACCCTAACAATTTTTATTTGTTTTTCCTGTCCGTCAATAGTAGAATCTATGCTAGGCTCAACGATGTCTAAATTGCCAATATCAATTTTAAGTTGTTGTAGTAATTTCTGAACTTCTGTTTCCGTAGATAGAAATTTGTATTCCTTGTTATCTGCGGTAACTGTCACAGGTGTTGCTTTTACAATACTTATTTTATCTCCGTCTTCAACTACTGTAGTTAGTGACGGTTTAACTTTGTCTTCTTTTACAATACTTATCTTTGCCTCTTTTAATACTTCTCCTACTGTGTGGTTTCCTCTAAAGGAATGAGCAACTTCTTTTTCATCTAGTTTTATCTTTATTTCCTTACTTGCAAATAATGTGACTAGTATCGTCGTTAGTAAAAAGAATGCTATCCCCATGAATAAAAGTTTCTTATTTGATAATAAGATTTTCTGCTTACTCAGGTCCATGATCCTTTCCCTCCTTTATTTCATAACGTGTTCAATGGTATCCTATATATATCTAATTGTCAAATTTCAGTTGCATTTCGTTTACAACTTATTTACATATATCTATTATATTAATATACCTTGTCTTTTATGCACTATTATTGTAGACAAAAATAATATATTTTATACAGGATACAAATTTCACACTATTTGCCTTTCATTACTTTATTTTTGTAAATACTCTCATTGTATTTTCTTTTACATTTTCTATGAATTTTTCTATGTCCATATTGCGTAATCTACATATTTCAGCTGCCACATATTTTACATATGTTGGATTATTTGTTTTTCCTCGATAAGGCACTGGCGTTAAATATGGGCTATCGGTCTCAATTAATATTCGATCAAGTGGAATTTGGGTTGCTATTTCAGGTAACTTTTGTGCATTTTTAAATGTAATTGGACCAGAAAAAGATATATAAAATCCAAGATCTAAATATCTCTTTGCCATTTCCCAACTGCCACTATAACTATGTAGCACAGCACTAAGTCTATCTTTGCTTTTATTTAACAGATCATAAGTATCCTGGTGAGCCTCTCTACTATGAACGATAATGGGTAACTCAATTTTTTTTGCTAACTCTATCTGTCTTTCAAATACATCTATTTGCACTTCTTTCGGAGAGTGTTCATAATAGTAATCCAGCCCGATTTCTCCAATTGCTACTACCTTATTATGAAAAGTTAATGATTCTATTTGTCTCCATGTTTCCTCTGTAGCATCTTTTGCTTCATGTGGATGATAACCTACTGCAGCATATATAAATTCATATTTCTCTGCTAATTCAACACTACTAATTGAAGTAGCTAAATCTACTCCTGGATTAATTAATATCCTCAGATCTTCTTCTCTAGCTTGTTTAATAATCTCCTCTAAATTATCCTTGTACCTTTCATCATTTAAGTGTGCATGTGTATCAATTAACATATTTTCCTCCTTAGTATGTTTTGTATGTCTTAATGTCTCAAAAACTAGCGACTTGAAATGTTATTCTAACGCTTAACTGCTGTTGCTACTTTTTTGTGGCACGTTAATGAACGACATGTAGAAAAAATAAGGCGAACACAGTTCGCCCCTACGGCTATAGTCAAGATTACAGTGTAGAAAGTCAAACTTTCCTTCTATACGAAAAAAGAGCACCTAAAAATATAGATACTCCATTAACTATTAAATACATTTCTCGCCTTGCTCATTTAACCATACAGGCTGTTGCGCTAATCCATTGCCTACGTTCTATTAGATTCTAGCTGCTAGCTTTTAGCTTTTAGCTTTTAGCTTTTAGCTTTTAATTTTACATTCTACATTCTACATTCTACATTCTTAACGTTTTGCATTTTTCACTAACGCTTTCCTACAACAATTCTCGATTTTGCTTAATTGTATCTAGCTTTTTTACTAAATCTGGATCTTCTTCTTGAATTAATATTTTAAATTCATCTATACTTTTAGTAAATTCATCTAATACATAAATTAGCTTGTCTTTATTGGCAATAAATAATTCGCTCCACATTTTGGAATTAATCATAGCTATTCTAGTCATATCTTGAAAACTTCCACCTTCAAAGTTGGAAATATTTTTATCCTTGTTAATATCCACCATTGCAGATGCTATAATATGACAAAGCTGACTTGTAAAAGCTATTTTTTCATCATGAACTTCTGGCTTAGTATAAACGATATTTGTAAAGCCTATGGCTCTCATTATATCCTCTACGTACTTGACATTTTCTTTATGATTAAACTCTGTGGGTGTTAAGATATAATTTTTTCCTTTGAAAATTTCTTTGTCCGCATATCCAAATCCTTGTCTTTCTTTGCCTGCCATAGGATGTCCTGGAATGTAATCAATATCCATTCTAATTACCTGCTGTACAGATGATATGATATTTCTTTTTACACCTACTATGTCGGTAATGATAGAACCACTTTTAAAAAGCTTCATGTTATCGCATATAAAATGGATGGCATCATCTAAATACAAACATACCATTATAAAATCACATTGAGATATGATCTCTGGATCTATATGTGTAAATCCTTGATCTATTCGTCCACTTTCTTGTGAATGAGCCACAATATTTTGGTCTAAATCAAATCCATAGATTTTTTTTGGATGTAAATCTCTAAACGCTTCTGCAAAAGAACATCCCATAAGCCCTAAGCCCGCAATCAAAATATTCTTATCTTTGAAATCGTTTTTTTCCATAATTCTTTATATTACCTTCCCTTCAATTAGCGCATATGCTTTTAGCTTTGACATAAGCTTGTCGAACACATCAGGCTTTAATGATTGTTGGCCATCACATAATGCTTCTTCTGGAGAATTATGTACTTCGATCATTAATCCATCTGCACCTGCAGCTATAGATGCTTTTGCCATAGGTTCTACTAACCACCACATACCAGTGGCATGGCTTGGATCTACAATAACTGGCAAATGACTTTTCTTCTTTAGAACAGGAACGGCACTTAAATCTAACGTATTTCTCGTCATGGTCTCAAAGGTTCTTATTCCCCTCTCACACAAAATAACTTGATCATTGCCTTCCTTCATAATATATTCTGCTGACATCAATAACTCTTCTATTGTTGCTGACAGACCTCTTTTTAATAGAATCGGCTTTTTAAGTTTACCTAACTCTCTTAACAAGATAAAATTTTGCATATTTCTTGCACCTACTTGAATAATGTCTACATCTTGATTAAATTGATCGATCATTTCAGTGGACATTATTTCTGATACAATAGGCAAGCCTGTCTCTTTTTTTGCTATTTTAAGTAATTCAATCCCGTCTAATCCCATCCCCTGAAAACTATATGGTGAAGACCTTGGTTTAAATGCACCACCCCTTAAGAATTTGGCACCAGACTTCTTTACATCACGAGCTATACTAATAATTTGTTCTTCGCTTTCTACTGAACAAGGTCCTGCAATAACTCCAAAATTTGCTCCACCTAACAGACTACCCATAACGTCTATTTGTGTATCTTTCGGATGAAATAATCTATTCGCCTTTTTATACGGCTCCTGTACACGTAATATCTTATCCACGATCTCATGAGACTCAATAAGTCCAACATCTAATGCCCTCGTGTCTCCTATAAGTCCTAGAATAATATTGCCCACTCCCTTTGAATAGTTTACTTGTAATCCACATTTTTTTATTAATTCAAGTAATTTACTCATATCCTTTTCTTCTACATTCGCTTTTACAACAATAATCATAACTATTCCTCCTTCAAATTAATAAAGACTACAACGCGTTATTTAGAATCAAATATCTTTCCTACTCAATAAAAAAAAAGACTCTCATCGAGTCTTACAAAATGTACCATCTTTTATATATGGGACAACTCCATTTTAACTTTCTTCTGTACTATTTCATTGTACGACAAAATCACCGGTGTTATAATAATAACCCCAGCTAAAGCTAAAGAAGTAATGCTCATTATACAGGTTTTTTATTTTAACCATATTCATATCATTTCCTCCAGAAAGGTTGCTTAACTTTCTAATTCTCGTCTACATTAAATATAGTACCAACCTACGAAATTTTATAAATTGTTTTTTTCATTATACTTATATTCGTAAAAAAAGTCAACGATTAATTGAAAAATATTGGAAATCATTGGATGACTTCCAGAAAACGATTTTAACGAAATACTTTATCTATCAGGGTATACTTTTAGGAACACCATCTACTTAAAAGATCCCCTGATAGTTAAAATTAAATCAGCTAACAATATTTCCTGAAGAAATTTCTCCATCTATAGTGATGAGATTTAGTTCTTTTTTATTAGAAGCGGCTAAAATCATACCTTGTGATTCTATTCCTCTTAAATTCACAGGTTTTAAATTACATACAACAACTACTTTCTTACCAACTAGGTCTTGGCTTGTATAATATTTTGCTATTCCTGAAACAATTTGCCTTACTTCGTCACCTAATTGGATTTTTAATACGAGTAGCTTATCTGCATCTGGATGCACCTCGACAGAAATTATCTCTCCAGTTTTCAATTCCACTTTCGCAAAATCATCTATGGTAATTTCCTCTTGTATTTTAGGATTTTTCGCTTTCTTTTTCTCTAGTTTTTTTTCTGGTTCTTTGACTTCTTCAACTTTTATTTCAATTCTTGGAAAAAGTTGTTCTCCTTTTGTTACCTTAACTCCTTCAGGGTACCCTCCAAATGTAGAAATACTTTCCCAACTCATCAAGTCTACGGATACATTAATTTGTTCCATAAGCTTTCTTGAAGTAGATGGCATAAATGGATAAATCATTACCCCAATTATTCTTAATACTTCGGTTAAATTATATAGAACCCCTGCAAGTCTAGATTGCTTTTCTAGATCTTTACCCAAAATCCATGGACTAGTTTCATCTATATATTTATTAGATCTAGCTATTAACTTCCAAATATGATTTAAAGCATTGCTAAATTCTAACTTATCTAAATACTTTTCGACCTCTCCTGGTGTAGACATTGCCAGTGCAATAATCTCATTATCAAGAGACTCTCCTACCTTTTCCTTCGGTATTACACCAGCAAAATATTTTTCTGTCATACTTACTGTCCTGCTTAGCAAATTACCTAAATCATTTGCCAAATCTGAATTAATACGATTAACAAGAGCATCCTCGTTATAGATTCCATCAGAACCAAAAGGCATTTCCCTCAACACGTAATACCTCAAGGCATCTACCCCATACTTTTGTGCTAGTGTCACGGGATCAATTACATTACCTTTTGATTTGGACATCTTACCACCCTTTAGTAATATCCATCCATGTCCAAATATCTGCTTTGGTAACGGCAAGTCTAAAGCCATAAGCATAATTGGCCAATATATTGTATGGAATCTTAATATATCTTTCCCTATTAAATGAACATCAGCTGGCCAGAATTTTTCCATCAGCTGTGGTCGTGAGTTTAAATATCCTAGTGCGGTGACGTAATTAGATAACGCATCTATCCATACGTACACTACATGACCTGGATCAAATTCAACTGGTATGCCCCAATCAAAAGTCGTTCTAGATACACATAAGTCTTGTAAACCTGGTAATAAAAAATTATTTAACATCTCATTTTTTCTAGACTCAGGCTGAATAAAATCTGGATTTTCTTCAATATGTTTTATAAGACGATCTGCATATTTAGACATCTTGAAGAAATATGCCTCTTCTTTCTCTTGTTTTACCTCTCTACCACAGTCAGGACATTTTTCATCAACTAATTGGGACTCTGTCCAAAAAGCTTCACAAGGGGTACAATACCAACCTTCATAATAAGATTTATAAATATCTCCGTTTTCATAAAGCGTCGTAAAAATCTTCTTTACTGACTCTTCATGATCGGAATCTGTTGTTCTAATAAAATGATCGTAATCAATATCCATTAGCTTCCACAGTTCTTGAATATCTTTGACTATCTCATCTACGTATTCTTTGGGTGTTAACTTCATCGTCTCTGCTTTCTCCTGAATTTTTTGTCCATGTTCATCGGTACCTGTTAAGAAAAACACATCATATCCCATTAATTTTTTGTATCTACTCATGGTATCTGCCGCTACTGTAGTATACGTATGTCCAATATGCAATTTACCACTTGGATAATAAATCGGTGTGGTTATATAATAACTCTTATTCATAATATCCTCCTTAATTTTGTTCTTTACTTTTGCGAATTAACTAGACCAAGAAATCCACAAGTTGATTTCTTGGTTTGCGAATAGACGTCAAGTGAAATAAATTTTCACGAGTTCTTGTGCTAAAAATAAGTACTACACCTTGTAATCGACAAGCGATTCCAAGGTCGTCGACATTCGCCAAATGAAAGCAAGCTTTCATTTACGGATTCTTAATCTACTGCAGTCAAATTAGCGAGCTATTTGACTGCAGTAGTTAAACCAAAGTACTGCACCTTGTAATTGACAAGCGATTCCAAGGTCGCGGACATTCGCCAAATGAAAGCAAGCTTCCATTTACGGATTCTTAATCTACTGCAGTCAAATTAGCGAGCTATTTGACTTCAGTAGTTAAACCAAAGTACTGCACCTTGTAATCGACAAGCGATTCCAAGGTCGCGGACATTCGCCAAATGAAAGCAAGCTTCCATTTACGGATTCTTAATCTACTGCAGTCAAATTAGCGAGCTATTTGACTTCCTTAGATTAAGAATCCTAGCGAAAACTCGTTTTCGCTTGGCTCATTATTATCACGCAAAAAGAGAAAAACTCTCATCCTATTAAGGACGAAAGTTACCTTCCGTGTTACCACCTTACTTCACAATACGTAAATGTATTGCCTCATATGTGAAAATCACATTATTTTAACGCCATTAGCGACACATGCTTAGATCGTGACTCCTCACATGTATAGTTCCGGGTCCATTTTCCACTAATATTTCATCATCAGCTTTCACCTAACCTGACTCTCTACCTATGAACAATTAATGTACTCTTCCCATCATAACTTTTTATTGTATTCATTAGTATTATTATACCTAATTATATCTTTAATTCAAGTAAATATAAAAATAAATTCGTAGGTATAGTACTATATTCTTAACAGGCTAATTACCTAGCTCTACTGTTTCTCTATTTAAAACAGTATGTAACATATAATAATAGATGCGATCATACCTGCTGCGTCAGCCATCAACGCTGCTTTCAACGTGTATTTATGTTTTTTAATGCCTATTGATCCTAGGTACAATGCAATCACATAGAAGGTGGTTTCAGTAGATCCCATCATAGTAGATGCCATTTTTCCTATTAAACTATCCGGATGATGATTGATTAAGATATCTGATAGTATGGCAGTGCTTCCTGATCCAGATATTGGTCTCATTATCGCCAGTGGTAATATTTCCTTTGGTATATGAAAAAATATAAGCAAGGGAGCCATAAGAGATATAATAAATTCTAATAGTCCTGAACTCCTAAATATACCTATAGCAATCATCATGGTAATCAAATGAGGAAAAACAGATAGGGCTGTAGTAATACTCTCCTTAGCACCTGTGGCAAAGACATCATACATATTAACTTTCTTTTTTTTCCCATACAATAATATAATAAGTATGATTACTGGAATAATAGCATTTGAAATATAGCTAACCATATGATTTTCTCCTGCCTTTCTTGTCCTGATTTCTTCTTAAAATAATTGCCATAGTAACTCCGATAAATGTTGAGATACTTGTTGCAATTAGAGATGACACAATAATAGAAGTAGGTTCCACTGAACCAAGTGAAGCTCTTAGTGCAATGACCATAGTAGGTATTAATTGTATTGACGATGTATTAATAACGAGAAACATACACATGGCATCTGATGCTACTTCTTGGTTACTATTTAACGTTTGTAATTCCTTCATTGCCTTTAGTCCAAATGGAGTCGCGGCGTTACCTAGTCCTAATATATTGGCAGAAAAATTTAAGGAAATAGCACCTATGGCAGGATGATCTGATGGCACCTCTGGAAAAAGCATATTAATAATAGGATAAGTAATCCTTGACAAACCATTAATCAACCCTGATTTTTTCACAATTTCCATAAGTCCTAACCACAAAGCCCAAACTCCTACAAAGTTAATACATAGTTCCACTGTTTGAACTGAAGAATGAATCACTCCTTCTGTAATGTCTTGAACATTTCCATTAAAAATGCCAAATAATATACTTGTAACGATCATATAGAACCAAATATTATTAATCATCAAACCTCACCTCTTATTAAAATTACTATAAAAACTCTAGAAATATGACTAATATTTTTTGGACATATTCTCAATGCTATTACATAATTATCTTTTATTCTTATATTTATTGAAATTATTATTATTTATTGATATACTGTAAAGGAATTACAATGTCGAAAATTGTAATTGAGGGGAGAATGTTCATGAAATCTACAGGTATAGTAAGAAAAGTTGACGAATTAGGTAGAATTGTAATACCTATTGAGTTAAGAAGAACATTAGATATCAATATTAAGGATTCATTAGAGATTTTTGTTGATGGAAGTTATGTGGTATTAAAAAAATATGAACCAGCTTGCATTTTTTGTAGCAATGCAAAGGATGTACAAAATTACAAAGGTAAAAACATTTGTCCAGAATGCCTGGCCGAATTATCGAGTAGAGGCTAACAATTAAAATGTTTCGCCCCTCTCACAACACCGTACGTACCGTTCGGTATACGGCGTTTCA
>MCHG01000365.1_pt1 | contig 15085 bp, 13 predicted proteins | sample 787351 | NCBI WGS metagenome assembly MCHG01 (sample SAMN05430296, study PRJNA330682) | permafrost metagenome | biome: Cold desert; feature: permafrost; material: soil; isolation source: enrichment culture inoculated with soil incubated with H2/CO2 at 20 degrees... ... | reverse complement strand
TCAAGATACGGTATTTTTAATATTTATATATTAATAAGGAAAATAGACAAATTTAACAGACATCTGCGGAAGGTCAGCTGCACAGGTTGTGGAAGCTGTATAGACGAATGCCCTGCAGCCGCGATCTCTCTCAGCGACGATGATATTGCAGTTGTAGATGAAAAGGAATGCCTTGACTGCGGTGCATGTGAAGATGCCTGTCCGAATGGGGCAATAACCATCGAGTAACGGTTGAAAAATAGGTCTGAGAAGCGGAGTACTCTAACTTCGCTTCTCCAGGGCTCTATTTTTTTAAGAGCTTTTACTCTTATTCTCTCAACTCTTCCGAGTCTTCTTTAATTTTAAACTTATTTTTGAACTTATTATCCTTTTCAAGCCTCTTCTTTCCCGTCCTTTCCAAGAATTTCTCTTGCTTTTTCCAGATCTTCTTTTGTCTGGATTTTTATGAGCTTTCTGCGCTCTTCGCTCATCTGTGACATATCCTGGGAAAGGAGCCCGTAAGCATCAGCCCTGCACTGCCTGCAGTGGCGCATCTGCATGACGTAAGGTTCGCACGCTTCCTGGACAGTCTTTCTTTCTTCTGCTGTAGGCGGCTCAATATCTGCAAAAGCTCCCTGGTTGATGAGAGGCATTACATTCATAATGTAAACCCCGAGTTCATTGAGTTTTCTGGCTATCTCAACTACATGCTTATCATTTATACCAGGAATTAGCACGGTATTAACTTTGACAACTAAACCTGCATCTATAGCTGCTTTGATGCCCTCAAGCTGATTCTTGATCTGGATTTCTGCGGCTTCGACTCCCCTGTAGACCTTCCCGTGATAGACTATATGGTTAACTATTTTTGCCTGAATTTCGGGGTCTATTGCATTTACTGTCACTGTTAATGTAGAAACTCCTACACGCAGCAAATCCTGCAGCTTTTCGGGAAGCAAGAGTCCGTTTGTGCTCATACATAGGGTAAGTTCAGGAAATTCGTTTTTTATCAGCTCAAAGGTCTCAAAGGTCGCATCGTTAGCCAGAGGATCGCCTGGACCTGCAATCCCAACGACTTTGATGAAAGGATAGTCTGCCCGGATCTGTTCTGTTTTCTCAAGAGCTTCCTGTGGAGTCAGGACTTTACTTGTAACTCCGGGACGGCTCTCATTCACACAGTCAAATTCCCGGACACAGAAATTACACTGGATATTGCATTTCGGAGCCACAGCCAGGTGAATTCTCCCGAATTTGTGCTGGGCTTTCTTATCATAGCAAGGGTGCTCGGCAATCTTTCTCAGGAGTTCCTCATCAAAAGCAGGGCCGCTATCTGTCTTATTGGTAGAATTGTCTTCTTCTGGCAAATGTGTTCTCTCCCTTCGGAATTAAAAAATACAGCAGGACTTCAGTAAAGGGGACTTTAGAATATATATCGAAACCTATGATACAGCCCCTTGATATACATTGTGGAATCTTTTGAATCCCAAATTAAGCTTTAAGATATTTTCTGGAATTAATGATGATTTCAAGTCTAAAAATACAAAATATTAAAATTTATCCAATCATATAAAAGTCTAATACAGCATATAATAAGTACCCGTAAATATTTTCTGCTATAAAAATATGAATGTCCACTTGTTAGAACTCATCCCAAAAATGACTGTCGCTGAATCCTGTAAATATCCTGGGCAAATAATTAAGGACATAGTGATTAGGCTGTCTTCATTTTGAGAAATTGTCCATTTCACACCATTTGCCTTCCCCTTCCCAGACCTTTACCTTCAGAGGAAAGCCGAACTTTTCCAGAAGGTCCGAGTGGATATGCTGGCAGATGTATTCGGAACTCGGGAACTCCATTAGTTCGTTTAATAAAGTATGGTCATACTTTTGAAGAGTTTCTTTGACGCCTTTTTTCAGGTCGTAAAAATCGATTACCATTCCGTTTTCCCTGACCTCTCCTTCTACTACGACCTCGATTTTATACGTGTGACCATGCACTCTGCCGCACTTTCCGTGTCCTGGAAGGAAATGGGCACTGTCGATATAATCAATAATTCCCAATCTCATTTTTGCCATTCAGTATACACTCCATTTCAGTTAAGCAGTCCTCTCCCATCTAATGCTCATCTTTAATTCTTCCTTCATTCATAATCTCGGTTATAAGCATCCCCACATCCTATGGGTCTGGGGGATAATTCGAGTGTCTGTCAGTTCAAGCAGGCTTTTCTGCAGTTTCAGAATTTTATTTACTGATGCCTGCGTAGACTGCTGAGTCCTTGCTGCACAGCCAATTGGCGTTTCAGGCTGGAGAATTATGCAGGATACATAAGCCGCTACAGCCTCTGCAGCCAGCATTACGGTTTCAAATTTTGTATCTCTACCTACAACTATTTTGCAAAAGCAGTCTCTTGAACTGTTATTTCTGAGAAGCTTGAAGCACTCTATTGTATTTTCCACATGGACTTCCCGGTTCTCAGGGCAAAGCTCCCGGATAGCTTCAGGAAGTTTGAAATCCCCGGCAACATAGGTGACCTTCTCACAAATTTTTTTGACCTGCTTTGGCAGAGTCATATTTGATTCAAGGTAAAGAGGTGAGGACAAATTCAGGTTCTTTATGAAATCTGCATGCAGAAGAGGTTCTCCCCCTGTAAGAGACACTGAATGGAGCTTTTTAAAAGGCTGCAGCATAGCCTCCAGCTTCTCAACATTTACAGGGTTGGGAATATTCTCAAAAATGCTGCTTCCTTCTACCCTCTCATAATTGCAGGTCCCTGGATTTGCAAAATCCGTATCACAATAGTCACAACTAAGGTTGCAGCCTGAAAAGCGAACAAAAACCTGTCTTGTGCCAACATAAGGGCCTTCTCCCTGCACAGAACAGAAGACTTCCTTTATAGGAGCAAATGTATGGTCTGGAGCGGACATTTATACGACTCCGAGTGGCCTGGATTTCCTAAGGTCCTTTTCTATATCCTCAAATTCGCGGACGTAGGCTTTCCCTATCGCTTGCATGAAGCTTGCAACCTGATCATCTTCCCCGATGCCGGCTTCTTTCATATTTCCGTATATGTCATGAGAAACGTTAATTCCGAAGTGAATTTTCTGGGAAACCGCAGAGGTGCTGGCAATCGATACTGTCAGTTTTTTTCCTTTCAGGAAAAGGTCATCTCCTTCCCGGGTAGTCTGCACTCCCATCCCTGCCAGAGATTCTCTTACAATGGCTGTAAAAAGACGCTGCCGTGCATAAATCAGCTTCAGGTCCGTGGAGTCAAAATGCTCGATAATAAAACTTACCATATCCTCGGACCAGATTGACTCGTTTGCTCGTCTGTCTTCGAGGTCAATCATATGTTCTATTTTTACGTCACATGTACCTCTGAAAACTACAACCGAGTCTTCCTGTACTCCAAAACTGTTGTAGGCCCAGAGAGAGGAAATCTGGCTTCCATCATAGTCAAATTTATCAGGTAGGATGATGCACTTCATAAAATTCACTCTGAAACTCTTTCTGTGATGTATTAGGTTTTGCATTCTGTTTAGATTTTTTTTCGGCTCAGATCCCCAGCCTTTCAAGGAGAGGGTCTTTCGCACCTATATTTCTGAACGCACGTGCCCTGCGCACGCAACTTTCACACCCACCGCAGGGAATTTCCCCTCCATGGTAACAGCTCCAGCTGTACTCAAGGGGAGCTTTTGCTTCCAGGGCCCTTCTGACTATTTCGGTTTTTCCAAGTTCGATTAAGGGAGCCAGTACCTTTACCCCATTCTGAGTTGAGTAGGAAAAAGCATTGTCCATTGCCTGCACATAGGCCAGGGAATTGTCAGGAAAAGTTCCGGCCTCTTCTCCATTAAAACCCACCAGGAGATAATCACATTCCCTGCTTTCGGCAAAAGCTCCTGCTATATTGAGCATCGCCCCATTCCTGTTAGGAACCCAGACAGCCTTTGCTGAAGCTTCTGTAATTTCTGCAGGGGCTGTTTCATCAATGTCCTCAACAGATAGTGAAGGGACACCTGCATTCCGATTAACCAGAGAAGTGGATGTTATTTCCGAAAGCCAGTCCAGCTTGATGACCTGGTGTTCGATCCCGAAGTATTCACACACCTTTCGGGAATATTCGATTTCCCTCTTACCAGCCCTCTGCCCGTAATCAAAAGTAATTGCCATTTCGATGTCAAGACTTTCGGCCGCAATTGCAAGCGCTGCAACTGAATCAAGCCCGCTGCTCAGGAGGGTTATAGCTTTCATTTTAGACTCACTACTTGAACTCTTATTTAAACTCTTTATTTATTCTATAGGAAAACTTCCTTATGGGTATTCCCCCAGGATTCCCGGGATGCTCTTCAGAGATTCCCTTGATAATACCAGTAACCAATATTTAAAAGTAGCTGTTACCGTGAGAGGAAATTCAAAGCTTTGCATTCGGCTTCACGTTAGCCCGAAATCTGTTTCCTAATTCCGATTGAAAATAGCTAATTTGTTCAGCTTCAATTATGATATTCCGGTCCTAAAATTCTATTTTATAAAATTCTAATTTTTAGAAAGGTTGTAAAGAACCTGCTTTAGTGAATTCCTTTTCAGGAAAACCTGAGTATATATTAAACGCGGGAAATCTAATATTAAGAAGAGGTATTAAGAAGAGGTATTAAGAAGAGGTATTAAGAAGAGGTATTAAGAAGAGGTATTAAGAAGAGGTGGGATCACTTGATTGGAATTATTTCGGACTCACACGATAATCTGAACGCTATCAGGAAAGCTGTGGAATTCTTTAACAAAAAAGAGGTAAAAGCAGTGCTGCACGCAGGAGATATCGTTTCTCCTTTTACTGCAAGAGCATTTAAAGAATTGAATTCAAAACTTTACTTTGTATTCGGAAATAATGACGGAGACAAAGTGATGCTTACAAAATGGTTCGAAGAGATCGGAGCTACTGCCTGCGGAGATTTTGGAGACCTGACAATTGACAGCCTGCATATTGCTCTCCTGCATGGAACAAACGAGGCGCTGGTTAACGCCATCGCAGAGTCAGGAGATTTTGATGTGGTAATCCGGGGCCATAGTCATGATCCGGGAGTCAAAATCGTAAAGGGCACGCCTGTTATAAACCCAGGAGAATGCTCAGGAGTACTTTCCGGAAAAGCTACTGTTGCAACTCTTGAGATCTCAAACCTTAACGTTGAAATCACGGAACTCGAACTGAGCTGATGGCTTCCCTTATCTTTTCAATAATTTCTGTCAAATAGACTCTGCCTTACTGGTAGAACACTGGTAGAATAATGGTAGAATAATGGTAGAATAATGGTAGAATAATGGTAGAATAATGGTAGAATAATGGTAGAATAATGGTAGAATAATGGTAGAATAATGGTAGAATAATGGTAGAATAATGGTAGAAATATCGAAAGCTATATCAGATCTCGCATAGATTTTGATTTCAACATCTTTTGAAATTATTTTTCAACTAAAAATTGCATAATTATGAGATCGACAGAAATGGGAAATAAAGAGTTCCTGCCTGTCAGGAAAAAAGAAATGGAACACGTTTTGGGAAGAAGGAAGAATACCCTTATTTTTGCCTGTTCAGGCCTTTCGAACACAGGAAAACTCACCATGCAAGCAGCGTCTGCTCTTGCTTTCAGAAGGCCGGATATCTACAGGGCTGCGGCTGCTCACAAAGGAATAGATGCAGTTGAGGATGCAGCATCCGAAGGCTTTAGAATTCTCGCCCTTGACGGCTGCACTGACCGATGTGCTACGAAAAAACTTGACGAAAAAGGGTTAAAAGCAGACATTTATATGATGGTTACAGAACTCGGAATCGAAAAAACAAGGCCCTCGGATATAAAATCTGAATATATAGAAAAAATTATACGTGCAATAAAGGACGCCTAAATTCGCGAGGTTATCTGGGCTCCTCGAATGCAAGTATTATCAATATCCCCGCCTGAGAATAGCTATCAGTTCCTCTGCATGTGGCATTCCTTCTTTTATCTTTGAGCAGACAGAATCGATGTCATAATCGAGACGGAAATGTTCTACTTTCCCGTTTTCGGTGTCAAAGACAGCACAGCTTGCCCGGATATCCCCATCTCTCGGCTGCCCTACTGAACCCGGATTTATTATTGTCAGGTTCCCAAGTTTCCTGTTCATGGGGATGTGAGAATGCCCGACCACTAAAAATTCTGCTTCCACCGGTTCCATTGCCTCATTTACCATATTCCGGATTTCTTCGTCCGATGTTTCGGGTTTTATGTATTCGAACATTGAACGTGGACTTGCATGAGTCAGGTAAAGTTTTTTTCCGTCGATTTCCTCTTTGATCAGGAGAGGGAGTTTCTGAAGGTATTCCATTCCGGACTTATCAAGCACTTTCCAGGTGTATTCCCTTGTCGCAATTGAGAGATGCTTATATTTGTACCCACACTGGCAGTCCACCTTAAAAGCGACTGCATTATCATGGTTTCCTCTTATAGTTGGAATCGCTTTCTTGCACAGGAGATCAATGCATTTTTCGGGGTCAGGTCCATAATCAACAATATCTCCAAGGCAGATGGCTCTATCGTGAGGGATTTCCAGAACAGTCTGGAGGGCTTCATAGTTTGCATGAATGTCGGCGATCAGCAGGAGTTTCATGCTTTTTCTATCCATTTTAAGGATTATTTATCTTTCTAATGATTTATAATTCCTAATACCGTAATTCCAAAGTATGTTCAAAATCTGGCTCTTAAATAGATCCATCGATCAGCGAATTGCACTAAATGAGGGGTCTGTTTTAGAATCGGTGCATCAGTTTTTAAATATAAGTTTTGAGTAATATCAACTTACCAAATACACAACGATTTCAAAATTATTTTTAATGGCAGAGATGAGAACTTACTGGTTCCTGACACTTTGAATATCTGGTCGTGTCCTTGAGTTATAGATCAATTCCGAAAAAGCGAGTACATCTCCAGTATTTGAGGAAAATGTAGAGAGTTTTTGTCTTACGATTTTCAATAACTCACACCCACGACCTAATATTTGAACCTTCTCAGAAATAAAGTGGCTAGAAGGAGCCTTGACTGAAATAAAGTTCCGGGTAAAAATATATGTCCCGAAATTTGTCGGAGTTCCAGAAGCTTTGCAGCCTCGGAAATCCTTAAAAAAGAATTAAAGTAATACGAAAAATCTTATCTTTTCGGACTTCTCGTATTTCCTGTGCTTTTCGTGTTATTTGTGCTGCGAGTGTCACCGCGAGAGCCGCCGCGAGAGCCACCACGAGATCCACCGCGAGAAGAATCAGCGCGAGAGTCACCCGACTTTGAATCTCTTCCCTTTGATTTCTGGGCAAGTTCCACAAAGGGTTTTCGCCCTTTCGTTTTGTTTTTGAAGATTTCGAGTAATGTTTCAGCCTGGGCAAAGGGAACGGTTACGAAGGAAAAGTGGGGGAAAATCTCTGCGTCCCTTATTTTCAGTTCGCTATCTCCTGTCTCCCCCTGCATGAACTCGCATAACTTGTCCGGAGTCATGCCATCGACTTTTCCCATAGCAATGAACAGCCTGGTTTTGCCTTTTATGTCGACATATGAACTGCTGGAAATCTCCGCATACATGCTTTCGTCGAACTGTTCTTTGAAAGCGTACTTCAGAAGTGCAGCCAGGATTTTTTCTGCAGGGAATTCTTCGAGGAGCTTTGTGCTCATTTCAAGGCAGTCACCGTACTCTTCCTCTTTTATGGTAGATTCGAGTTCGGCTTTCACTCTCGACCTTTTGGCTTTTATAACATCTTTTATTTCAGGCAGGCGTCCTTTCTTCATGTCGGACTTTGAGATATTTTTAATGTAGGTTAGCCGCCTGTATTCCGTGGATGTAACAAAGGTAATAGCTGTCCCCTGCTTTCCGGCTCTTCCTGTCCTTCCTATCCTGTGCACGTAGGAATCAGGGTCCTGGGGCAAGGAATAGTTGATAACATGGGTTAGCTCTATGATATCGATACCTCTTGCTGCAACATCAGTTGCTACCAGGATGTTTAGTTTCTGTTTCCTGAACTTGTTAAGGATTTTTTCCCGTTCTTGCTGGGAGAGGTCCCCGTGTAGGGCATCGGCTGAATAACCGCGGTCTCCGAGCTTTTGGGCAAGCTGGCTTGTATCAATTTTTGTCCTACAGAATATGAGTCCGTAGAATTCGTCTTCGATATCGATAATCCTGCAGAGGGCTTCGAATTTATCGCTTTCCCTGACTTCGAAGTAGATCTGCTCGGTCAAGTCTGTGACAAGGTCCTCTTCAATGGCAACGTGCTCATAGTTTTGCATATACTTCTTGACGATTCCAAGGATTGCTTTTGGCATTGTAGCTGAAAAGAAAAGCATTCTTTTTTTAGGGCCAGTTGCCTTTAAAATTTCCTTTATCTCGTCAATAAAACCCATGTTTAGCATTTCGTCGGCTTCATCCAGCACGAAATATGCAATATCTTCAAGGTTTAAGCTCTTCCGCTCAATATGGTCTATGACTCTTCCAGGTGTTCCGACAACAATGTCGACTCCAAGTTTCAGTGCCCGAAGCTGCTGAGTCATGGACTGTCCCCCATAGATAGGGACGATATGCAGTTTTTTGTCCCCTTTAATGGAGTTAAGTTCCTCTGAGACCTGGATTGCCAGTTCGCGGGTTGGGGTCAGGATTATTGCCTGTACCTTTCCGGATTTCTCAGGGATTCTATCTATAATGGGAGCTCCGAAAGCCGTTGTTTTCCCGGTTCCGGTCTGAGCCTGCCCTATAATATCACATTCTCCTTTCAAAAAAAGCGGGATGACCTTTTCCTGAATTGGGGTTGGTTCTTCAAACCCTTTCTTTTTGAGGGCTTTCAATATGCTGTCAGAAAGCCCCAATGCCTTAAATTTTGCTAATTTTTCCATATACTCACTCTAATTGACAATTATTTCTACAAATCTTGCAGATGTAGACCTGCTGTTTATACTCTGCCACATACCCGGCAGTTTCCTTACGGAAAAAGGCCACTTATTAAAACGGTATAGGATACCAGAAAAAACAGGTAAACACGCCGTATAAATGGTTAATATCCCCGGGAATGCGAGAAGGTGCCTAAGGACCAGGGAAATTCAGAACCGAAATACATAAAACTTATACAGCAAAATATGATTTTCTTGAATAAGTTCCGGACGCTTTTTTGAATTCATCCCTGTGATACAGGCAGACTAAGTGATTAGACTGAATAATCTTTCACTTGAATAGTTACCTTCTAACTCCTTTTCCTATATATAACCCTTTGCTGCCCATCTTATGAGAACCTGTGAGATTAATGAGAACCTGTGAGACAAAGTTTATGATTATCAGGGATTGGGCTTGAGCCCGAAATGTCTGAACGCTTGAAAGTAATGCTATTAGTAGTGACAGCCCTGGAGGCAAAGCTCGTAAGTAAACATTTCTTTAAGGAGATCCAACCTCTGTATGGAATTCCGGATTTGTTCGGGCTTGTCCAGAAGTTCTTCACAACCTGTTTCTTCCTGTATCGTTGTGACTCTCAAAAGCTCGGCGAAGTTTACGCACTCATCCAGAAAGCGATTGAACAGCTTGCGAGCCTTTGCAAAATAATCTGATGTCCTGAAGTCCGGCTGGACGGTTTTTTCGTATTCTGCTCTCTGTCTCATCTCTGCTGCAAGGAGACGGGCCTCAACATAATCCCTGGAATTCAGTAAATTCCCCAGGTCTCTTAGAACTCCTCCGATATGCTGAGTAAAATAAGCCACTTCAAAAGCCCATTGCTTATCAAAGTTAACTTCCGGGCCTGTACTAGAAAAAGGAACTTTGTTCATTATTCAGGTCATCTCTTCCTTATTGTTTTCTTTTCACCTTTTTATAATATTAACATTCTCAGAAAGAAAGGATAAAAGTTTAATATATTTTCCGGCTCTAAAATGTGCTGGTAGTCCAAAATAAGTTGATATTTCCCCAGAAAATTCACATACTTGAGTTATGCATCTTATTTTCCTCTTTATGTCCGTTTCGTTTTTCCTTATGTATTTGAGCTTAAAAACAGGTTCATATGAACAAGGTGTGTTCAAAGCTGATAACAAGAATCAAAGAAAAATAGTTCAATGTTTTTCTGATCAATATATCCATTTACTTTTTCGCTTGTTTTTTTGAACTTCTTCTGCTGATGTTTCTCTTGAAATTGATTTTGTCTTTTTATAAGATAATCCTATTGAATCTGAGGCTATAACCTCAACTATTGAAGTAGGTAAATTGTACTATCAGATTAAGGAAAATCTCCTCAATCTCGGAATCACGGATACACTAAAAGAAGTGTCTTAAAGAAAATCTCTAAGAGCGTGTCTGAAAATTCAACCTGATCTCACAATTGGGATAGGATTACACATTTGATTTAAAAAACTGTAGCATTAAACCGTTTACTGCCTATAAAGTAGATTTAAGACATAATGTCTATTGAATTTGATTTTGTGAATTAAGCTCACAGGTCTATAGGATAAGGTGATATCCTTAAAGTTAACATAAAACATACTTGTTATCCCATTGTAGAATTGATTTGAATTTTAAGACAGCCTCTAAGATCTCTTAATCACGCATACACTTACAGGAATTTACCAATTTTATATAGTTAAATATATAATAATAAAAGAATAAAATATGAAAATAGAATTACTTTTTGACTATAGGAGAGTCCGTGACTTGGGGATTCAGGAGATACCTCCCTTTATGGTAAACAAAAGGGTGGGATAATCTGAAGTCGGCTTCTTCAAAATAAGAACTTGATTTCACAAATATACCTGCTTAGACGCGCAGTCAAGACCCAGTAAAAAAATTTATACAATATTTAAATTTTTTTCCTTTTCTACAAGTAATTTTTTGTTTGTATTTATATTCAACGAGTTTGACTTTTTTTTGGCGTATTTCGGGCCATTTCTGGGCCACAGGTTGCGTTTAAATTAAATTTTAATGCATATACCCATTGAAATTTCGCCTCGTCGGTGAGTTTCAAATAAGTATTTTATATAATTGAGTTCATATTTAACGTAGGTTTGGTGATTTACCTCGCAGGGTTGCCTCACGCGGTTTTAATTTATTAGAACTTATTTTCTTCCCTGTAGACATTCTCTAATTTTGACAAACAATTTACAAATTTTAAAGTTTATTAAAGGTTGTTATTATTTCCAGTGAAACCTAAGTCGTTCATTTGTTTTCCTGTAACTTTAGCGATTTGTTCTACAATCTTTTTCTTGCATAAGTTATAGAAGCCATTAAAATTATCGTGCCTAATAGAATGAAGGTCGAATGTATCCGATATACAACTACAATAAAATAAATTTAAAAAGCGAAATGATTTTGGGATAAAACATTAGGTCAATGTGTACCTGAATTTCTGAAAAATTTACTTTCTGAATTTAACGTAAAAAGGTGCTTATTATCCAACTGTCGAAATAATTTGAATTTCAATACATCCTCTTAGTATAGGCCCGTCTCTATCACTTCTACAACAGGAAAAGTTATTTCGTTGTTCAAAATTATATCTTTTACAGATTCGATTTCTTCGCGAAGATGATTAATGACAAGACTGCTTTTTTCTTTATTATCAACTTCTAAGCAAATTGTAGAATTTTTAAATTTTATATTTAGTATAGACCTATGAGATTCCCAATATTCTCTACTTTCAGGATTCAAGCTTTTCTCTATATATTGGTATACCTCACTTGGACATTTTGTATTATCGATTTCACACGCATCTAAAATCCTAAAAATTGAAGAAGTTAAACGTAATCTTACATTACCAATCTCAATAGGAACATCCATTATATTACATGATGAAGAATGCGCTTTGGCGACCCACGCTAATTGATTCTGGATCGTCCTTCCCAAATAACTTTCAAGGATAGGACTTTTATTAATTATGTAGGCAGAATGGATATTATGCTCTTTTCTGTCAATGATATTACCAATATCATGTAACCAAGCTCCTAAATATAATAAATAAATTTCTTCATCATGTAATGTTAGAGGCCATTTTTCGATCACAGAGTCAATATGCTCTATAATTTTTATAGAGTGATCCACTCCGTGAGAAGGATAATCAGGGATATTTCTAGGAATGAATCGCAAGAACTTCTCAGCAAAATACTGAATCGGTTCAAGTTTGGATTCAAATTCTGGAAAAGTATATCTGTATTTTACCGCTTCCATGATAACCTAAATTCTTTCCAATATTTGTTGTAAAGATCTTTAACGATAGGTTTAGATTCATTTGTAATCATCAAAAGTTTTCCTGCTCTCCCCCGTTCAGTTTCGCCATACTCAGATTTTACAATCCCCCAATCGAATAAAGTATCCAGAGATTTTGAAATCGTATTTTTAGATATTTCTCCTTCTAGCATCGAAACTAATTTTGTGTACCAAATTATTTCTCCATTTATTTCGCAATGATAAATTTCGGCCGCTACCTTGAAATCGTTAGATAACGGACTTTTCTTCTCTTTGTTAACTATTTCCATTTCCCTCACCTTTCCTTTTCTTAATATTTTTTTATATCCTTTACAAAATTAATTGGAATTTTTCATCATATTATCAAAAAAATGAATATGAATATGAAAAATACACAAGATGATAATCTCCGATATAGTTTGAAATCTATTCGTTGATAACTCTAGTTGTAGCATTAATTCATTTGATTATGAGTATTTATAACTTTTTATCCCATTGGGATACTTTTTGGGAGAAGCCTAGATAAAAAGATATAAACAATGCTTTTTGTGTCAACTAAATTAAGTTCAAAATGCCCTTTAATTAATGGTCGCGTCAGTGATTTATGGGTCAAATCTGAAAAACTAATATGCCTCATTTTTGGGAAAATGTAGAGAGATTCTTATGTTTGCGATTTTCAATAACTCACTCCTACGACCGAATTAATTATTAATGTGAAAGAGCTAGTAATGTTTTAGAAAAAAAATAAAACCATTTACCTCTTCTATACATTTATTGGCTATATTGGATAAATATAACGAAGGTCGCAATTATATAAATAACTTTCGATTTCTTCCAATTGTTCAATCAAAATAATCAAAGAAAGTTTCCTATCCTAAAATAGTGAATAAATGTAGTGTGTGGCTTGTATATAACTTAACAAAATACCTTTAAGAATACTAAAAAATTAGTACAATTTTATAGTATTCAGCTACACTTAGATCAATTTCCTTATATTTTTTGTCTTGTTTGAAAAACTTATTTTATCTATTCCGGTACAAAAAAATTCTTTTTAGACCAAAATTTAAAAAATACGTGTTGGAAGATTAAGTAATAACCATTGCATTATGAAGTTATTAAAATTATGGAAGTATCTTAATAGTTACAAATCTTTAAAAATACGAAGTATAGTATATTGTCTATGTTAGTGGAAGAAACGGTAGAAGAACTCGTATTAGAGGAAGAAGATGACATAATTATAGGATTGGAGCAAGTTTTTCCGAAAACATTTGAAGTAGATCCGTTTGAAATTATAACAAAGATTGAAACAGAGATGTCACAGTTAATTTCAGATGAAATATTATCTGAAGAGAGCACCTTCATATATATAGTTGAAAGAAGAGCCTTAAATTTAATTCATCCTTTCTTAAACTCAATCATTGATCATCATAATGTCGGATTTATCCGTGTAAATAGAGACGATAAAATTCAAATAAGACAAAATTCTAACGACGGTAGTAAATGTATAGTTCTTACCGATGCAATAAGAAGAGGAGAGGAAATAAGTAAAATAATCAGATTTTTGACAGAAAAAAATATAAAAATATTAAAAGTATGTGGGTATCTAGCTTGTAGGAAAAATGTAGAAAGAGTAAAAAAGGAATTTCCAACAACCAAATTTATTTTTGTGCATAATGTCGAAGCTTCTGAAGAATACAATCAATATCATGTAGAGTTAATCCCTATACATCAATCAAGAATAGAACCTTTAGATTCCGAGCATCCATATTATACTTATAACATACTTCCAAAAATAAATAAACTTGATGCCCCCCAAATCATACAAGCTCTCTGCGGATCCACACCTAAAGATGACGACAAACTTCGTTCTTGTGGTGTGATAGGATATACGGTAGAGTTTGAGGAAATAAACACCTTTGAAAATTTAAAAGTTATTAGACAAATCGATGATTTAAAAATTGAGAGGTTACTATTACGATTTAGGTTAGACATATCAAAATCGTTATTGAGAATTATGGCTTTTTGTCCTGTCAATCCGGGCATTATAGAGCAGAATCAAAAAAGTTGCCACATCAAGAAAATTATTCCAAAGAAGAATGCTTACTGCAAGCTTTTGGAAAAAAGTAATAAAATGATGTGCCCGATATGTTTAGACACTAACCTGTCCCTATTGGTATTAGAAGAAATTAATGGGAGAATCAACTTATTTAATAATGAATCTAATTACACAAATAACGTGGCATACAACTACGTAATGAAAAATATAGGAAAATATAATCCTTTCCAAATTATTTAATTTCGTTCTAATCTTAAAACATTTTTATTTAACATCGATAATTCTACAAAATTTACAATTTCCTAAATGAAAACTCCGAAGGTATGGTCGTGCATTAATAGCTTGTTGATATTTTTGTCTTTGAGTACTTTGGCTTGACTGCATCTGTTCTCTAAACTTACATTGGGTTGGAAATTGTAATGTATATAAGCTGAAAATGACATTTAGAGCTTGAATATCCAAGATTTCTGGATAAATATCAACAAACTGAAGGAACTGAGAGCAATTGATGTTACTCATCAAGGAAAGACAAATTACATTTCAACTACTCCGGGGAAGATTTTTTTGAAAATTCGAATAAGTTAGTCCACAGAGAATAAACATAACAATTAGGTTGGGGGCAGTTTCAAAAATTAACCCAAACCAACTGTGCTTCAACATAACTACCCAATTTGTGCAAACAGGCATGATTATGTATAACGGTTAAAAAATGGTAAAAAATTTTTTGTAAAAATTGTTGCGAGGGGTGGGACTCTAACTTACAGACTAGTGTCCTGACAACTTAATTGCGAGTCGCTTATATAGTTGAAATTATTATTATGTCTTATGGTAAATATTAAACT
>MCHG01000364.1_pt1 | contig 15107 bp, 15 predicted proteins | sample 787351 | NCBI WGS metagenome assembly MCHG01 (sample SAMN05430296, study PRJNA330682) | permafrost metagenome | biome: Cold desert; feature: permafrost; material: soil; isolation source: enrichment culture inoculated with soil incubated with H2/CO2 at 20 degrees... ... | reverse complement strand
GCTAGTGGTTGGTAACTACAGACCCCCACAGTGGACTTTCACCACCTAGTCAATTGCCATGCCTGGCACACAAAAATAAGGTCTGAAGATTACTCTTCAGACCTTATGGTTTGATATTATAGGCTTGTTACATTTTCAGCTTGTGGGCCTTTAGCGCCTTCAACAACGTCAAAAGTTACTTTTTCGCCTTCTGCTAATGTTTTAAAACCATCTTTTTGAATTTGTGAGTAATGTACGAATACATCTTTACCTTCGTCTGAAGTGATAAAACCAAATCCCTTGTCTCCATTGAACCATTTTACTGTTCCGTTCATATTAAAAAACCTCCGAAAAAATTAATTCCTTTTATCACTTGTAAAAAAAAATCCATCCAATAGAACCTAAATCTATATATTAATGCTAAATTAAATGCTAGATAATTGATAATTCTAAATTCATTTTTCTAATTCTTTTACTAATAATTCAAGGTAAACTTAGTATACACTATGTTATAAAAAATATCAACTTTATTTTTAAATTTATTTACTTTTTATTTTTTTCTGTAAAGAGCCTAACCTATAATACCCCATTTTTTTTGTAACATAAATCATTATTCTTCTCTATAAAAAATCAATCCCGATAAAATCACCAATATTGATATTACTAGGTAAATTCCTATACTGGGATTAGTAATTCCTCCATAAACAATAATTAAAGAGCCCATAATTGCAAAAGTTGGAATAACATATCTTTTCCAAAAATTTAAATCAGTAAAGTTTTTTATATACCATATATATAAGAAGATATATAGTCCATATATGAGCACTATTGGAATCTCGTCAATGCCAATGTATTGTCCAAACCAGTTATTCAAGCTACCATACCAAATGACTAAGTACGCACATGATAAACTAAATGCATATAGTACAGAGTACGTTGGCATATTGGTTTTTTTATTCACTTGGGCTAATGCTTTTGGCATTGGTCCTTGTCCTCTTATTGCCAATGAAAAAGGCATTCGAATACAAGCAATAGTCAGTCCATTTAAGGTACCTAAACAAGATATAACTACAAATACAGAGAGTAATACTCCTGCTAAACCACCAAATAATTTATTCGCTGCAACATTTACTGCATGATCACCTTGTTGGATGATTGTGGTTGTATCAAGTACTCCTGCTATTCCAAGAAAATAACCAACATAAACAACCAATACGATTAGAGATCCTATAGCAAGAGCCCTAGGCAAGTTTTTCTTTGCATCTTTGATTTCATTATTTATTGTTACAGCACAAATCCAGCCATCATAAGCGAAAGCTGTAGCAACTACAGCAGATGCTAGAGAACCAACACCACCCCCCATGGATTGAGAAGCCATTACAAAATTCTCCATTGAAACACCACTTTTAAGTCCAAAAACACTACCTACTATAGCAATCAACCCAAGGGGTATTAACTTAATCACTGTGGTTGCAACTTGAAACTTTCCAGCTAATATCGGGGCGAAGTAATTGAGCCAATATGTCATAAACATATAAACAAAAGCCAAAATCCAAGTAGCTGTGGAATTGTCTGGATGCTCCGCACCAAAAATCACCAAGGTATACATAGACCCAATCCAAGCTAAAATAGCTGAAAGTGGTGAATAATACACAGTGCCATTAAACCATCCCATTAAATATCCAAATCTTTTTCCATATGCTGTTTCATAATAATCCACAAGTCCATTAGCCTTCTCTATTCGCTGTGCAAATTCTGCAATGACTAACGCTCCAAATATCATAGCTACTGCACCAAGTACCCAAGCGATGAGTGCAATAATGAGATTGCCTTTAGTTAAGGTCAGCACATCGTCTGCCTTAAAGAATACTCCCGACCCTATAACAACACCAACTACCATAGCAATTGATGTCCATAATCCATATTTCTTTTTAAGTGTCTCCAATTATTTCTTCCTTTCTGGTTGGCTTTTAGCTTTTAACTTTTAGCTTTTAACTTTTAACTTTTAACTTTTGGCTTTTGGCTTTTGGCTTTTGGCTTTACACTTTACACTTAATGAGTAGTATATAACAATTTTCAGTCATATTAAACCAAATTTTTGCGAGTTAATACATTACAAACTATTCTCATCTTTCATTGTTGTAACATATCGAAAATGATTTTGAATCAAAAATTGTATTGAAATCAAGTATCACCTAGCCACCCTTGATGATGTAAGCTATAATGAATGTATCGTTTTAATTATCTTTTATTATAACATTTAGAAAGGATTTGAATTTATGAATAAACAAATTGGTTTTATTGGTTGTGGCAATATGGCGAAAGCAATGATTGGAGGTATGGTTAAATCAGGGTTTGCAGATCCGTCTCATATTTTTGCATCCAATCCTTCACTGGCTAGCCTTCATGAAATGAAAGAATCCTTTGATATACATATCACCCAGGATAACCAAAAAATTGCTAGAGAATGTGATATTATCTTTCTTTCTGTTAAACCCTACTTATACGCTACTGTAATTGATCAAATAAAAGATACAGTAAAAAAATCTGTACTAATTATTATGATTGGCGCAGGTCAAACAATAGAACAGAATGAAGAAAGATTTGGAAGAACAATCAAACTAGTAAGAGCTATGCCTAACACGCCAGCTCTAGTTAATGAAGCTATGACAGCAATAAGTTTTAATAACCAAATTTTACAAGAAGAAAAAAACGAAATTGAATCTATTTTTGAGTGTTTTGGAAAAGTAGAATTTGTTGATGAAAAGTTGATGGATGCAGTGACTGGAATAAGCGGTTCTTCACCGGCTTACACATATATGTTTATTGAAGCACTTGCTGATGGCGCTGTCTTACAAGGCATGCCAAGAAAACAGGCTTACATTTTTGCCTCTCAAGCAGTACTAGGAGCAGCAAAAATGGTATTAGAAACAGGTATCCATCCAGGTGAACTAAAAGACATGGTCTGTTCCCCAGGAGGAACTACCATAGAAGCAGTAGCAAGTCTAGAAGAAAGTGGATTTCGTTCCGCTGTGATAGAAGCAGTTGGCGTTTGTGTGAATAAGAGTAGATCAATGAGGTAGGCAGAAGGAATACGATAGTGGGTTAATGTAGCGCATTAACTCCTACGAATGGCGAAGTGTTGCGATGTGGGATTACTGAGTATCCCCCTGAAGACATATCAGCGTGCAATGCACGCTCTTCTCACTTCCACTTTCAACTTTCAACTTTACACTTTACACCTTACACTTTCCAAATATTCTTCCTGTCCTATTTGATACAAATCATTTCCCAGGGAATCAATAGCGACAACTACGGGTAAATCTTCTACTTCTAATCTTCTGATGGCTTCCGACCCTAAATCTTCATAAGCAACGACTTCTGCTTTTTTAATTGTCTTACCTATTAGTGCTGCGGCACCACCTATAGCGGCAAAGTATACGCCATTATTCTTCTTCATCGATTTAATTACTTCCTCTGATCTACTTCCTTTTCCAATCATGCCTTTTAAACCGATATCTAACAATCTAGGCGCATAGGAATCCATTCTATAACTAGTGGTAGGTCCCGCTGAGCCAATTGGCTTACCAGGTTTTGCAGGGGTTGGGCCTACATAATAGATTATGGAGTTGTGAATGTCTATAGGCAAACTTTCTCCTTTATCTAATAATTCAATTAATCTTTTATGAGCAGCGTCTCTTGCTGTATAAATGACACCAGATATTAGAACAATATCCCCAACTTCTAGTTCTTTTACTTTTTCAGCTGTTAATGGGGTAGTGATTCTTTTTTTCATCTATATTACCTCCTTTTAAATAGTATTATTCAGCATTAAGCAATTAAGCATTAAGCATTAAGCATTAAGCATCAAGCATCAAGCATCAAGCATCAAGCATCAAGCATTAAGCATTAAGCATTAAGCATTAAATCTTAATGCTTATCATATAAGCTATTTGCTTCTTAGCTTAAGGCTGTCCATCTTAACGCTTATAGCTCTACATGAGCATGTCTCGTTACATGACAATTGATATTTATAGCAACTGGTAGCCCTGCTATATGCGTTGGAAAAGTCTCTATATTCACTTTTAGCGCAGTAGATTTACCACCAAATCCTTGGGGACCTATTCCCAGCTTATTGATTTTTTCTAAGAGTTCATCTTCTAACTCTGCGTAAAATGGCTTGGAATTTTTATCTGTCAAAGGTCTGATTAGGGCTTTTTTGGCTAAATTAGCTGCTTTGTCAAATGTACCACCAATACCGATACCTACAACTATTGGAGGACATGGATTAGAACCGGCTTCTTTAACAACCTTTAGCACAAAGTCTTTCACACCTTCCACACCATCAGATGGTTTTAACATCTTTATCTGACTCATGTTTTCAGAGCCAAAACCTTTTGGTGCTACAGTAATACTTAATTTTTCTCCATGTACTATGTCATAATAAATGATAGCTGGAGTATTGTCTTTGGTGTTTACTCTATCTAAAGGATCCTTTACTACTGACTTTCTTAGGTATCCTTCCTCATACCCTTGTCTTACACCTTCATTAATAGCATCCTCTAATAAGCCACCAATTATATGAACCTCTTGTCCTAATTCAATGAAAACACAAGCCATCCCGGTATCTTGGCAAACAGGTACCTGTTCATTTTTAGATATTTCCATATTTATGAGTATCTTTTCTAAGGTATCTTTTGCCATAGGCCAAGGTTCACTGTCATGGGCTTGTTGTATCCTTTCTTTCACATCTGTTGAAATATAGTAATTTGAGTTTATACACATTTCTTTTACTGCACTAATAATAGTAGAAGCATTTATCTCTTTCATGGGGTAATCCACGATCCTTTCTATTCCTGTTATTACAACATATCTTCCTATTAACAACCATACTTTTATCATTTAATTGTTAACTTATATTCCAAATGTATTATTTATAGACAAGATTATACACCACTATATTATCATATAAATAATCTTAACTTCAATCAGATGATTTTTACAGGTAATGATTAAAATCTCACCCTAAAGGTTCTTGTTATGGTAATATAGTGATATTGCTAAATACGGAGGACAACCATGCAGAGACATATTTCAGTTAACTTAGGAAATTTCCTTTTATCTCTATCAGAAATTACAGATATCGCTAATCCAGAAATCTCATATCACCAACAACGTACTGCCTTTATTGCCGTAGAGATTGCTACCTATGCCGGCGTCGATGAATCTCTGATAGAAGATATATTTGCAGCATCACTATTACATGATGTAGGCGCTATATCTATCGAAGAAAAAACTAAACTACATAATATAACGGATATACATGACGATACAGTTAATAAAGAGTTCCATTGCAAACGAGGTGAAATGCTATTAAATCAGACGCCTTGGTTTAAAGGCATCGCCAAAATTGTTCGACATCATCATACTGATTATATGAATTTTGAAGAGTCCATAAAAGACAAAGATGTATTCTCAGCACAAGTCATCTATCTTGCTGATTATGTGGAACGCCTTGTGAATCGTTCTGTATATATCTTACATCAATCTAAAGAAATCATAAACTTAATCAAAAATATAGATGATAGACTTGTTCATCCTTATGTTGTAAAATGTTTTTTAGCCGCCAGTGAAAGAGAAGAGTTTTGGCTAGATTTAGTCTCTCATCGATTATATTCCGTTTTACTAGATAATGGACCCTACCGAAGGCTAGACATAGGTTTAGATAATATCACTCATATTTCAGAAATGTATAAAAGTGTCATTGATTTTAAGTCACCTTATACTGCCACACATACTACTGGAGTAGCTGAGTGTGTCCAAAGTATTGCAACCAAATTTGGTTTAACAGATTTTGAAATAAATCTGATGAAAATAGCTGGAAATTTACATGATATTGGTAAATTAGTGATACCAACTTCAATAATAGAGAAACCTGGAAAACTCACTGAATCTGAATTTTCCATTATGAAAAGCCATACCTATTACACACATCATGTAATCAATACTATCGGAGGATTAGAAAGAATCGTGGACTGGGCTGCTTACCACCACGAAAAGTTAGATGGTAGTGGCTACCCTTTTCGTTGCAAACAACATGAGATTGGCATAGGTGCAAGAATTATGACTGTTGCTGATATCTTTACTGCCATTACTGAAGATAGACCTTACAGAATAGGTATGTCCAGAGATCAGGTCTATATGGTACTAAAAGAAAACGTTCAAGAAAACAAAATAGATAAAAATATTGTAGAATTACTATTAGATAATTATTATGAAATAGAACAAAATGTAAAAACAAAACAAATTGAAGCAAGAAATTTTTACGAAAATAAATTTTTAACGTCAACTGGTAGTTCTAAACGTTAATAATCATTTAAGACCATCTCCATTTCATAGAAGAAGACGAACGCTTATTAATGTCTAAGGTAGAGACTTTTAATAAGATTGCTACATTTACTGGAGGGCGTGCTGCCGAAGAAATCATTTTTAATTGCATTACTACTGGTGCCTCTAATAATATTGAGTAAGCAACAAAAATTGCAAGAAGCATGATTACCAAGTATAGAACGAGTGAAAACTTTGATATGATGGTCTTAGAAACTGTTTCAAATCAGTACTTAGGGGAAGACACTTCTTTTACATGCTCACCTGATCTGGCTGCAAAAGTAGATGAACAAGTTCTTAGAATCATTAGAAAAGCTCATGAAAAAGCATACCGATATTCTTCATGAGAATATCGGTATGCTTCACGAATTCGCTAATTATTTATTAGAACACGAAACCATTACTGGCAAAGACTTTATGAAAATCTCTTACCTTTTTAGTGCTTTGTAAATTTTTTTAAAAATTTTGCTACTCATGTATATAGATTTTGCATGATTAATGATTTGCTTTTACTTTTTTTTCTCAATTGTACTGCTTTGAGGCATACTGTCATGAGAAACACTGACCTCAGATAAACTGTTCCCGTAGATACTATTCTCAGATGTATCGTTCTCAAATTTACTGTTTTGAAATTCATTACTACTCTTTGATCTCTGGAGATCATATCCTGTAGGTTGTTGATATACCCGTAGTTCAAATTCAGGAACTACAGCCAATATATGATCAAAAATGTCTGATTGTATAGCTTCATAATGACTCCATACGATATCATTTGTAAATACATAAATTTCTAGAGGTAATCCATACACTTCTGGAGGTAATTGTCTTACAATCTGAAGCATCCCTTTATGAATATTCGGGTGATCTTTAAGGTAATTTTGAATATAAATTCTAAATATTCCTATATTCGTAAGGTGTATGCCATTGGCAAAAGAATCTAAGTCTATGTTTTTAGATTGATTATATGATTCAAGCTCTTTTTTCTTCTTGCCGATATAGTCGGACAAGTGATGGATTCTCTCAAATTTTTCTATCATCTCGTCACTACAAAAAGAGATACTTGTAATATCTATATATACGGACCGTTTAATCCTCCTGCCTCCTGCCTGTGTCATACCTCGCCAGTTTTTAAAAGAGTCGGATACTAATAGATATGTAGGAATAGTCGTAATTGTCATGTCGAAGTTTTCTACTTTTACTGTGTTTAAGGAAATATCAATTACATCTCCATCTGCGCCGTATTTCGGCATTTCAATCCAATCGCCTAGTCTTACCATATCATTTGATGATAATTGAATGCCTGCAACCAAACCCAATAGAGAGTCCTTAAATACCAAAAGTAATACAGCAGACGCAGCACCAATTCCACTAATTAACAACCAAGGATTTTTTCCAAGTAGCGTAGCAATGATATGTATACCTCCTATAAGATATACAAAAATTTTAATTACTTGCAAATATCCTTTTATTGGTTTATTTTTGGATATTTCATAGCATCTATAAATATCATCTAAAGCATTTAGTAGTGTATCAATGACAAGTATCCCTATTACTGTAAAACAAGCTGACGATAGTTTTTCTATTAAATCTGATATCGTTTGAGGAAATGCTGCCGCAAAAAAATATATGATCATCACAGGAACAATATGAGTTAAATTATGAAAAACTTTTTTTTCTAATAGAATCTTGTTCCATTTGAATTTATCCTTTATTATTATTCCTTCTAAAATACGAAGCAGTATTTTTTTTGTCACTCTATTGGCAATAAAGCTGAGTAGTACGATGAATAATGCAAGTATTACAATTGAGATATTCAAAAGTAGCCGTTCATCCACTCCATAATAATCTAACCATGTCATAATATATCTAATCATAAATTCTCCTTGTTTTTTATAACGTGTAAACTATATGTGGTATATATATTCACGTCATAACAAAACTATTATTTTTATCATGTTTTTTTTACTATTTTAACTTATCTTGTGGTCATTTTATCATGGAGTGTATCAATAGGCAATTTTATATGACCAATTTAACGTAGTTTTATCCCATTTCTTTGCACCGATCTCTAAGCAAACAAAATAAATGACGAACATACTAGAAATAATTTGACATCATGTATTTTAAAAGGGTAAAATTTAAAGGTTACCTAAGAAATTATTTTAATCATATTAAATTTATATAAGGAAGATGAAAAATGACTGAAAAAAATTTAAGTTTCCTAGATGAAGTACGCAGAAGAAGAACTTTTGCAATTATATCTCACCCTGATGCAGGCAAAACCACTCTCACAGAAAAGCTTTTGTTATATGGGGGTGCAATTCGCTTAGCAGGATCAGTAAAATCTAGACGAGCACAAAACCATGCAGTGTCTGACTGGATGGAAATCGAAAAGCAAAGAGGTATCTCCGTAACGTCCTCTGTGCTACAGTTTGATTATAATGGATATTGTATCAATATCTTAGACACACCAGGTCATCAAGATTTTAGTGAAGATACTTACCGAACTCTCATGGCTGCAGATTCAGCAGTTATGGTAATTGACTGCGCTAAAGGTATTGAGAGTCAAACTAAAAAATTGTTTCACGTATGTAAAATGAGGGGAATTCCTATATTTACCTTTATTAATAAAATGGATCGATCAGGTAAGGATCCTTTTGAACTGGTAGAGGAACTTGAGCAAGTTCTTGGTATACATTCTTATCCTATGAATTGGCCAATTGGGAGTGGTTCAGATTTTAAGGGAGTATACGATCGTCAAAAGAAACAAATCGAGGTTTTTGGTGAAGGAAATCACGGTCAATCCAAAACAAAAACAATCAAAGGCGATCTTGAAGACGATGAACTTAAAGTTATTTTAGGCCAAGACTTACATCAACAACTAGTGGACGATATGGAATTATTAGATATTGCTGGCGATGATTTTAATCTAGACCAGGTGTTAAAAGGGGAGCTAACCCCAATATTTTTTGGTAGTGCACTCACTAACTTTGGTGTAGAACCATTTCTAGAATCATTTCTAAAATTCACTTCGCCCCCAACTCCACGAGAGAGTAATCTGGGCATAATTAATACGGAAACAGAAAACATGACTGGATTTATATTTAAGATCCAGGCCAATATGAACCCAACCCATCGAGATCGTATTGCTTTTCTCCGAATTTGTTCAGGTAAATTTGAAAAAGGCATGAGTGTAAATCATGTACAAGAAAACAAAAAGGTAAGACTCGCACAACCCCAGCAATTTTTAGCCCAAGAGCGTGTAGTAGTTGAAACAGCTTATCCTGGAGATATTATCGGCATTCACGACCCTGGAATATTTCGAATTGGAGATACCTTATGCCAAGATAATTCAAAGGTCCAGTACCAAGGCATACCTTTATTTGCACCTGAACATTTTAGTAAAATATACACTAAAAATGCAATGAAGCGGAAGCAATTTATTAAAGGAATTAATCAACTAGCAGAAGAGGGTACCATCCAAGTATATAAACGACCAAATATTGGAGTAGAAGAATTAATTATAGGTGTCGTAGGGGCGTTGCAATTTGAAGTGCTAGAATATCGACTCAAACACGAATATGGAGTTGATATTCTTATGGAAAGAACTCCCTATCGCTACCTGCGTTGGGTAGAAATGGATAATTTTGATCCTAGTACCTTTAGTGTCACAATGGACACGATGATTGTAGAGGATCAAGACGAACGTCCTGTTCTGCTCTTTGCAAATGAATGGTCTATAACGCGTATAAAAGAACGTAACAAAAATGTAGAATTAAAAGAAATTTCTTTTAGAAAATAAATTAACATTAATGCTAGAAAAGAGCAATATCGTTCCTTTTTAGCATTAAGCATTAAGGGTAACATATAGCAACAGCTTACTATCAGACATATTTTATTTTAATACGTACAAAATTTTGCATAACCTGAAATGACAAAACCTCTCTAGAAAAGAGAGGTTTTACATACCAGATTCTAAATCTCCATCCATTAATTCTGTGGCTCTAATTCTTTGATTTTTTCTTTCTTCTTCCACTTTATCACTTAGTAGATCCATAACGTGTTCTGGATTCTTTATATTTTTCACTATACAGTCTCCACTAGTTTTGTCATTGGTATAAAGAAATAAAGAGCCTACTCCAAATATTTTTTGCCCTAAGGTTCTTTCTAATTTAATATCTAAGATCCTATAGATCATAATCAGCTCTCTTGTACTGTTGAATAAACCCCTCTCTATAATAAACTTTCCTGGAATTAAACTATATTTCGTAAAGGAAATAGGAAGTCCTAGTATCCTCTTTTTATCATTCCAAATTACAGTTTCATTATCTTTTTTTATACTTTCACTCATTTTATTTCTCTCCAAAAATTTATTCTTTTCAAATCAGATGATTACCTACATATTACAAAGTAGAATGCTAAAGTCTAGTGCATAGAGATTTCTCCGGTTACACTAATTACTTTTTATATACCGATCCTTAATAAACTCTACTGAATTTAGTATTAATTGTTTAAGCATTTCCATATTAACATCTTCAAGCTTCTTAATATAAAGGCACGTTTTACTCGTTTTATGTTTCCCAAGTTGGCCCAACAACTTTTCTTCATTCTTAAAACCTTCGTATAAATAAAGTGTAATAGTAGTTTTTCTAGGCGACAACCCTACAAGTGGCATATCTCCCTCATGTCCACTCGTGTATTTATAATGATAGCTCCCAAAACCGATAATACTCGTCCCCCACATTTTCGGTTCAAATCCCGTTTCTTTTTTGATCATCTCTATAATTCTCATTGTATCATTACGTTTTCTTTCATCTTCTACGGAGTTTAAGAATTCAGTTACACTATTTATATTTTCTGTAGTTTTTAATTGATACACCATAATACCCCTTTCTCTATCTAATATAAGAATATTAATTTAATTCAGATGGAGTTTTTACCCCATCTGAATTTTAGTTGATTCAATCTAAATAACTCTATTTATAACCATAATCATTGAAAAAGGCTACTACATCAATCCGTTTATACATCAGAATAATTCTGATCTAACTCACGTGGTTTGCCATTTTTGAAAATCAATTCAGGATTTTTAATACTTACCTTAGTTCCGCTTGGCACTGATTCTGTGATAAACGCATTACTTCCGATAGTAACACCTTCTCCAATAACGGTTTTTCCTCCAAAGACAGAAGCTCCTGAGTAGATTGTTACACCATTTTCTATATTAGGATGACGTTTTACCCCTCGTAAACCTTGACCTCCCCTAGTAGATAACGCGCCTAGGGTCACTCCTTGATATATTTTAACTCGATCGCCAATAATCGTTGTTTCTCCAATAACTACCCCTGTACCATGATCAATGAAAAAGTATTTTCCAATTTCTGCGCCAGCATTTATGTCAATACCTGTAATACTGTGTGAATATTCACTTAAAACTCTTGGTATAAGTGGAATGTTTAATAAATACAATTCATGAGCAATTCTGTGCATAGTTATCGCAAATATGCCAGGATATGAAAATATAATTTCATCTATGCTACTAGCTGCCGGATCACCTTCAAGAGCGGCCTGCACATCTGTTGACAAGTATTCTCTTATTTTTGGAATCATTGATAAAAACTTGAAGCTTAAATCAACAGAATCATCTATAACGGTATCTTTTCTGCAAATCTCCTCGCTAGTCCCATTACTGCGAACAGCCTCTAAACTGAGTGCAAAAATAATTTGTTCCGTTAATTTTTGATGAATATTAATAATAAGTTCACCAGTATGGTATTCCATAATTTCTTTATTACAAGTATGCTTATCAAAATAGCCAGGAAATAAAACCATTCTAAGCGTCGTAGCTATCTCAATAATGATATCCCTATTAGGCATAGGACAAGTCTCATGAGGTAAGATACAACTCTCATTTTTATAACTCTCTAATATATTATTTACAAGTTTATTAATTTTTATTTTTCTAGATTCATTATTCATATCTCTTCGCCCCTTTCATATATGTATGCCAATACAATGATTATCTCAATTTTTGAAGGAATATACAACATTAACCTCGTCATTAATTACTTATAAAACTACAACAAAGTCAGTGACCACGGTTCCCTCTGTTTATTTAGCGTTCTTATGTATATGATTACTACTAATTTCTTATAGACGAGCAATATCTCCATAACTTAGATTGGATTTATTCCATGTCTATCATCTTATTAGTCTATGGTTCATATTAGTACCTTTAATTCACATTGTCATCTCAACGCATTCCCCTATCATAACCTATAAAATATTATTTTCACTTATCATGTATAATACCCTTTTGTCTATATATTAAGCAACAACTCTATGAAAATATCTACATAGACTCGATTATCCATGAAAATTCTATAGTGACATACCTGCACGTTTTTAAGCGAAAGTTAAAAAACCAACTGCCCAGACCATATTATAACTATCTGGGGAAGTTGGTTATACATTTGTTCCTTAAATCATTAAAACTTCACTACTATTATCACTTTAATGTATTTTATTGTATATTGTATAATCTACTTGCTTTCATTTCTGTCACTTAATGGAATATAATGTACTCTCTTAGCAATACTTTTATAGGCAGGTCTAATGATTTTGCCTTTGTTTACAATTTCTTCTATACGATGAGCACTCCACCCTGAGATCCTTGATATGGCAAAGATTGGCGTTAATAGTTCCTGGGGTAGATCCAACATTTTATAGACAAATCCAGAGTAAAAATCTACATTGGCGCTTACACCCTTATATATTTTGCGTTCATCTGCAATAACCTCTTTGGCCAATCTTTCTATACTAAAGTATAGCTCGAATTCAGCTTCTAAACCTTTGTCTACTGCGAGGGTCCTACATTGACTTCTTAATACTTCTGCTCTTGGATCTGATACAGAATACACTGCATGCCCCATTCCATATATTAAACCTGATTGATCAAAAGCTTCCTTGTTTAAAAGCTTAATCAAGTATGTCTTAAGCTCTTCTTCATCTTGCCAGTTCTTAATGTTTTTCTTAATGTCTTCAAACATTTGGACTACTTTTATATTTGCACCACCGTGTCTAGGTCCTTTGAGAGAGCCTAATGCTGCTGATATTGCAGAATACGTATCTGTTCCTGTTGATGTTACAACATGAGTGGTAAACGTGGAGTTATTCCCACCACCATGTTCTGCATGAAGAACCAGTGCAAGATCCAGTAAAGATGCTTCTATCTTTGTAAAAGAACTATCCGGTCTAAGTAGATGGAGAATATTCTCAGCAGTAGAGTACTCTTTTTTGGGACTGTGGATATATAAACTATTCTTTTCATGATAATGGGAGTAAGCCTGGTAACTGTATACTGCCAAAAGTGGAAAACGTGCAATAAGTTTAAGTGATTGATGTAGAACATTTTCTATGGATAGGTCATCTGGATTATCATCATAACTATACAAACCAAGAACGCTTCTAGACAACATATTCATTACGTCTTTACTTGGCGCTTTCAAAATCATATCCCGAACAAAACTTGTAGGTAGAGTTCTAAACTCGGCTAATATACTATTAAAGTCGCCCAATGTCTCTTCATCAGGTAGCATCCCAAACAATAATAAATAAATAACCTCTTCAAAACCATGTCGCCCATCTTTTAAGAATCCCTCTGATATTTCCTCTACATCAATCCCTCGATAAAAAAGCTTTCCAGCTTCGGGTACCATTTCTTCATCCACAATAATATAGGAATGAACCTCACCTATTTCAGTTAATCCTGTAAGCACCCCACGTCCATTGATATCACGTAGACCACGCTTTACATGATATTTACTATATAAATCTGGATCTATATAACTACTTTTTTCAGCTAGTTGACTTAATTTTTTTATCATATACTTACTCCTTCTTCATTCTGCCTCTTAAATATCTATATTAATTTAGCCTCGAAGACAAACTCGAGGCGTATAATTGTTCATTAAATCATTATATCTTATATACAATTTAATTTCAATCACACATTTACCTAACTCACATAAGTCATAATTGGAGAGTAGAAAGTTGGAAAGTTGGAAAGTTGGAACCTTTATTCAGTCCCAGTTAATTCAATATTCTTAGTTCTTAGCATATGTTGTTGGAAATCCGAAATTTACAAAATTCGAATTTTTATTCAGTCCCCTAACCCTATAGTAATGTTCCAACTTTCTACTTTCCAATTTTCCAACTGGTCTTTAGTCTTACTCACAAGTCATCAAATTTGTTGCTAGATTGTGTATATTATCTTCCTGTATTCTAATAATAATTACTAAAAGTTTCTGTAGGAGGTTTACTCTTGAATGAGGGGCTCGTTGTACTTGTAAGATCAATAATTAGTTTTTTTACTTTACTTATATTTGCTAGACTTCTAGGTAAACAACAAATCAGTCAACTAACATTTTTTGATTACACTCTGGGCATTACCATTGGATCAATTGCAGGATCTTTATCTACAGATTTAAATAGTAGAGCATGGCCTTATTGGGTAGGATTATTTTCATGGGCGATTTTAGGCCTTCTTATGCAAAAGGTAACTTTAAAATGGAACTATGCCTCAAAATATATTGGAGATCAACCTACGATAGTTATTATGAATGGAAAAGTATTAGAAGATTCGTTAAAAAAGACACGGTTTAGCTCGAGTTTCGAGTAATAGGGAATACAAGCATTGAGTTGCCTGGATTCCTTATTTTTTTCTGTCACTACCTTCTCTC
>MCHG01000363.1_pt1 | contig 15119 bp, 13 predicted proteins | sample 787351 | NCBI WGS metagenome assembly MCHG01 (sample SAMN05430296, study PRJNA330682) | permafrost metagenome | biome: Cold desert; feature: permafrost; material: soil; isolation source: enrichment culture inoculated with soil incubated with H2/CO2 at 20 degrees... ... | reverse complement strand
GGCCGTGCTCTACTCCACGCCGGACCTCAGGGAACACGCCATCCAGGCGCGCGAGGATGCCGTCTACTTCCCGATCCCGGTTGACGTGCCGGCGCTGCCCGCCTGGCGCCCGGCCGAAACGCCGACAATCGTGTTCGCCTCCCGCTGGGACGGCTCCAAGAACGCCGACTTCCAGCTCGACATCGCCCGCGGCCTCGTCGCGCGGGCGGGCGGCGCCGTTCGCGTGCAGGGGCTGGACTGGGGAGACTCCGCCGGCGCCGCGCGCGATGCCGGGGTGGAAATCATGCCCCGGATGCCCAAGCCCGAGTACCTCCGCTGGCTTGCCGGCGCGCATGTGGTCGCCGGCCAGGCCGCGGGCGTCGTGGCCACCAGCGAACTCGAGGCCATCGGCATCGGGGTGCCCGTCGTCATGCCGCTGCACCCGGCCTACGACACCACCACCCCCGTGATCACGGCGGAAACCTCCGAGGAGCTCGTTACCGCGGCCCTGGCCGCGCTCGAACAGCCCCAGGATGCCTCGCGGTCCCTCGGCGGGCCGGCCTGGATGCTGGGCACCCACGACGCTTCGATGCTCGCCGCCCGGTTGGCGGACATGTACCGCGGCCTGCCGCTGTGACCCGATCGGCGGGCGACCAGGTGCAACACGCGAACGGACAGGACAGATGACCAAGCAGGACGCGCCTCACCTTCTCTACGTCGCCTGGGGATACCCTCCCTGCCGCGGCGGAGGGGTCTACCGTGCCCTCGCGACGGCGAACGCCTTCGCGGAGAAGGGCTGGCGGGTCACCGTGCTGACGGCCAACCGCGAGACCTTCACGATGGGCACCGGGATCGACAGCACGCTGGAGGCGCAGATCCACCCGTCGATCACCGTCGTGCGCGTGCCGTTCACCAGCGGCGCCTACCAGACCGACATCCGCACCTGGTCCTTCTGGAGGGCCCACGCCCCGGAGCTGTGGAACGGGTACCGCGCACGCAAGGACATCCGCTCGTTCCCCGAGGGGACCTACGGCGGCTGGCGCACTCCCCTCGTGCGCATCCACCGGGCGAACCCGGTCAGCCTCACCATCGGCACGGCCAACCCGCACGTCGACTTCACCCCCGGCCTCCGGCTGCACAAGGACTTCGGCGTTCCGTACGTCTCGGACTACCGCGACGCCTGGCAGCTCGACGTGTTCTCCGGCCGGCGGCTGACCCCTCCCGGGAGCCCGCAGGACACCTGGGAGACCGAACTGGTCGAGGGCGCCAGGGAGGTCTGGTTCGTCAACGAACCCATCCGCGCCTGGCACGCGAAGATCTACCCGGCGCACGCCGAAAAGATGCACGTCGTGGCCAACGGGTACGACGCCGAAATGGCCAGATTCTCCGACCAGCCCCGCCCCGGCCGGGAGCAGGGGCTCGTGCTCGGCTACATCGGCACGATTTCCGCCCACGTGCCCATGCGGGAGCTCTTCGACGGCTGGGCCCTGGCCCGGAGCCGGTCCCCGCTGCTGGCCTCCTCCCGGATCGACATCTACGGCTACCTCGACCACTCCGGGATCCCGAACGATCGAATCCTCGCCCTCCTCTCCGAGTTCCGTGAGCAGGGCATCCGGTACCTGGGCCCGGTCGGCAAGTCCGAGATCGCGGACACCTACCATTCCTTCGACGCCCTCCTGCTCGTGCTCGGCACCGGCAAGTACGTGACGAGCGGGAAGGTCTTCGAGTACTGCGCCACCGGCCTTCCGGTCGCGTCCATCCACGACCCGGGCAATGCCGCCACCCAGATCCTCGAGGACTCCGCGGCCTGGATCGCGACACCGGATCTCAGCGCCGAGGCGATCGCGGCCACGCTCGTCGCCCTGGCCGAACGCGCCGTGACCCAGACGAGCAGCGAACGCCACGCCGTGCAGGACTGGGCCGCGCAGTACGAACGGTCCAACCAGCTGCTGCCCCGCATCCGTGCCCTCGGCGCCCCGCACGACACCACCGCGTCCGAAAGTGAGGCCCCGCGATGAACCGCGTCGTACTCGTGAGCCCCTCCGGTTCGATCTTCAAGAGCCTGGCCGAACTGGGCCTCGACGACCTGCCCGCCGACGCGCGACCCGAACTCACGGTGCTCTGCTGGGAGGCGGGAGCCGGCGAGGCGCCCAGCATCGCCGTGGGCCATGACGATTCGGGCACCCTCTCCGGTCGGCTCCGCCGGGCCGTGCAGCGCGCCCTGTCCGGGTCGGCGGCCGGCCGCAACCTCTTCCGGCTCACCCCGTGGGACGGCGGCAGCCGCATGTGGCGTGCGGTGCGACGGAGCCCCGCGGCCCGCCAGGCGCTGCGGGAGGCCGGGCTGATCGTCGCCGTCGAACGAGACTCGATCCTCACCGCCTGGAAGAGCGTGCACTCCTCCCTCGCGCGGGACGCGGCCGCCGTGTACGGCCTGCCCTCCGCGCGCACCGTGCTCAAGGATTCCCGCCCGCATGGCTAGCCCGGGCGCGCCGGCACACGCGCAGCAGACCCTGCTGGTGCTGCCCGCTTTCAATGAAGAGGGTTCGGTCGGGGAGGTGCTGCGCGAGATCGCGGAGGTGCTTCCCGGCATCCGCTGCCTCGTCGTCAACGACGGATCGACCGACGCCACCCGGCAGCGCGCCCTCGACGCGGGCGCGACGGTTCTCGACCTGCCCTTCAACCTGGGCGTCGGAGGGGCGATGCGCGCCGGGTTCAAGTTCGCTGTCGCCCACGGATACCGCAACGTCGTTCAAATCGACGCCGACGGCCAGCACGACCCGCGCAATGTGCTCTCCCTGATCGACAAGCTCGACTCCAACGACATCGTGATCGGCGCCCGTTTCGCGGGCACCGGGGACTACGACGCCCGCGGCCCCCGACTCTGGGCGATGGTCGTGCTGGCCAGGATCATCAGCCGGATCAGCCGTGTTCCGCTCACCGACGTGACCAGCGGCTTCAAGGCCAACGGCCCGCGCGCGGTCGCGCTGTTCGCCGAGCACTTCCCGGCCGAGTACCTCGGTGACACGCTCGAGGCCCTGGTGATCGCCGCCGGCGCCAAACTGCGGATCAGCCAGGTTCCCGTCTCCATGCGCCCGCGCCAGGCCGGCAATCCCTCGCACCATCCGTTCAAGGCGGCCGTCTACCTGGGGCGAGCGTGCATCGCGCTCCTCTTCGCGTTGATGCGCCCGCATGTGAAGGTCCCGCCGGAGGTCACCACGTGAGCACAGCAACCTACATCCTGGGGATCGTCTCCGCCCTGATCGCCCTGCTCACCGTCGTGGAGCTGCTCCGCCGGCGGCGCCTGCGCGAGCGCCACGCGGTGTGGTGGTTCGTCGCCGCGCTCCTCGCCCTGGTCCTCGGCATCTTCCCGGCCACCCTCACCGCCCTGGCCGACCTGCTCGGGGTCGAGGTGCCGACCAACCTGGTGTTCTTCGTGAGCATCGTGATTCTCTTCCTGGTGAGCCTGCAGCACAGCTCCGAACTGACCGGGCTGGAAGACAAGACCCGGGTGCTGGCAGAAGAGTCCGCGCTGCAAAAGGTAAGGTTGGAGCGGCTCGAAGGCCTCCAGGAACGACCTTCCAGCGATTTTCGCCCCGAGCCGTGACGCCCGGCGCCTCAAAAAAACCAGTGAACGGTGCCGCGAAAGCGCCGTGAAAGGATTCCTCTCCGTGACTACCATTGCCGCAACCGCTGACGTCGCCGACAACGCCGTCCTCGGCGAGGACTGCAAGGTCTGGCACCTGGCCCAGGTGCGCGAAGACGTTCGGATGGGCGACAACTGCATCATCGGACGCGGCGCCTACATCGGCACCGGCGTGACCATGGGCGACAACTGCAAGGTGCAGAACTACGCGCTGGTGTACGAGCCCGCGACCCTGGCCGACGGCGTGTTCATCGGCCCGGCCGTCGTGCTCACCAACGACACCTACCCGCGGGCGATCAGCCCCGACGGGTCGCTCAAGAGCGCCCACGACTGGACCCCGGTCGGGGTCACCATCGAAGAGGGCGCCTCGATCGGCGCCCGCGCGGTCTGTGTGGCCCCGGTCACCATCGGCCGCTGGGCCACCGTCGCCGCCGGCGCGGTCGTCACCAGGGACGTCCCGGCGTTCGCGCTGGTCGCCGGTGTCCCGGCGCGGCGCATCCGCTGGGTCGGCAAGGCGGGGGTTCCCCTCGTCCAGGACGCCGACGCGTGGGTCTGCCCGGAGACCGGCACCCGGTACATCGAAGAGAACAACGCATTGCGAGAGGCACAGTCATGACCGAATTCATCCCGGCCGCACGTCCGATCATCGGCGACGAAGAGCGCGCCGCGGTCGACGCCGTGCTCCTGTCCGGCATGCTCGCCCAGGGCACCGAGGTAGCCGAATTCGAACGCGAGTTCTCTGACGTGCTCCTCGACGGCCGCGCCGCGGTCGCCGTGAATTCCGGCACCTCCGGACTGCACCTCGGCCTCCTCGCCGCCGGCGTCGGCCCCGGCGACGAGGTCATCGTGCCCTCCTTCACCTTCGCAGCCACCGCCAACTCGGTCGCCCTGACCGGTGCGACCCCCGTTTTCGCCGACATCGAACCCGATCACTTCTGCCTGGACCCGAAGGACGTGGCCCGGAAGATCACCTCCCGCACCGTCGGCATCATGCCGGTGCACCTGTACGGGCACCCGGCCGACGTCTCCGCCCTCGGCGACCTCGCCACCGAACACGGCCTCGGCCTGTTCGAAGACGCCGCGCAGGCGCACGGCGCCGCCGTCGACGGCCGCAAGGTCGGCACCTTCGGCACGTTCGGGATGTTCAGCCTCTACCCGACGAAGAACATGACCAGCGGCGAGGGCGGCATGGTCTCGACCGGCGACCCCGAGGTCGAACGGCGCCTGCGGCTGCTCCGCAACCAGGGCATGGAGAAGCAGTACGAGAACGAACTCGTCGGCTTCAACGCGCGGATGACAAACATCCACGCCGCCATCGGCCGCGTGCAGCTGCGCAAGGTGCTCGGCTGGACCGCGACCCGGCAGGCGAACGCCGCGTTCCTCGACGCGAACCTCGAGGGTGTGCAGACTCCCCTCGTCGGGCCCGGCATCACGCACGTCTACCACCAGTACACGATCCGGGTCGCCGACGACCGTGACGGCTTCGCCGCCGCGCTGCGCGAGGAATTCAACATCGGGTCCGGGGTGTACTACCCGATCCCGAACCACCGCCTGCCCTCGTTCAACCTCGTCTGCGACCTGCCCGAGACCGAGCGGGCCTCCCGCGAGGTGCTCTCCCTGCCGGTGCACCCGTCGCTGTCCGAAGACGACCTCGCGCGCATCGTCACCGCCGTCAACTCACTTGCGAAGGCAGGATCATAATGGCCAACCTCCGCATCGGACTCATCGGCCTCGGCATGATGGGCCGTCACCACGCCCGCGTCATCCGGGAGCTCGACGGCGTCGACCTGGTCGCCATCGCCGACCCGCAGGGTGACCCGCACGGCGTCGGCGGCAGCCTCGCCGTGCTGCCCACGGTCACCGAACTCATCGCCGCCGGCATCGACGCCGCGGTCGTCGCCGTGCCGACCGGCTACCACGAGGCCGTCGCGCTCGAACTGGCGGACGCCGGGGTACACACCCTGGTCGAGAAGCCGATCGCGAGCACCGGCGACGCCGGGGAACGCATCGCCGCCGCATTCGAGCAGCGCGGGCTGGTCGGTGCCGTCGGCCACATCGAGCGCTTCAACCCCGCCCTGCAGGACCTGCGCCGCCGCCTGGCCGCCGGCGAGCTCGGCGACATCTACCAGATCGCCACCCGCCGCCAGGGCCCCTTCCCGGCCCGCATCGCCGACGTGGGCGTGGTCAAGGACCTCGGCACGCACGACATCGACCTGACCGCCTGGCTCGCGCAGTCGCCGTACCGCAGTGTGTCCGCCCACACCACGACGCGCAGCGGCCGCCCGCACGAGGACATGGTGTCCGCGATCGGCCAGCTCGCCAACGGCATCATCACCAACCACATCGTCAACTGGCTCTCCCCGCTCAAGGAGCGAGTCACCGTGGTCACGGGCGAGCGCGGATCGTTCGTCGCCGACACCCTCAGCGCCGACCTCACGTTCTTCGCGAACGGCACCATCAACACCGAGTGGGAGTCCGTCGCGGCGTTCCGCGGCGTCACGGAGGGGTCGATGACCCGCTTCGCCCTGACCAAGCGGGAGCCGCTCCGCTCCGAACACGAGGCGTTCCGCGACGCGATCCTCGGCATCTCCCAGAACATCGTCACCATGCGCGAGGGTCTCGCGACGCTGCGCGTGGCCGAAGCGGTCGTCGAGTCGGCGATCACGGGAGAAACTCGTCTGCTGACGGACTGAGCCATGGCGAAACCTACACGTGTGGTCATCGCCACGCGGCTGTTCCCGCCGGAGGTCAGTGCGGGCGCATTCCGCCTGAACGAACTGGCCTCGGGATTCATTCGCCGCTCCTGCCGGGTGCGCGTCATCACGACGACCCCTCCGGCCACGGCACCGACGGCGGCCGCTGACCGCGACGACCTCGAACTGTCGCGCTTCCCCGTGCTGCGGGACGCCGGCGGCAACGTGCGCGGGTACCTGCAGTACCTGAGCTTCGACATCCCGCTCGTGCTGCGGCTGCTCGTGTCCCGGTACGACATCGCCGTGTCGGAGGCGCCCCCGACCACGGGAGCGGTCGTGTCCGTGATCAGCAGGCTCAAGCGCCGCCCGTACGCGTACTACGCGGCGGACATCTGGACCGATGGCCTGACCGCGCTCAAGTCGCCGCGACTGGTGATTTCCCTCATGCGCGCCTTCGAGGGCCATGTGATGCGCCACGCCTCCACGGTGCTGTCGATCTCCGACGAGGTCACCGTGCGGATCCGCGAGTTCGGCGTCGACGCCGCGAAGATCGCCACCGTCGGCAATGGCGTCGACACCACGGTCTTCACCCCCGACGGACCCGTCGCCGAGAGCACGCACCCCTACCTCATCTACACCGGCACGATGTCGGAATGGCAGGGCGCGGACATCTTCGTGCGCGCGATGCCGCGGGTGCTCGAGCGGTTCCCCGACGCCCAGCTGCGCTTTTTCGGCCAGGGCGCGTCCGAGGCCGAGCTGCGCCGGCGAGCCGCCGAACTCGCGCCGGGGAGCGTGTTCTTCGGCGGTGTGATTGCGCCGAGCGAGGCGGCCACCTGGCTCCGCGGGGCCGCGGCGGCCCTGGTGAGCATCGCTCCTGGCCTGGGCTATGACTTCGCCCGGCCCACCAAGACGTATGCCGCGGCAGCCTGCGGCACCGCCGTCGTCTTCGCCGGCGTGGGCAGCGGCGCCGCCCTGGTGCGCGACAACGGGCTGGGCGAGCACGCCGAGTTCACGGTCGACGCCGTCGGCGACGCGATGATCCGCGCCCTCGAAGCGCACCAGTCCGGGGAAGCCGCTCGCCTGCGCGCGCACCGCGTGGCCTGGACCGAACAGAACGCCTCCCTCCGCGCCGTCGGCAACCTGGCCGCCGAAGCCGTGCTCACCGGGGGCGGGCTGTCGTGACCATTCAGGCATTCCCCACGCGCCCGCCACGTATCCTGTAATGTCCCCCGATCCATGGAGAGTCTTGTGAATACCGACCTCGTCGTCGTCGGGTCCGGTTTCTTCGGCCTCACCATCGCCGAACGCTGTGCCCGCGAATTCGGCCTGAACGTCACCGTCATCGACCGGCGCAGCCACATCGGCGGCAATGCCTACAGCGAGAACGAGCCCCAGACCGGCATCGAGGTGCACCGCTACGGCTCGCACCTCTTCCACACCTCCAATGAGCGGGTGTGGGAGTACGTGAATCGGTTCACCGCCTTCACGAACTACCAGCACAAGGTGTACACGAGCCACAAGGGCGAGGTGTACCCGATGCCGATCAACCTCGGCACGATCAACCAGTTCTTCCGCTCCTCCTACGGCCCGGACGAGGCGCGCGCGCTCATCCGGGAGCTGTCGGCCGAGTTCGCCGGCACCAACCCGGAGAACCTCAACGACAAGGGCATCTCGCTGATCGGGCGTCCGCTCTACGAGGCGTTCATCAAGAACTACACGGCGAAGCAGTGGCAGACCGACCCCAAGGACCTGCCGGCCGAGATCATCTCCCGGCTGCCGGTGCGCTACACCTACGACAACCGCTACTTCAACGACACCCACGAAGGCCTCCCGGTCGACGGCTACACCGCCTGGCTCGAGCGGATGGCGGACCACCCGAAGATCGATGTGAGGCTCGACACGGACTTCTTCGACGACTCGCAGGAGTTCAGCAAGAACAACGTCGCCGGCCAGGTTCCCGTCGTCTACACCGGCCCGATCGACCGTTACTTCGACTTCTCCGAGGGCGCGCTGTCCTGGCGCACCCTCGACTTCGAAGAGGAGGTGCTGCCGACCGGCGACTTCCAGGGCACCAGCGTGATGAACTACCCCGACCTCGATGTGCCGTACACGCGCATCCACGAGTTCCGGCACTTCCACCCGGAACGCGACTACCCGCGCGACGCGACCGTGATCATGCGCGAGTTCTCTCGTTTCGCCCAGAGCGGCGACGAGCCGTACTACCCGATCAACACCGTCGAGGACCGCGAGCGGCTCCTGGCCTACCGCCCGGCGATCAAGGCCGAGAAGGATGTGCTCTTCGGCGGCCGCCTGGGTACCTACAAGTACCTCGACATGCACATGGCCATCGGGTCGGCCCTGACGATGTTCGAGAACAAGCTTCGCCCGCATTTCGCGGGAACGGCGGCGCTGCAGTCCGGTTCGGCCGGCGACGACGAGTGACCCGGCGCAGCCGGAGGCGTGACTTGTGAGCTGGTTTGAGGCGATCCCCGCGCTGACCGTGGCCGTGCTGACGGTCGTGCTGATCGGCGCGCCGTTCGCGTGGGCGGTCGGCGCGCGGGGCATCACGTTCCTCGGCCTGAGCGTCGCGAGTTCCGTGTCGGCGGTGGCGCTCTCCTCGGTCGTTGCGCCCCTGGTCGGGCTGCCCTGGAATCTTTTGGCCCCGTTCCTGGTCTCCCTGCCGCTGGCCGCGATCGGGTTCGTGCTGCGCCGCTTCTTCGTGCTGCCGCCGCTCCCGGGGCCCCGGGAGTGGGGCTCGGTCTTCGGCTGGAGCCTGGTGGCCGTCGCCCTCGGCGGGACCCTGGTCGCCCTGTCGGTGCTGCCCGCCATCGTCCAGGCGGACACCCCGTCGCAAACCTACGACGCGATCTTCCACCTCAATGCGGTGCAGTGGGTGCTCGACACCGGGGACGCGTCGCCGATCAACATGACGATGTCGACCCCCGGTTCGAGCGGTTCCTTCTACCCGACGCCGTGGCACGCCATCGTGGCCCTCGTGGTGCAGCTCACCGGCGCCGGGGTCGTGGTGGCCACGAACGCCGTCGCCGTGGCCACTGCGGCGTTCGTCTGGCCCGTGGCCTGCGTCTTCCTGGCCAGGGCGCTCTTCGGCCCGGGCCGCCTCGCCCTGGTGCTGACCGGGGCCATGGGCGCGGCCTTCGCGTCCTTCCCGATCGTGCTGCTGGGCTTCGGGGTGCTCTACCCCAACCTGCTCGCGGTCGCGCTGGTCCCGGTCGCGCTCGGGCTCCTGGTCATGGCGCTGGGGCAGGACTCGGCCGCCACGCTGAAGCCGGTGGCGCTGTGGCTGCTCACCGCCTGGGTGGTGTTGGGGATGAGCATCGCGCACCCGAACGCCCTGTTCAGTTTCTTCGCCCTGAGCGCGCCGCTGCTCGTGCAGGCCTGCGTCGTCTTCGTGCGTCGCCGGCGCCGGGAACCCCGCTCCGGCGGCCCGATCGCGGCTGCCGTCGTTGCCCTGGCGGCCGCATTCGCCCTCGAAGCCTTCCTCTGGACCCGGGTCGCGACCAGCGACAACGCCTGGCTGCCCGACCGGCCGTTCCTGGTCTCGGTCGCCGAGGCGGCCCTGGCCGGTCCCGGTAACCTGACCCTCGGCTTCGCCGCGTCCATCGTCGTGCTCACCGGCGTGGTCATCACCCTGTTCCGTCGCCGTCTCCTCTGGCTCAGCGCCTCCTGGGCCGTCGCCGTGCTGCTGTTCGCCGTCGCGAACGGCGGCCCAGAGGGCGAGTTCCGCGACGCGATCACCGGTCTCTGGTACAACGACTCCTTCCGCCTCGCCGCGCTCCTGCCCATTGTGGCGGTGCCCCTGGCCGTGCAGGGACTGCTCGCGATCATCCGCTTCGCGCAGCGCGGGGCGGATCGAATGCTGCCCGGAAGCCGGACCCCGGCCGCCACCCGCGGCGTCTCGGCCGCCGTGGCCGTTGCGCTGGTGGCCATCGCTGTGGCCGGCACCCAGTTCGGCAACATCCAGGCCGCGCGCTCCAGCCTGGCGGCGACCTACCGGATGAGCGACACGAGTCCCCTGCTCGGCACCGCGGAACGGGATTTCCTCGCCGAGGTCGGCCGGATCGTGCCCGAGGGCAGCGTCATCGCCGGCAACCCGTGGAACGGCAGTTCGCTGGTCTATGCGTACACCGGCCGCGCCGTGCTCTTCCCGCACGTGGGCGGCAGCTACCCCCCGTCGTACCGCGACCTCGCCGAAGGCCTGGCGCAGGGCACCCCGGCCGCCTGTGCGGCCGCCGCCGCCCTCGGCGTCGACTACGTGCTCGACTTCGGTGACCGGTACGTCTTCGCCGAAGACGAGCGGGCCGACCAGTACGGTGGCATCACCGCCGTCGAAGACTCCAGCGTGCTCACGGTTGTCGCCGAGGACGCTGGCTTGAAACTGTACGAAGTAACCGGTTGTGCTGCCCCGTAGCCCGGGACAGTGAGAGAAGAAGAGAGAATTCCTGTGAAGATCGCCGTCATCGCGCTGGGCAAGATCGGCCTGCCCCTCGCCGTCCAGTTCGCGTCCAAGGGCCACGAGGTGGTCGGGGTCGACGTCAACCCCCGCACCGTCGAACTCGTCAACGCCGCCCAGGAGCCGTTCCCCGGCGAGGCGCACCTGCAGGAGCTTCTCTCCGAGCTGGTCCCCGCCGGCCGGCTCCGGGCCACGACCGACTATGCGGATGCCGTCACCGGCGCCGACGCCGTCGTGCTCGTCGTTCCCCTCTTCGTGGACGCCGACGCGCGCCCCGACTTCGGCTGGATGGACGCCGCAACCCGCTCGCTCGGCGAGCATCTGACGCCGGGAACCCTGGTCGCCTACGAAACCACCCTCCCCGTCGGCACGACCCGCAACCGCTGGAAGCCCATGCTCGAGGAAATCTCCGGCCTCACCGAGGGCAGCGACTTCCACCTCGTGTTCTCCCCGGAGCGCGTGCTGACCGGCCGGATCTTCGAGGACCTCCGCAAGTACCCGAAGCTCATCGGCGGCCTGTCCGACGCCGGCACGGCCAGGGCGATCGAATTCTACGAAGCGGTGCTCGACTTCGACCCGCGCCCCGAGCTCCCCCGCCCGAACGGTGTCTGGGACCTCGGCTCCGCCGAGGCATCCGAGCTGGCCAAGCTCGCCGAAACCACGTACCGCGACGTGAACATCGGCCTGGCCAACCAGTTCGCCCGCTTCGCCCAGAAGTCCGGCATCGACATCTACAAGGTGATCGAAGCCTCCAACTCGCAGCCGTTCAGCCACATCCACCAGCCCGGCATCGCCGTCGGCGGACACTGCATCCCCGTGTACCCGCGGCTCTACCTCTGGAACGACCCGGATGCCACGGTCGTGCGGGCCGCCCGCGAGGCGAACCTGGCCATGCCCGAGTACACCATCGGCCTGCTCGAGGGCGCCTACGGCGACGTGCGCGGTGCTCGCGTGGTCGTGCTGGGAGCCGCCTACCGCGGCGGCGTGAAGGAGACCGCCTTCTCCGGTGTGTTCGACACCGTGAAGGCCCTCGAGTCCCGCGGCGCCGAGGTGCTCGTGCACGACCCCCTCTACGACGACTCCGAGCTCGTGTCCCTCGGGTTCACCCCGTACCACCTCGGCGAGCCCGTCGACGCTGCCGTGGTGCAGGCGGACCACGCGGAATACTGCACGCTCGGCGCCGCAGACCTGCCCGGAATCACCGCGTTCATCGACGGCCGCCGGGTCAGCTCGGCCGAGGCCTGGGCCGGCGTGACCTACCGGGTCATCGGGCGGCCGTAACCGTGGGCGCGGCCCAGCCGAAGGTGCGCGTGCTCTACGTGAACGATGCCGCGTTCACGGGGCAGCGCATCCTCGAGCGCGCCGCGCGCGACGGCCAGCCCTGGCTCTTCTTCCCCCGGGCGGTCGCCGACCCGGGATGGTCGGGTCCGATCGGCCGCCTGCGTTTCGCCGCGCGCGGGGCGGCCTGGGTGGCCCGGCTGGCCCTGGCGGCGGCCCGGGTGGACCTGCTGCACGTGCACTCGGGGGCGATGCTCAAGCACACCCGGTTCGTGCCCAAGCCGTTCGTGCTGCACCTGCACGGGACCGACATCCGCACCCTGCAGTACGACCCGGCCTGGCGCGATTCCATCCTCTGGGGGGTGCGGAAGGCGCGGGCCGTGGTCTACTCGACGCCCGACCTGGCCGAGCACATCCTGCCGCACCGCCCCGACGCGATCTACCTCCCGGTGCCCGTGACCCTCTCCGCGCTGCCCGCCCCGGCCGACGCCCCCGAGCGCCGGGTCTTCTTCTGCTCCCGCTGGGAAGACGTCAAGGGGCTCGAGTATGCCCTCGCCGTCGCCCGGGAGCTCGTTCGCGGCCTCCCGCCGGGGTACGAGGTCACCGGCCTCGACTGGGGGCCCGGCGCCGACGCGGCCCGCGCGGCCGGCGTGCGCCTGGTGCCGCGGATGCCGCACGATCACTACCTCGACTTCATCGCCGCGTCCGCGGCCGTGGTCGGCCAGAGCGCCGGCATGATCGGGTCGAGCGAGCTCGAGGCCCTCGGCATCGGCGTGCCGGTCTACGTTCCGCTCCGGCCAGGACTCTACCCGGACGCCCCGCCCGTCGGCGGAGGCGCCGACGCGTTCGAGCGCCCCGAAGCCGTGGCCGCCGCCCTGCTCTCGGACCTCGCCGCGGGTATCCGGGACACGAAAGCGGGCCCGGCGTGGATTGCCCGCACCCACGAGACCGAGCTCGCCTACCGGCGGCTGGCCGCGCTCTATCCGACCCTCGTCGTCAGTGCACGGGGGCGAGCAGCTCGGTAAGGATCTGCTCCTGGGCCCGCTCGTCTTCGCGCGAGTTGAGCACCTCGGCCGCACGGTGCGCGTTCGCCTTGTACCGGGCCACGTCCTCCTCGGTCAGGTCGCGCAGCACGGCGACGAGGTCGTCGACGCTGAAGCCCGCCGTCAGACGGCCGAGGTCGTGTTCGCGGAGCAGGACATCCGTCTCGACCGCGGGGCTGAAGACCAGGGCCAACCGCGCCTGCACGAAGTCGAAGAACTTGTTCGGCAGCATGAGCCTGTGGTTGGTGGTGCGCGGCGGCAGCACGAAGACGCCCACGTCGTAGGCGTTGAGCACGCGCGGCAGGTCGGCGGGCGCCACCGGGTCGTGCACGTGCACGCGGTCCGACTCGGAGGCCAGGGCGACGAGCGAGTCCCAGTAGCTGTCGCTGCCGCGCGCCTTCACCAAATAGAGGTCGAGGGTGAAGCGGTCGTCGAGGCGTTTGGTGGCCTCGATCAGGGTTTCGATGCTCCGCCCGGGCACGGCGCCGCCGCTGTGCACCAGGCGGATGCGCCCCTCCTGCATCGGGGACGGCGACAGGTCCTGGAACCCGATGGCGTTCCTCACGATGCGCGAGTGCACCCCGAATTGCTCCTCGTAGAGCTTCGCGATCGAGCCGTTGATGGTCGACACGACCGTCGTGCCCGGCAGGTACCGGGCGCAGACCCAGGTCATGAACGGGGCCACGAGGAGACGCCAGGACAGCACGTGGGTGCGTTCCTCCGGAGCCCATTCGTGCATATCGCCCCAGACCGGTGCGCCCCGGGCGATCCGATGCGCCAGCGGAAGCGCCCGCGCCTCGTTCGCGACAACCAGGTCGAACTCGCGGCCCGCGAGCAGCTTCAGAGCGCTCTGCATCGCCGGGGCGTCCAGCACGACCGAGCGGTAGGCCCGGACGGCGAGCTTGAGCACCCCCAGCGGGGTCTGCGGGAGGGAGGTCAGTGCGGAGTCGACCTGGATGTGCTCGGCGACGCCGGGCGGGGCCTCCCCGTACCCGATCGTCGTCACCGAACCGAATTTCCGCAGGACCTCCAGCTGCCGGAGCACGCGGGAGTCGGCAAGGAAATTCGAGAACGAAATGCAGAGGATGCGGGGTGGAGTGGACACCCCGCCCATCCTATGCCGCCGTCCGATCAACTCAGAACGTGACCGCTCCGCCTGCCGTCGTCCACCGGACGCGTCCACCCTGGAACGCCTGCTCGAGCACCCCGGTCGAGACGACCTTGGTGCTGTCCAGCGGATAGCCCAGCTTGCCGCCCGGGCCGCCGTTGGAGTAGTAGTACTCGCCGATTTCGCGGGCGACCCGGTCGATGCTGGTCCCGGGCGACCAGACCAGCCAGCCGTTGGCGAACTCCTGGCTCGTGCCGCCCTTTCCATCGACCTTGCCGGCCGCGGCCGGGTAACCGAGCACGCCGCCCGGCCCGCCGAGGGCGGAGTACGACGCGCCGACAATGCCGGTCACGGCGTCGAGCCCGCTCGCGGCCCCGTAGTACAGCCAGCCGCCCACGAACCGCTGGCCGTTCCCGCCGTCCTTGTAGACCGTCGTGCTGCTGGTCGGGTGACCGAATTTGCCGCCGACGCCGCCGACCGTGAGGTACTGGTCGGCCATCGGCTTCAGCACGTAGTGGATGCCGCGCGTGGGCGACCAGTACAGGGTGCCCTTCTGGAACGCCTGGCTGAGCCCGTTTCCGGGTTCCGCCTTCTGCGCCGCCAGCGGATAGCCGAGGCGCCCGCCGGGGCCGCCGAGCGCCGCGTAGGAGTAGCCGATCTTGCCGACCACGGCGTCGAGCCCGGTCGCCGCCCCGTAGTACAGCCAGCCGCCCACGAAGGCCTGGCCGTTCCCGCCGTCGGGGTAGACCGTCGTGCTGCTGGTCGGGTGACCCCACCTGCCACCGACGCCGCCGACCTTGAGGTATTGGTCGGCCATGGGCTTCAGCACGTAGTGGATGCCGCGCGTGGGCGACCAGTACAGGGTGCCCTTCTGGAACGCCTGACTGAGCCCGCTTCCGGGTTC
>MCHG01000362.1_pt1 | contig 15142 bp, 13 predicted proteins | sample 787351 | NCBI WGS metagenome assembly MCHG01 (sample SAMN05430296, study PRJNA330682) | permafrost metagenome | biome: Cold desert; feature: permafrost; material: soil; isolation source: enrichment culture inoculated with soil incubated with H2/CO2 at 20 degrees... ... | reverse complement strand
AGATTAATATTTAACATGAGATATAAAAAGAACTCAAAGTATATAAATGACTCACAACTAAGTTGTCATGGTACTAGCTCCTAACACAGTAACTTTGTTTAATACTTTGATGTTTTAAGGCCCTTTATTTCAGTTTCTTATGAGTTCTGAGCACTAAAATTAGTTTTTTACGCATCAAATACTAAAAAACCAATAATTTAGTTTGTCCAAAACCGCGGGCGATGTTAAGTTTTTCAACAAAGAAGAAACAGCAGAACGTTATTGAATCAAGGTTAAGTTGACGCTTATATCCCATGGAAGAAAAAACCAGGGATTTTTTACATCCCCCTTATATAAATATAAATGAAGGAAAAATGGCTTTAACTGCCAATAGGAAGCAGTTAAAAACCTCCTGAACCAATTCACAAAAAGCAAATGTCAGTAATTTTACTAAAATTTTTATACGCTTTTACTCTGATTTGCAGCTTCCTTTGCTCGGTTTATACTGCTCTCTTGAGATGAGACTTCGTCAAAATCCCCTCGTAAAGTTTTCATTGCATATCTTTCCAGATCTATTTCCTGTCTCGTGCGGATGCCAAATCTTCTGAGTAAAGATGCATAAGGGGTCCAGCCCCATATGGCATATTGAAGCAGAAAAATTGAAGTTATTATGGGCAAAATAAGCCATTTCTTGCTCCCTTTTAAACCAAGCATCGCTCCAATCAAAGAAAGCCCAGCTTCATGGACTTCAACACAACGTCCTATATCCCACTCCTTATTAAGTTCTTCAATCCTTTTGCTTATCTCATAGCCGGTTTTGCCCGCATAAAACCTGACTATTGCAGCTGTTTCGATATCAATTGCCTGGTTAATCTCAGGCGGCGTTTTAGCCCTTACTTTATCTCTCCGAACGAGTTCACCATAGTTTTTTATTACCATGAAGCGCCCCCTCTTAACGACCTTTTTTCAGATCTATAATGAGACCGATGAGACCGAAATTACCTTTTATTAAAAGAGGGTAGAGGTATTCCCATATAAATTTATCATAAAAATTAACTTGAATTTGTCACATTCCCTTTATTAATTCCAATTTTGAACACTATTCTAAGAATAGAACCAAATTTATAAAATGTAAATTTTTATGTGCTGACTATAATTTGACAATCTCAGGATAAAAGTGGTTCTTAAATACGCAACATAATAGAGTCGTTCTTTGCCGACATTTTTATATATATGAATGGATGTATTTCATTTCGTCGCATTGTATAGGTCCTTGCACGAGATAATGGGTAAGCCTGACTGTGAGTGTATAGACAACCCCAATGCGGTACATTGATAGTGTGACACTGCCCGGCACGAGGGTAACTGAAAGTGACTGCGGAAAACCAGAGGATGAGCTTTCGGAGTTAGTGCGTCCGGGTCACAACACTATTCTATTCTATTCTATTCTATTCTATTCTGTTATCAAAGATTTTATTTGAACACTCATTTGATTAATTAATGTCAATACCTCTTAATGGCTTCTGATTTTCGTTTTGCTGTTTATGGTATCTCTTTATGCTGTTTATGATATCTCTTTATGCTGTTTATGATATCCCTTTACTTGGCTCTTCGTTGTTTTATGTGGATATCCTCATAAAAACCAACGCGGTCTTGAATTGAAAATCATCTTATCCATAGAGAATGACGAAGAGCCCTTTACCTTTTACTAGTTGATCAGATATTGATTTATATAATACCTTCAAAAGGTAACTCATATGTCCTTCGAAGAGGCAATAAAAGCCCTGGATTCCGGTATTATTGTTGATATCGAAGTCACTCCTGGTTCAAAATCACTTTCAGTTCCGAGTGGTTATAATGAATGGCGCAAGAGAATCGAAGTGAAGCTAACCAAAAATGCCCAGAAAGGAAAGGCAAACGAGCAATTAATGGAATGTCTTGCCGCACTTTTTGGAGTTAGTAGTTCGGATATTCTTATCAGCAGCGGAGCAACAAGTAGTAAAAAGTCCTTACTGATAAAAGGGATTTCATATCAACAGGCTGTTTCTATTTTTGCGGCTCATTTAAAAAAATGAAAAACGGAATTTTAAGGCAAGACAGGTTTTAATATTAATTTTTCCCAGTTTTAAAAGTAAAACTCAAGCCTCTTAATCTCGTAATTACAGAAGAAGGTTGTAGAACAACGTGGTCGACCCTGAAATTTATAGAAGAAGGCTTGAAAGGATTGAAGAACTGTTCTCCGAGCTTTCAGAGTATTCAGAGAGGGGAGCAATCATCATTGTGGAAGGGAAAAGAGATGTCCTCTCATTGAAAAGGCTTGGAATTGAAGGGAATTTTGAGCTAGCAACCAGACATCCTCTTTTTAATTTCTCCGAGAGAATTTCAAGACTTGGCAGCGAAGTAATCATACTAACAGATTGGGATAGGAGAGGGGACTTGCTTGCAGTAAAGCTTTCAGAATATTTCGAACATTTTGGTCTGAAACCTGAGTTGCAGATCCGGAATAAACTCAAGCTTATATGTCAAAAGGAAATTAAAGATGTTGAAAGCCTGTATACCTATGTTTCAAGGCTAAGGTTAAAAACAGGTTCTTGTTTTGATCAAGATGTTAAGTAAAAATAAAAGTAACTATTCAGATAGCCTTTGAAAGGCTATCTGAATAGTTACTAATATTTTTAATAAAAAAATCATTTTATTAAAAGATTTATTCCTTTCCTCTATATCCCACAAAAAAGAAATGATGAAGAGTCAAAATAAACAGTTAATAAGAGAGGTTTTAATCTTTATGCATGGGATTAGAAGGTTCCACTTTTTCCTGAATCATTTCCATACTTTGTGGGCCTTTTTGATGACTAAATGTCCGGTCAAACTCAGGATATTTTGTAAACCTGACAGCCAATTCTTCAAACATTTTATGTCTTGGGCTGATAATGATTATATGAGCAGGAGGGTGAATTTTTTTCAATCTGCTAATTGCCGCCCCGGCATGATTATTCAATTCTACCAGTGCTGCTGAATTACATTTTGACTTGAGTGACACGCCCATTACACTCACAAGAAGCTCATCAGCATAGTTTGGTTCTATGCACTTGGGAGTCGCCGAAAATTGAATATGTCCGTATCGTTCCAGGTCATGTAATGCTATTTTTACTTTATCCGAGTCATCAGCTCGGACTAACGCAAATGATTTCATTTTTTACACACCACCAATAATAAAGTTATCCCCATTTCGATATGGATTTACCCCTATAATAGTCTTTGCGTATAAGAGAAGCTATTAAACAACCGGAATTTTCCGGGAAGAAGTAACTTCTTAATCACATTTATAATGCTATAAATGGCCTTGTTTCGAGATCTTAAAATCTGATTGACCTTTTTCTCTTATACAAGGTGTCTTCAAAAATTATAAGGGATTTTTGCAACTTCTTTTTTCAAGATTTGGTATGCGCTTCCAGGTAATGGAGTAGCGTATTTTATAGTTATATGCATCCTATATATATTCGTTTTGAAATAATATTTTGTCACTAAGAAACTTTTTTGAAACTTTATTTTGTTGGAGATAATTTAATTAATTTTCTTTTGATAATTAAAGTATAAAGTTTAATCTGTAAGATTGAGTTCTTTAATTAACGATTTTAATGAAATTGAAGGACATAAATTTTTAAGTTTAACTCAGGGGAATATTTTTCAATAAGATTAGGCTCTTAAGTACAAATAGATAAAAAGAAATAAAGTTGAGCCTTTCCAGTTGTGCTAATGAGACAAATTTTTGACGAAATAGTATATTTTGCTAGAACCTGCTGTATCGATAATGGAATAGTGTACAAAAGAATATATTATAGGACTTTCTGTACACTCTTTTCGTTCATGCTTACTTTCTTAATATAATGGGAAGAATTAATACATCTTTAGAATTATGAATATACCCCTGATATTTTAAACATACAACTGATCTTTTAGTTGATTTCAATAAGGCGATTTAATAATAAAACTCATTGCTTATGTTCAGATACCGAATTAATACTCAATATCTTGTAAATTAATGATGCAATTAAAGAGTTTAGTTGCTCATCTACCGAATTGAGGCTTTTAAGGGTTATTGGAAAGGACGGTGATTATATGGCTAAAGATATCAGAAGCAAAGTAATAGAGGCAAAAAAAGCGTCAATTGAGCTTTCCAGTGTGAATGAAGAAGTAAAAAACAGAGCTCTTGAGGCTATGGCTGAAGCCCTCAATAAAGAAAGGCAAGCTATTCTGGACGCAAATTCAAAGGATCTCGAATATGCTGTGGAACTGAAAAAAAAAGGGAAGCTTACTCAGGCCCTTGTAGACAGACTTAAAGTAAGTGACTCGAAGATTGATGGGATGATAGCAGGAATCAGAGACGTAATAAAACTCAAGGACCCTGTAGGAGATACCATCTCCACTCTTGAGCTGGATAAAGACCTGATTCTCTACCAGGTAAGCTGTCCCATAGGCTTGATAGGAGCTATTTTTGAATCAAGGCCTGATGTAGTACCTCAGATAATGTCACTTTGTCTCAAGAGTGGGAATGCAACTATTTTTAAAGGTGGAAGCGAGGCAAGAGAGTCAAACCGTACTATTTTCGAGATTCTTGTAAAAGCCATAGAATCCACCGAAGGCATGCCAGAAGGCGCTTTTCAACTTATGGAAACAAGAGAAGAGGTAATGGATCTATTAAGTCTTGATGCCTATATAGACCTCCTTATCCCAAGGGGTTCAAATGAGTTTGTCAAGTTTATCCAGGACAATACGAAAATCCCTGTACTTGGACACACCAGCGGAATTTGCCATATCTATATAGATGAGTATGCAGATCTCGATACAGCCTGGAAGGTCTGTTTCGATGCCAAAGTGCAGTATCCTGCCGTATGCAACGCCATCGAGACTCTCCTTGTAAACCGCAGGATTGCAGATGCTTTCCTGCCAAAGATGGCAGAAATGTATATCGGGGCAAAGGTTGAGCTGCGCTGTGATGAGGACAGCTATGCTCTGCTTACAAAAAGAGGACTTTCTCCTCTTGCAAAGGCTAGTGAGGAGGACTGGAGCCTTGAGTACAATGATCTTATCCTTTCGATAAAGCTCGTTGATACCATAAAAGAAGCCATTGGCCACATAAACACTTTCGGTTCCCATCACACAGATGGAATAATAACTGAAAACGCCTCAAGCAGAAAAGAGTTCATAGGGCTTGTTGACTCTTCGAGTGTCATGGTAAATGCCTCAACCCGTTTTGCTGACGGCTATCGCTATGGGAAAGGTGCTGAAGTCGGAATCAGCACAAATAAGATCCATTCCCGCGGGCCTGTGGGGATGGAAGGATTGCTGATCTATAAGTACATCCTTATGGGAAAAGGACAGGTTGTTGCGGACTATGCAGGAGATGAGGCAAAACCCTATACTCACAGGAAACTCAACCTTAAGTTTGAAGATGTGAATTGAAACATCCGTTAATATTTATAATATATTTATATACCTTAATTGAAATACCAGCGCAAATTGAGTGCACGCGATGGAAACTCGGATCGCGGTTACGAATTGTTTTAGCCGCACTTCCAAAATACCTTACGAGGCCTTGTGATTGACAGATAGAAAACAATTTCTCAATGATGTTAATAAAATCGTCATCAAAATCGGCACTTCATCGATTACAAAAAAGGGTTGCGACGATACGAAAGAAAACTGCAGCATTGATCCAGGTTTTATGGAAAGCATTGCTTCCCAGGTCTCCGAGCTTCGAAAGCATGGGAAAGAAGTGATTCTGGTAAGTTCGGGAGCAATAGGCGTGGGCCTCAATGAACTGGGTATTGCCCCAAAACCCCGTGAAATCCCTATCAGACAGGCAGCTGCAGCTGTGGGACAGAGCATCCTGATGCAGTACTGGAGTGAAGCTTTTTCAAAGTACGGTATGAAAGTCGCTCAGATCCTTCTTACCTATGAATTCTATTCGGATCGAGTATCTTACCTGAACCTTAGGAACAGCATTTCTACTCTTCTGGAGTATGGGGTTGTTCCGATAATCAACGAAAACGACTGTACCTGCACAAATGAAATTGAAGCGATCTTCGGAGACAATGACAAACTTTCTGCGATGGTTGCAAGCAAAATCGATGCCGATCTCCTTATCATTCTTTCGGATATCGATGGTCTTTTTGACCGGAACCCGAAGACGCATAGCGATGCAAGACTGCTGTCCCTTGTGGAAAGGATCACACCTGAAATAGAGAGTTATGGGGGTGACCCCACAAGCTTCAAGGGTGTAGGTGGAATGAGGACCAAGATTAAAGCTGCAAAGATTTGCAGCATGGCAGGTAGCTATGTGTTGATTGCAAATAGCGAAATCGAAAATGTGGTCCTGAAGATTCTTTCCGGTGAAGAGGTCGGAACTCTTTTCCTGGCTGAAAGGCATATCCAGAAAAATCGCGCCCGCTGGATCATTCTTGCAAGGGCTTCAGGTACTGTCCGGGTGGATGCAGGGGCAAAGGCCGCAGTTATCGGGAAAAACAGTCTCCTCCCTGCAGGTATTGTAGGGGTCGAGGGAAGTTTTGATAGAGGAGATGTAGTAAAGCTCGAATGTGAGGGCAGGGTCTTTGCAAAGGGAATTACAGACTACACCTCTGAAGAGCTTCTAAAAATAAAAGGGGCCCATACAAACGAAATTGAGGGTATTCTGGGATATAAGAACTACGATAATGTCATAAAAAAGGAAAATATCGGTATACTGAAAGAATTAAATTAAATCTATCGAGATTCCTGAAGAGTTAAAATAGTTTCTTATTCTCTAGAATCTGTTCCTGATCCTGTTAAGTTCTTCGAAATTATTAGGCAATTAATTACAGGCAAGCTTTGAGGCAAGTGCCTATTTATATCACACTTATCTTTGAAAATTAGGAGACATCATAAATGGAAAACCAAAATATAGGATTCATCGGAGCAGGGAAGATGGGATCTGCTCTAATGCAGGGCATTATTAAAGCCGGAATTGTAAAACCTGAAAATATTGGTGCAAGCGATGTATACGAGCCTTTTCTGGAAGAGCTGAAAGCAAAGCTGGGAATCCGGATATCAACTGACAATGCTGTTATTGTCCGTGAATCGGATATTCTTATCCTTGCGGTGAAACCCCAGACTCTGGGTTCAGTGCTCGCAAATCTGAAGAATGATATCACTTCGGAAAAACTTTTGATATCGATTGCTGCAGGGGTGTCTCTCTCTACCTATGAAGATGCCCTCCTCGAAGGCACCAGGGTTGTACGCGTAATGCCTAATATCGCAGCCACAGTTTCGGAAGCTGCTTCAGGGATCTCTCCTGGCAGGAATGCCACACCCGAAGACCTGAAAGTTGCCCTTGCAATCTTCTCTGCAGTTGGTACAGCGGTCCAGGTGCCTGAGTCTCTCATGGATGCCGTTACAGGCCTTTCAGGGAGTGGACCTGCATTCATTTTTCCCGTGATTGAGGCAATGGCTGATGGTGCTGTTTTTGAGGGGATGGATAGGAAAAATGCCCTGACACTGGCAGCCCAGACCGTGCTTGGGGCTGCAAAAATGGTGCTTGAAACAGGGATGCATCCAGGGGAACTCAAAGATATGGTCACTTCTCCCGCCGGGACTACGATTCAGGGCATTCATGCCCTTGAAGAAGCCGGAATAAGGGCTGCATTTATGAACGCAGTTATAAGGGCAAGCGAACGCTCAAAAGAACTCGGAAAGAAGTAAACTTCTTTTCCGATTCTCCTTTTCTTCTTTTTAGATTTTAAAAATTAAAAAAGTAAAAAAGTTTCAGTTTTTAGATTATTTTTTGCTATCTTTTTTCAGGCATATAAACCAGTCAAGGTATTGTTTACCTTCTTCTATTTTTCCAAGCCTTTCTTTTACTGCTTCCATTGTATTGGGAGGTGGAATGATGACGTCGTCTCCTGGCTGCCAGTTTGCCGGGGTTGCAACTTTCTCTGTATCATTTTTCTGCAGGGCGGTCAAGAGCCTCTTGATTTCCTCCATATTTCTTCCGGCTGAAAGCGGATAGTAGAGGACTGCCCTGATTTTTGCTTCAGGATCTATAATAAATACAGCTCTCACGGCTTGTGTGGTTGAGGCGTTTGGCTGGACCATGCCGTATTTTTTTGCGACATCCATCTTCAGGTCAGCTATCACCGGAAACTTGACCTCTACATTTTTCATCCCCTTATATTCGATTTTCTCCTCAATTCTCTTAAGCCAGGCAATGTGGGAGAAGACGCTGTCTATGGAAAGTCCTATTAGTTCTGTGTTCATTTTTCTGAAATCTTCCTGCATACTGGCAAAGGTCATGAATTCGGTAGTGCATACGGGTGTGAAGTCTGCAGGATGACTGAAAAGGATTACCCATTTTCCTTTGTAATCTTCAGGAAAATTGATTTGTCCCTGAGTCGTTACTGCGGTAAATGAGGGTGCATCATCTCCGATAAGGGGCATACGTATCTGTTCATACTCGGTTTCTACCATATTCTCACCTATATCTTAAGGCCGTAATATTTTTCGGAATCCGGAGACTGACTTTGAGTTGTTAGGACTTAACCCTAAAAACGCTGCCTGTTCCCCTAATGGACCCCAAAAACCATCTTATAATTATGTTCATTCTTATATATCTCTTCCGAAAAACGGACAAAACGCTTCGATTGTTGAAAAATCTGTTTTTGAAACGTCATCATCTACCAACTTATTATTCTACAAAAAGACTGTTATTAGCCTTTCTTTCTGGAAAGTACTTTATTCTAGTAATCCTTTTTTACTTGGGGTTTAAATGAGAGAATTTGTCAAGCCGAAAGTTGTGGTTAGTAAATGCATTGAGTTTGATCACTGCCGATACAACGGGGATATGATAAGCAGTCCAATCGTGGCAAAGCTTAAGGACTACGTTGATTTCCTTCCGGTTTGTGCGGAAGTGGAGATAGGGCTTGGTATTCCAAGAAGTTCAGTGAGAATAGTTCTTGAAAACGGAGAACACAGGCTTATCCAACCCTCAAGTGGTAAGGATGTAACTGAAGACATGAAGGCTTTTTGTACTAATTTTCTTGATTCAGTAGGAGAAGTTGACGGTTTTATTCTGAAATTCAGGTCTCCTTCTTGTGGGTTGAAGGATGTAAAAGTTTATCCTTCTGTCAGCAAATCAGGAGCAATTGAGAAAACGTCAGGATATTTTGGGGGTGAAGTTCTGAAAAGGTATCCTTTGCTTCCAATTGAAGATGAAGGGAGGCTCAGAAACGCCCGTATAAAAGAGCATTTTCTTACAAAGCTCTTTTTACTTGCCGCTTTTCGGAAGGTAAAATCGGAAGGTAGCATAAAGGACCTTGTCAGGTTTCATACTGAAAATAAGTATCTTCTCATGGCTTATAGCCAGGCAGAACTCCGAAAACTGGGAGCAATTGTTGCAAATAAAGAAAACAAACCCTTTAAGGAGCAGATTTCCGATTACGAAGGGCATCTTTACCGTGCCTTCACCAAACCTCCAAGATACACTTCGAGTATTAACGTGTTAATGCACGCCCTCGGGCATTTTTCCGAGAATCTTTCAAACGGGGAAAAAGCCCTTTTTTTTGACTGGATTCAAAAATACAGGGAAGGAAAAACCTCTCTTTGCCCTGCAATAAATACAATCAGATCATGGGTCGTGCGCTTTGAGGATCAATACCTTATGCACCAGACCTTTTTTGAACCCTATCCGGAGGGTCTACTGGAAGTGGACCCTGTGAACTCTCAGTTTAGGGAGGATCTCTGGAAATGAATTTCATTGGACTATCTGATTTGGATGGGAATCATTGAAATACTGAGCGAAGAGCTAAACGCCCTAAAAGTAGAGAACCAGAAGCTTCGAGATGAAATCAACTTACTCAAAGGTGAACAAACAAAACCTAAGATTCGTGGTTCCAAAAGGAATGATGATATCTCCTCTGAAAATGAGAGAAGACAACGGAATCCTCTAAAAACCAGGGAATCAAGTTCAAGAAAGGATAAAATTGAGATCCACCATACTGAAACCTGCAGCGTTGATAAATCTATTCTACCTAACGATGCACTTTTTAAAGGTTATTGTTACGTGACAATTAGAGACATCATTGTGGAACCTTGGAATACCAACTACAGGAGAGAGGTTTTTTATTCTCCTTCCGAAGGTAAGACGTACTCCGGTAAATTGCCGGATGTTGTCAAAGGTGAATTTGGACCCGGAATCCGGACTCATATACTAACACTTTACCATATTGCCAATGTTTCAGAACCCAAAATCCATGAGCTTCTGGAAAATAGGGGTTTCTGGATATCCAAGGCGACAATTTCCCGAATTCTAACTGAGGATAACGATCTCTTCCATGAAGAGAAATCTAAGATATTTCAATCAGGTCTAAATTCCACAACTTACCAGCAGATAGATGATACAAGTGCAAGAGTAAACAGAAATAACAGGTATACTCAGATCATTTGCAATCCTTACTACGCTGCTTATTTCACAGTTCCCCATAAGAATCGTGAAACAATTTTGGACATACTTCTCTGTGGAAATGAAAAAATATACTGCTTTAATGAAGAAGCATTTAAACTGATGGAAATGTTCAATGTTTCCCGGTTCTGGATGGAAAAACTCTCTTCTTTCGAAGGCGAAACATGCACTAACAAGGAAATGCATCTAAAAATGGATTACGTCTTTTCGCCGAATGGATATAAAAGCACTAAGACAAGAGTTTTTGAAGCCTATGCGATTGCAGCATATCATCGGATGACAAACATACCTGTGGTTGCTACTTTTCTAAGCGATGATGCGCCTCAATTCAGCAAGCTTACACTCCAACACGCCCATTGCTGATCCATGATGGAAGGAACTACAAGAAGCTACGACCAATAGTGCCTTAATATAAGGAAAAACTGAAAGCTTTTCTGGACCGTTATTGGGATTATTACGCAAAACTCTGTGAGTTTAGAATAAAACCTAATGCAGAAATAGCGGAGCTGTTAGAAGCTGAATTTGAAGAGTTGTTTTCGACCAAAACTTGGTATGATCAACTTGATGAAAGAATCATTAAGACCAAAAAGAAAAAGGAAAGTCTGCTGATGGTATTGACAATACCAGAGATTCCTTTACATAACAATGCGGCAGAGTTAGCAGCAAGAGCAAAAGTAAGGAAAGAGACGTCAGCCTTCAAACAGTGACAGATAAAGGGACAAAAGCAAACGACACATTTATGACAATTGTTCAGACGGCAAAAAAATTGGGTGTAAGTGCATATGATTACATATCTGATAGAGTGAGCAATAAATTTGAGATGCCTCTCTGGCTCAACTAATCAGAGAAAGAAGTGCATTGAATTGAAAGTGAAGAGATTTCCACTTAATTAGAAGAGGATACGTATAATCCCTATATTTGAGGAAATGTAGAGAGATTTTTGTGCTTACGGTTTTAAGTAAATTTCCCAGTATATTTTTTGAGTCTGCATATCCCGAAGATTAAGCCAAAAGAGTAGGCGTTTTTCACATCCTAGAAACCTGTTACACGCTCTTAGCGGGCTTCAAATCCAGATTCAGGATAAATATATCAGGCGTTTCTTTTTGGAATAGGCACGAGGGCAGATTAAGTTTCCTTAGCTGATGCTGATTTGGGGAATCAAGGTTGCTGGAGCATATTATATCCTGCGAAGAGCTTTCTGGGGATAAATAGAATAAGAAAGCTTATTTCAATCAATTGTAGAGGCTCTGTGTGAGTTTTAAGAGATGAAGGAACTTCATTTGTGTTCGGTTAAGATGAAACGCCAGAAAATGTTATTTTTTATGTTAAATGTCTACCATTCAAGTTGGGAAATGACTTATATGATCTTCAAAGTTGTGCATTAAACTCATTAACCGATGACTAATGGAATAATAGTAACTAACTCAAAGAGGATCATCGTATTATTTATATGAGTACTATTTTATATAATGATAGGACTGAGATTTCAAGGCCGCAAAAGATTTCTGACAAATCATGAGTCTAACACTCTAAAGACGATGAATTTTTTTGTCTTTATATTCTCCAAAGTCGGAGAAATGTGGATTGGAACGAACCTGAGAAGATCTGGCATTGATATTGTTGAAGATGTGTCATGGGGAACCCATTTCTTCAATTCTATCAACCAAAAGAAGATTTTGCGGACACATTGTTTCCCTACTTCGTGTGGCTGAAAAATACAATACAGTAAGCAGATAGGGTGTAAATATGGTAACTCATATGGATTCAGGATTTAGTAAAGCAAAATGTGGTTGTCATATTCTGGACGAACTTGATAGCTGTCTCGGCATGACAGATTTGATTCAGGACTGCACTTGCGTTGACTGCTTGAATGCTATGAAAGCAGAAATCGAAAAACAATTATGTGAAGTACAAAAAAAGTAAAGATTGTGACCCTGTAGAAACCCTCAGAATTCAAGCAATAATTCAAAATCAGGTAGTGTACGTGAATTATTGACCAATTCCAAAAAAGTGAGTACAACCCGATTTGAAGAAGATATAGAGATTCTTATGCTTTCTGTTTTCAATAACCTTCACCCACTACCTGAATTCGCATATGGACGTATTGAAAAAAACAACAATCTCAAAATAGTATCAAATCGAGCAAAACTCTGGGGGTCGATAAATGGGGAATCAAACAGTTCTTAGAACAGGAAAGACACTGGTTAGTCTCTTGTCATTCCTCGTTATAATGTCAATTACATCTATGGCAGTAAGCGCAAATACGGACATAAGCAAGTTCATACCACTCGACAAAAAAGATTACATTAATGGGTATAATGAAGGATTCCGTATTGGATCCAGCGCCGGATACAATGCTGGAACGAAAAATGGATATAATGACTGTCAAAACGGGTTAGGTAATAAAAGTGGAAGCAGCGGGAAAAGCAGCTTGGCACCCAAGAGCGGCGTTGCGTTCGATCTAGGATATGCTGACGGATTCAATAACGGATACAAGCAAGGGCACAGTGCCGCATACAAAGCAGAGTACAATGGCTATTACCATGAGCACAAGTAAAGGAAACCATAATAGGTCGTGTCCATGAGTTGTTGATCTATTCCGAAAAAACGAGTACATACCCTGCATTTGAGTAAATTCGGAGAAATTCTTGTTATCAGTAACTCGTGGACACGACCAGATAGTTAAATTATATTGTTTTCAATCTAAACCGCTTATTTTTTTCAATTTTATAGACAGTTCTTGCCGTTAAAGTATTGGTAGCTGCTGTTATAGTCGTAATTGTCGTGTTGTTTCTATGGATCTCCATTAACAATCACTTTTCACAGATCCCTTCACATTTTCCGATGCAGTCGTGCTTTCTTTTTCTGATGCCTTCACGTTACTCTGTTCTGAATAGGAAGTTTTCATCGATTTCGCATAGGAACTTTTTATCGATTTCGCATAGAAACTTTGTCCCGATGCCTCGATGTTACCTTGTTCCGCATAAGTCCCTTTTTGCTTACAGGTCCCTTCTCCTGATGCCATCACATTACCCTTTTCTGCACAGGTCCCTTCTCCTGATGCCATCACATTACCCTTTTCTGCACAGGTCCCTTCTCCTGATGCCATCATATTATCCTGTTCTGCACAGGAACCTTGTCCTGATGCCCCTGTTGTCATCACTTTTCCATTAGAGGAACATGCACTCACTGCTGCAGCTGTCAATGATACTACAAAAAAGACCGCCAGCAAAATAGCTACAGTCTTTTTTATTCTGCCAAATATTTGTTTTCCCATAGGTTTTTACCCCCATTTTATCTTTATTTCTTAATTTTAGTTCAATTCGCAATATTAGGCATGTTGACAATTCAAGGCGAAACAATTCAGGATATCCTCTATGCTATCAGGATGTCTTTCTAGCCTTGAAAAGATGATTATGATGCCGTTTCATTTCAGACTCATTTCATACTCAATAGTTCTTAGGCTCGGTTATTTTCTTAACACCAGTCTCGGCAGCCACAGCCGCCACGACCCCAGCAGCGGTCGCCAGAGCCCCAATTACATCGATTCCATCCAAATCCACTAAATCCCATATATTTGCCTCCGTGGTTTTGCTTTATTATTTTTCTATATTCTTTTTGCATGAAGAAGATGAACTGAGTTTGTAATTCTCCAAACTCTTCGTCCACCCTGTACTCTCATGGCAGCTATTTTAGGAATTATTCCGGTTACTTATTTTCGTTGGAGAGGAACAGATTTAATTTTAATTGCCAGAAAGTACGAATGAAAATATAATTACAGATTATATAAAAGTACCAGAATAACTTCTTCTTATTATTAATAGTCTTTAAAAAACTGAGTAAACACTCTCTCAATAAAACACACTTACTTTTACATTAATCTACAAGTCCGAATTCTTATAAAGCTCTCAATAAATCAGGAAATATAGTCTGCAATCTACTATTTAAGCAAAAAATGTAATTTATATAGCATATGTGAGCTTTATTTCCCCACTAAATCCTATTTAAGACCCTATAAAACCTGTATTCAATTGAAAAAGTTATAGAACTATTTTTATTTTTTAACACCACAACTTCGGTTTTTTCCTTCCAAAGCAATATGTCCTTATAAATGGCGAATATTCTGTAGGATAAGTTTTTCGATTCGGTCACTGGATACAAATACGAGGATTTGTCAATTTACAATGCTAAGTTGCCTTAAATTGGAATCTTTCGCTTTTAAAACGTGGAAATATCTCTCAATTTCTTTATCCATTTCAACTTTTTTTCTTGGTCGGGTTCATATAGGAATCTTCAAAATCAAATCCTACAAGCCGGATTTTTTCAACTCCAAATTCTATGGCTACAAAAAAGCACCGGTCTAATGGTCCTCCTCATACTTCAGTGCATGAAAAAGCAAGCATTCATTACACTGAAAAGATTTGATCCACGCTAATTCGAAGATGAAAAAATTTAGGAAAAGAGATAAATTCATATTTCATTTCATTTCATTTCATTGGTCGTCCAATAATACGTGATTGATGTTTTCATAACGTTCTCTCTAAAATGGCTTTTGCTTGCGTTTACGTGCTCGCAAAGCAGGCTGACCCCCTATCAGCGCCAAAAATGCGGGAAAAGAAAGAGCAGAAGCTGGATTTCGATTATTTTGGAATAATATCAATCGACTACTGG
>MCHG01000361.1_pt1 | contig 15145 bp, 15 predicted proteins | sample 787351 | NCBI WGS metagenome assembly MCHG01 (sample SAMN05430296, study PRJNA330682) | permafrost metagenome | biome: Cold desert; feature: permafrost; material: soil; isolation source: enrichment culture inoculated with soil incubated with H2/CO2 at 20 degrees... ... | reverse complement strand
CCGAGTCTGAGGCCGGTGAAGGCGCCATGTCCGCGTGAGCCCACGACCAGGAGGTCCGCGTCGCCGGCCGCGTGCAGCAGCGCCGTCGCCGGAGAGTTCTCCACAACCTGCCCGGTCGCCGGCACGCCCGCGTCGGCGACTGCGGAGAGCGCGCGGGCCTGAACCTGTTCGGCAGCCTGCTTGAACGACTCATCGATGACTCCGTCCCCGACCTCTGAGGCCAGCGGCGGGTAATACCAGGCGGTGATGACGCGGATCCTGCCCTGTCGCAGCCGCGCCTCAGTGATTGCCCACTCCAGGGCGGCCAGCGACTGCTCCGAGCCGTCCACGCCGACAACGACCACAAACGAATCACGGCCGGTCATCGCCCCGTCCTTTCCGCACAACCGCGGCAGGTTGCCCGGTGCTGCCTCATCCTGTGATGGTTCGATCCATCGGTCAAGTCTCCGAGGCGGTTTCACGGCCCGCCTCATCGCCGGCCACGAGCCCGCGGAACAGCGGCGTGCCGAGCAGCGTGCCGTCGTCGAGCTCGACCAGAACGGCAACCGGGAACGTGTCGGTGACCAGGTCCAGTGTCGCCCGGCCGCCCGAGATGATGGCCGTGGACAGGACATCCGCGGTCACGATGTCGGCCGCAATGACCGTCGCCTGGCGGAAGCTCCGGTCTGTGCCGGGGCGCCGCCAGATGTGCCGGCCGCGTTCGGCCGTGCCCGACGTCGCCATCGCGGGCAATCCGGGGGTCAGCCGCACGACCGTGAGCATCGCCGCCCGGTTGGCCGGATCGACGATTCCCGTGATCCACGCGCCCTGGCGGGGAACGCCGGAGGTGAGGATGTCCCCACCCGCGTTGACGGAGAAGACGCCAAACTCGTGGCCGGCGAGCACGCGGCCGGCGCACTCGATGGCCAGGGCCTTGACCAGCCCCGACAGGTCCAGGACGCCGTCGGGGCGGTGCGGCGTGAAGGCGCCGTTCGTTCGATCCCGCCAGGCCAGGGCATCCGCGTAGACACCCAGCACTGCGTCGCCGGCGCCGGTCAGGGCCACGGCGCCGCGTGCGATGCGGGAGAGTTCGGAGTCGTCATCGTAGAGGCTGAAGCGTCGATCCAGGGTGTCGAATGCGCCGCGAACCTCGGCCACGGCCTGCTCGGCGCGGGGCGAATCATCGCGGTCATGAGCGAGCCGGATGCTGACCGTCGTGCCCATGCTCTCGAAGGTGTGGATGCTCATGCGCCGGCTATCCCGCGAATCCTGCGGCATCGAGCGCCGACTGAACCGAGGTCAGATAGGCCTCGGATGTGTAGGTCGCACCACTGACGTTGGTGACGGCCGCGGATTGGGCGGCCAGCACCTCCTCGCGCAGGATCGGCGCGGCACGTGCGCTGATGGCGACCGAGGTGTCGCTCGAGTCGGTCAGCGTGAGGGCGCTGACTTCGGTGATGACATCACCGGTGATGACGACCCGCACCTGCACGGTTCCGTATTTCGTGTCGATGACCTGGCCGTCGTGGACCGCAACGACCGGCTCGACGGGCGTTGGCGTGGGGGTTGCCGGGGTTGCCGGGGGAGCAGTCCCGGTGTGGGACCCCGTCGGAGCCGGAGCCGGCGTCGGAACGCGCGGCGGTGCGTCCGCGATCCTGGTAGTGCCCGCCTGCCAGCCCAGGAACAGGGCCGCGGCGGAGCCGACCCCGACGATAACGGCGCTCGAGAGGCGCATTACCAGTCAAATCGTTCTGCGTGGATGCGCTGCCGGGGAACGCCGGCTTCCCGGGCGTCTCTGATCACCAGCTCGGTCCAGGGCTTGGGCCCGCAGACGAAGACGTCGGCTTCTTGGATATCCGGCACGAGCTTCGAGAGTGTTTTTCCCGCAGCGTATTCGACCGTCGGAAGCCAGGTGTGGCCCTCTTCGGGCGGCAGCCCGACGAGAATCTCGAGGCGCGCCCCGAGGCGTGAACAGAGATCCTCGAACTCTCGCCGCAGGTACACGTGTTCCCGGTCGTCGCCGCGGAGGATCACGACCAGCCCTCCGGGAGGAATGTTGATGTCTTCGAGAAGAGCGCGGATCGGGGTTATCCCGATCCCCCCTCCGATCAGAACGGCCGTCTCCGTCGTCCGGGCCGCGGCGGTGAACAGCCCGTAGGGTCCTTCGAAGAACGCGCGGCTCCCCGGCGCCACGGACAGGAGACGGCGGCTGCCGTCGCCCAGGTCGCGAACCGTGATGCGCAGGCTCCGGCCGTCGGGCGCCGCGGACAAGGAGTACGGATGAGCTTCCAGGCGCAGTCCCGGAGACCCGAACCGCCAGGTGAAGAATTGCCCGCCGCGCGCAGGCAGGCGGTCCAGCCGGCGCCCCGTCATCGTGATCGAGGCGACGCCGGGGGCCTCGACGCTCACGGCGGCCACGCGCAGGCGATGGCGCCAATTGCGGCCCAGGGGAGTGATGATGCGGAAGGCCGCGAGGGCGGCCAGGGTTCCACCGTAGAGCGCGAGCCAGTACCAGCGCGCCCAGGTGCCTTCCGCGAAGAGTTCCCCCTGCGCGAACTGGTGGGGGAGAGCGAGCAGCACGGCCGCATAGGTCAGCAGGTGCACGGTGTACCAGCCAAAGTACGGCAGTCTGTGGCGCACGATCACGAGCGATGTCGTCACGACGAGCACGAAGAGGGCGAGGGCGATGAATGCCTGCGGCATGTCCTGCATGGTGGTGATCATGGCGATGGCCTGGCTCACCGGATCCTGTCCCAGGGCCAGGCCGTAGCCGAGGAGGAGCAGGACCGTGTGCGCGAGCACCAGGTAGAGCACCGGTTTGCCGAGTCGGCGATGGGCCGCGAGCGCCCGGTCATAGCCGATCGCCCGATCGATGACCGGGAGGCGGGCCGCAAGGAGAAGCATGATGAGAAGGAGGTCGCCGGCCACGAGGCCCGCGACGATGCCCGCTCCGGTTGGGATGTCGCGGAGGTTCGTGAAGTACGACACACCTCCATCCGCCAGGAAAAGGGCCAGCACGACAGCGACCGAGAACCAGGCCGGGCCCTCCAGGCTGTCGATCCGACGCAGGCGCCACCGATAGGCGGTGGCGTGCGGGATCGAATCGCTGGTGTGCGTCACCGGAGCGAAACGAGCGGCGCTTTTCTCGGTCATTTCTTCGCAGACTACGCCCGCTCGTTCGTCTGGGAGTTTTATCGCGGCTGCCTCACGATGTCCTGCCCCGGTTGTTCTTCCCGTGAAATGTATATACATTGTAATGGTCCCGTCGATCAACCGGAAGGCGCAAGCCATGCAGTCTGAGCAACCGAAGCGCACGCCATCAGGCAGGTCCCGGCGACGCGGCCTCACCTACCTCATCCTCGCAGTCGTCGGGTTGGCGGTCGTGGTCGGAGTCGGCTTTGCGGCGCAGTCCGGCACGGCAGGGACGGATCCGGCCGCGAGGGACGCGAGTGGGCAGGGCTCGGACGAACCGCTGATTGACATGTCGCGTCGGATCGAGGGCGATCCGACCGCGCTCGGGGCCACCGATGCACCCGTCGTCATCGTGGAGTACTCGGACTATCGCTGCCCCTTCTGCGCCGTGTTCGCGCGCGACACCATGCCGCTCCTCGTGGACGAGTACGTGGATTCGGGGCAGGTGCGCTTCGAATGGCGTGACCTCACGGTGTTCGGGCAGCAATCCATCGACGCGGCCGTGGCCGGCCGGGCAGCCGGCAACCAGGGTCTCTTCTGGGAGTACACCGACGCCATCTTCAAGGACGCCCCGGAGAGAGCCCATATCGACCTTCCGCGCGAGCGCCTGCTCCAAATCGGCCGGGACGTCGGCGTGCCCGACATGGCTCGCTTCGAGAGCGACCTGAGCGACCCTGCACTCCTGGAGCTCGTCACCGCCGACACGGCCGAGGCGCAGTCGATCGGCGCGACCGGCACGCCCCTGTTCCTCGTCAACGACACGCCCATCACCGGCGCACAACCCCTGGCGGCGTTCCGCCAGGCCATAGACCGCGAACTCGAGGAAGCGGCGAAGTAGTGGATATCGGCTACGCGGGTGCCCTGATCGGCGGTGTCCTGACCCTGCTTAGTCCGTGCTCGGTCATGCTCCTTCCCGCGTTCTTCGCCTACGCATTTTCAACCCCCGCAAAGCTCCTGGGCCGTACGGGCCTGTTCTACCTCGGGCTGATCACCACGCTCGTGCCGATCGGCGTCCTGGCCGGGACGCTCGGTGCGTTCCTGTTCCAGCACCGCTCCGAGATGGTGATGGTCGCTGCGGCACTCATCATCGGACTGGGCATCATCCAGGTCATCGGCATCAGGATGCCCGCGTTCACCCGGGGTGCAACGGCAGAGGGCACGTCATCGGCCTCTGTGTTCCTGCTCGGAGCGGTCTACGGTGTCGCCGGGGTATGCGCTGGCCCCATCCTCGGGTCGGTCCTCACGGTCGCCGCCGTCGGCGGAAATGCCGCGTATGGGGGAATTCTGCTGGCCGTCTACGCGCTCGGCATGACCGTCCCCCTGTTCCTGCTCGCGCTCGTCTGGGACCGCCTGAAGATCACCCAACGCGGCTGGTTGAGGCCGCGCATGCTCCAGGTCGGACGGTGGCAGAACTCGTGGTTGCTGATCGTGTCGGGTCTGCTGTCGATCGGGATCGGCGTACTGCTGCTGCTCACCGACGGCACGGCGAGCCTCGGCGGCTTCCTGACCATCGGCGATCAGTTCGCCGCAGAATCCTTTGTCCTGACGCTCTCATCGGGGGTGTCCAACCTGCTCTTCGGCCTGGCGGCGATCGCCCTCCTGGTCGTCGTCGCCGGGATCTACTACCTGCGCACGCGTGCGCGGTCCGGACAGGACCATCGATGAACGACAAGGGAATGCTCCTCCACGTCAGCGGCGCAGACGCGGCGGGGATCCAGGCCGGAATCCGGGCCGCGCTGAATGCCCGGGCCTACCTGCCCGCTGTGCAGATCGAACTCGTCGTCCAGGGCCCGTGCGTCGCCTTCCTGCGGGCCGGATCGGTTCTCGAACCCGAACTGGCGGCCCTGGCCGAGCGGACCGTGCACGTGCTGGCCTGCGGCAACAGCCTGCGCTCGGCCGACGTGGAAGCCGACCAACTGAACCGGGACGTGTCGATTGTCCCCGCTGCCGTCGGGCACCTGGCCGCACGGCAGTTCGACGGCTGGGCCTACGTTCGAGTCTGAGTAGGCTGGCAGAAGTCTCGGTGCCCGCCGGGCACCCTATGCCGGTGGGCGTTGAGGGACGAAGCCGCCCGGACTGAAGGAGCACGATGAACGTTGAGAATCTGAGGAGCACGGGCGAGAGCGCGGACCAGCTGCCGGCGTGGAAATCGGTGCTTGCGGTGGTGGCGCATCCCGATGACGAGTCGTTCGGCCTGGGCGCTGTCCTGGCCGCGTTCGTCCGCGCGGGCGCCACGGTGGAGTTGCTGTGTCTCACCCACGGCGAGGCCTCAACGCTGCGGGGTGTCCCGGACGACCTGTCAGCGGTGCGTGCTGAGGAACTCGACGCTGCGGCCACAGCGCTCGGGGTCGGCCGAACGACTCTCTGCCACTATCCGGATGGCGCCCTGGGCGCGGTGGGCCGTACCGAGGTGGCCGCGGACGTCGTCGGCGCAGCCGAGGCGGCCCGGGCGGACGGGCTGCTGGTCTTCGACTCGAGCGGCGTTACCGGGCACCCTGACCATGCGGCGGCAACATCCGCGGCATTGGCTGCTGCGGAGATCCTGAACCTGCCGGTGCTCGGCTGGACACTTCCGGCCGTCGTGGCGGAGCAACTGAACCAGGAGCTCGACGCCTCGTTCATCGGCCACGCCGACGAGGACATCGACGTGCGGGTGAGCGTCGAGCGCCAACGTCAGAATGTGGCGATCCGGGCCCACGCCAGCCAGGCCGTGCCCGGCAGCGTGCTGTGGCGTCGGCTGGAACTCCTCGGTGGCACGGAGAGCCTGCGCTGGCTGCGCCGTTCCCAGGGCGCGGCGAGCCCGGCAGCGTCGACGCCGGCCACGGCCGCCCGAACGGTGCGGGTCGAGCACCGCGGCGAGGACAAGTTCGACATTCGCATTCGCGGGCATGTCGTCCGCGTCGATCAACCCAGTGAGGACGGCGGGGAGGACACGGCCCCGACGCCGACGGAGCTGTTCATCGCGAGCCTTGCGTCGTGCGTCGCGTTCTACGCGCGCCGCTACCTGGCCCGGCACGCCCTGCCCACCGAGGGGCTGGCCGTGGAGACCAGCTTCGAGATGGGGTCCAGGCCCGCCCGGGTGTCCGGCATCGAGGTGCGCCTCGTCCTGCCGGACGGCGTGCCGGCCGAGCGCCGAGCCGCCCTCCTGGCCGTCGCCGGGCACTGCACGGTGCACAACACCCTGGTCACGACACCCCAGATCACGATCAGCCTGGCCGAGTGATTCCCCGCCGCCGTGACGGCGGCCGGGACTCGCGGGGACGCCCGGACGAGCAGATAATCGACTCAGAAACCCGACGACCGAGAAGAATGAGGATTCGATCATGACCCACACCGTTCTCAATCCCTACCTCAGCTTTCGCGACACGGCCAGGCAGGCAATGGACTTCTACCAGTCCGTCTTCGGCGGCGAGGTGACGCACAGCACCTTCGGTGAATACCACGCCAGCGAAGACCCGGCCGAGCAGGACAAGATCATGCACTCCCAGTTGAAGACCGACCGGGGCCTGGCCCTGATGGCGGCGGATACCCCGAAGAGCATGGAACTCACGCCCGGGAACAATTACTCGGTGTCCCTCAGCGGCGACGACGAGGTCGAATTGCGCGGCTACTGGGACAAGCTCGTCGATGGCGGCGCCGCCGCGATGCCCCTGGAGAAGGCGCCCTGGGGTGACACCTTCGGCATGTGCACGGACAAGTTCGGCGTGAGCTGGCTGGTCAACATCGCCGGCGAACCTGCCGACGGATGACCCGGCTCGCTGCGTGCCCCGGGGCCCCAGTACTCTGGGAGGGTGACTGATTCCCTGCCTCCGTGCCCTGAATGTTCCAGCGAACTCACCTACGAGATGGGGGCCCTTCTGGTCTGCCCGCTCTGCGGGCACGAGTGGGCACCGGCCCCCGCCGAAGACGAAGCGGCCGCGGACACCGTCGTCAAGGATGCCTATGGCACGCCGCTGGCCGACGGCGACAACGTGACCGTGATCAAGGACCTGAAGCCCAAGGGGAGCTCCACCGTGATCAAGGTGGGCACGAAGGTGCGCGGCATCCGGCTGGTGGACGGCGTGGGCGACCACGACATCGACTGCCGGATCGACGGTGTCGCCATGCAGCTCAAGTCCAGCGTGGTGAAGAAGGCCTGACCGACCGCCTGCTCCACGGCGGTGCCGGATGCCCTATGCTGCAGTCGGGAGAGGTCGCCGATTCCGGACTCGGCGACACAATACATGTCACGACGTATTCTGGGAAACCGCTCGCGGCGGCTGGGGGGTCGCGTTCTCGTGACCCTGACTGTGCTGGCACTCACGACCACTGCGACCGGCCTGTCGAGCGCGACCGCCCAGGCCGGTTCCGCGACGAGGTCGTCCGTACCGGCAGCCGGGATCCCGGTGCAGGATCCGCTGCCCGAGCCGACCGAGGCGCAGTTCCTCGACGGGCCGATCTACGTCGCACCGACCGGACCCCCTGCCGCCGACGCGACCGATCCGGGGCCGGGGCCGGTCGATTCACGGTCGACCGAGACGCGGGCACTGGGCCAGGGCACCTATACCTGTTCGGGCTACGCCGGCATCGACACCAAGAATCCGCCCAGCGCCCTGATGTCTGACACGTTCGCCTGGGGACCGTTCACGCCCTATCGGGTCGGCGACGGCACGGGAAACGTCAACTGGCGGGTGAACCCCTACAAGAACCCGTCCTGGTACATGTGGCTGCACTCCCTCCGCTGGCTGGGACAGGGCATTACCGCCGGCTCAGAGGGCGATCTGGTCACCCTCGAGCACACTGCCGCAATCGCCAGGGACTGGGTCAAGGACAATCCCTACTCCTGGAAGAGCGACATCGGCGCCTGGGAGTCCACCATGCACCGGACCAATGTTCTCGTCTGCCTGCGCCAGTCCGTCCTGGCCGCCTACGGCGTGTCGGTGCTCCCCGCGACCTACGCCTGGCTGAACGCCTCGCTCCACGACCACGCCAAGTTCCTGATCAACAACTGGAGCGGGGCCTGGAACCACGGCACGGACGAGAGCATGGTCTTGTTCGGTGTGGGATGCCTGCTCAACCGGGCCGACTACCGCAACCTGGCCGTGACGCGCCTGGACTCGTCGATCACGACGGCGATCGACTCCCAGGGCTCCACGAATGAACAGTCGACCGCATACGCCCAGATGAACTACGGGCTCTGGGGGAGGGTCGAGGAGGTGCTGCGAGCCTGCAACGCCGTGCCGAGCGCGACCATCTCCGCGCGTCGGGCGCTCCTGGCGACGTGGATCGCCCACGCCACGAGCTCGAACGGCACCCTGCACCAGATCGGCGATTCGGAGCAGGTGAAGACGATCGGCTACCCGGGGACTCCGCTGGAATACGCCGCGTCCGCGGGCACCAGCGGCGTGGCGCCCACGCAACGGGTCGCGATCTACAAACGGGGGTACGTCTTCGGCCGATCCGGCTGGGGCAGCACGGTGAAGCCCTTCGCGCAGGAATCCACCTACAGCATCCGGTATGGCCGGTCCCGGGCGGTGCACGGCCACAATGACCACATGGCGCTGACCTACACCGCGCGGGGGCGCACCATCCTGGTGGACGGCGGCCACGCCGGCTACCAGAACGACTCCTGGCGCGCCTGGGCGAGGGGCACGACCGCGCATAGCTCGATGACGACCCCGAAGGCCGCAGTGATGCCGATCAACACCGATCTGACGCGCTCCCTGATCAAGGACACGTCCGATTTCTTCGAGTTCCGCGACCAGCCCGGTGTCGGCGTCACGCGCACCCGCGGCGTCCTGGTGTTGAAGGACCCCGACCTCGTGGTGACCCTGGACCGCGCGACCTCGAAGACCTGGCAGCAATTCCAGACGCTCTGGAACCTGCCGGCGGACCAAAAAGCCACCGTGTACTCCCGAACGACGGCCATCGCGGCCGCGCCCGGCGACACCATGCGGACGATCCTGTTCCAGATCCCCTACAAGCAGGAGCTGCCGCGGGGAGCGATCCTGGTCAAGCGCGCGCAGACCTCACCGATCCTGGGCTGGCAGTATCCGGACATCTTCCACCGCAAGGCCGCTCCGACAGCCATGTTCGCGCGCCAGGGCACCCGTGCGTCGATCCTGTCCGTCATCGCACCGGTCAGCGCCACGGGCGTCGTGATGTACAAAGTACGGGCGTCCGGAACCTCGACAATCGTCGATTTCACGGTCGACGGCAAGAAGGTCAGCGTTCTGATCAGTGCCGGCGGCGGGCTGGTTCGCCAGTAGATCACCGGGCCGGGGGCGACGCGTCGACGTCCCCTGGGTATGGTGTCCGCATGGCGAGCGAAGCGGTTGTCCTCCCTGTTCCCGGGCCGCACGGCGGGCGTGAGGTGCGGATCTCCAATCCCGGACGCGTTCTCTGGCCGGACAGCGGGATCACCAAACTCGACCTCGCCCGCTACATCGTGCACGTGGGGGGAGCCTTCGTCACCGCGAACGGCGATCGTCCCCTCTCCCTGCAACGGTTCCCCGACGGCATCGACGGCGAGCAGTATTTCTCCAAGAATCCGCCGAAGGGCGCGCCGGAGTACGTGCGGTCGGTCATGGTCGTCTATCCGAGCGGCCGGTCGCATCCGCAGCTCGTCATCGACGAACCGGCGGCCGCCGTCTGGGCGGTGCAGATGAACACCGTGGTGTTCCACCCCTGGCCGTCCCGCGCCGGGAACACCGACAACCCCGACCAACTGCGCATCGACCTCGACCCGCAGCCGGGCACCGACTTCGACGACGCGGTCCCCGCCGCACTCGAGCTTCGCGCGGTGCTCGCGGAGGCCGGTCTCACCGCGTTCATCAAGACGTCCGGGAGCCGCGGCCTGCACGTGTTCGCGCCGATCGAGCCGACCCGGGAATTCCTGGTCGTGCGTCATGCCGTGATCGCGGCAGGCCGGGAACTCGAGCGCCGGATGCCCGACAAGGTCACGACGTCGTGGTGGAAGGAGGAGAGGGGCGAGCGGGTGTTCGTCGACTTCAACCAGGCCAACCGGGACCGCACGATGGCGGGCGCGTACAGCCCGCGGGCGCTCGCGCACGCGCCCGTCTCCTGCCCGGTCGAGTGGGACGAGCTGGAGACGACCGACCCTCGGACCTTCACGATCGCCACCGTGCCCGCGCGGCTGGCAACCACCGGAGACCCGTGGGCTCACATGCACGATCACCCCGGCACGATCGACGAGCTGCTGCGCTGGTGGGAGCGGGATGTCGCGGGCGGGCTCGGCGAGCTGCCCTTCCCGCCCGACTTTCCGAAGATGCCGGGGGAGCCGACCCGGGTGCAGCCGAGCCGGGCCCGCAAGCAGGGTTAGCGGCGCACCGAGCCGGTCAGGCCGGCGAGCGAGCTGAGGATGGAGGGCCTCGCGGCAATCCAGGCGACCGCCATCACGACCAGGGAGAGCGCGAAGATGCCGAAACCCCACCAGCTCAGGTCATCCCGGGCGGCGTACATGTGGTTGAGGTTGCGCAGGGCCCCCGTCGCGAGCACGAGGGTGACGTGGACGATGATGAATCCCACGAACCAGAGCATCACCGGGAAGTGCACGGCCCGGGCGAGCGGCAGGGGGAACACCCGGTCGAGGCGGGCGAAGCGACCGGCCAGGCCCGGAGCCATCCGGATGCCGGTGATCAGGGCGAGCGGCGCCGCGATGAACACCGTGATGAAGTAGGCCAGCAGCTGCAGGGCGTTGTAGTTGACCCAGCCGTTCTCGGTCGGCCAGTTGAGGGACGCGTACTGGATGGCCACGGACACCGCGTTCGGGAACACGTCCCAGCTGAGCGGGACGATCCGCATCCACTGGCCGGTCGCGAAGATCAGCACGTAGAAAATCACCCCGTTGAGCACCCAGAGGGTGTCGAGGCTGAGGTGGAACCAGACGTGGAGTGCAATCCGCACGGGCGGGTTCTTCGTGCGCAGCACGCCCGTGTTGTTGCGGGTCCAGTACGCGGCGGTGCGCTTCGTGGTGCGGATCTGCCAGCCGGTCCGAATGATCAGCAGGATGAAGAACGCGTTCAGGAAGTGCTGCCAGCCGAGCCAGGCCGGGAAACCGACCGGGGCGGACTCCGGAGGCTCCGATTCGCCGGGGTACTCGGTCATGAAGGACGCCACGGCGGGCAGTTCGCGGATCATCCTGGCCGCCAGGACGACCAGGAAGAGTCCGAGGAGGATCGCCGGCACGATCCAGACGAGCTTGAACCACCGGCTCTTCGTGAAGCCGGTCAGGACTGAGGTCAACTTAGCTCTTCCTCGCCTTCACGGCCTCGATGAGCTGCGGCACGACGGTGAAGAGGTCGCCGACGACTCCGAAGTCAGCGACATCGAAGATGGGGGAGTCGGCGTCCTTGTTGATCGCGACGATGGTCTTGGCGCTCTGCATGCCGGCGCGGTGCTGGATGGCTCCGGAGATGCCGACGGCGATGTACAGGTTGGGCGACACGGTCACACCGGTCTGGCCGACCTGCATGTTGTGCTCGCAGTAGCCGGCGTCGACGGCGGCGCGCGACGCGCCGACGGCTGCGCCCAGTGCGTCGGCGAGTTCCTCGACGAGCACGAACTTCTCCCTCGAGCCCAGCCCGCGGCCGCCCGAGACCACGATGTCCGCGGTCTGGAGCGACGGGCGCTCGGAAGCCTGGGTCTGCTCGTGGCGCGCGACCACCTGTGCGCCGACGGCGGTGTCGCCCGTCACACCGAGTTCGTGCACGGCGCCCGCGGCCGCCGGGGCGGTGCCGTCGACCGACCCCTGCCGCAGTGAGATGACCGGGGTGCCCTTCGCGGCGCGGGCGGTCACGGTGAACGAACTGCCGAATGCCTGCTGGGTGACGAGGATGCCGGCGGCTCCTGCCGTGACGTCGACGGCGTCGCTCTGGAAGGCGCCGCCGATCCGCACGGCCAGCCGCGCGGCGGCCTCCCGGCTGTCGATGGAGTTGCCGACGAGGACGGCGGACACCTCGCCGGCGGCCAGGACCGCGGCCTGCAGTGCCGCGACCTGCGGGGTCACCAGCAGCGTGTCGGCGTTCTCGATCGAGGCAACGAAGACGGTGCCGGCGCCGAGGGCGCCGAGGCTTTCGGCGACCTCTCCCGCGGTCCCCGGTTCGACGACGATGACGGCGGCCGGCTCGCCGAGCCTGGCCGCGGCGGCGAGGAGTTCGCCCGTGCTCGCAGCCGGCCGGCCGTTGGCGAGTTCAACAAGAACGAGTGCGTATGCCATGTCTTCGTTTTCCTAGATCAGTTTCGCCGCGGCGAGGAAGTCTGCGAGCTGGGTGCCGGCCGTGCCGTCGTCTTTCACGATGGTGCCGCCGGACCTGGCCGGTCGGGGGGCGACCTCCTCGACCACGGACCAGGAATTCTCGGCACCCGTCTCGTCTGTCGGAAGGCCGAGGGCGGCGAGGCCGAGTGACTCGACCTTCTTCTTCTTCGCGGCCATGATGCCGCGAAAGTTCGGGAAACGCGCCTCGGCGATCTGTTCGGTGACCGAGACCAGGGCGGGCAGGGACGCACGCACGTCCAGGTGACCGTCGTCGGTCATCCGTTCTCCGGTGACGCCGTCTCCGGTGACGTTGAGGGTGCGCAGGAAGGTGAGCTGGGCGAGTCCGAGGCGCTCGGCGAGCATCGCGGGGACGGCCGCGGTGCGCCCGTCGGTCGACTCGTTCCCGGTGATGATGAGCTCGAAGCCGCGCGTCTGGAGCGCAGCGGCCAGCGCTGCGGAGGTCTGCATGGCATCGGAGCCGACGAGGCCATCATCGACGATGTGGATGCCGTTGTCGGCGCCCATGGCGAGGGCCTTGCGAATCGCGGCCAGGGCGCTCGACGGACCCATGGTGACCACGGTGACCTCGCTGCCCGCATTCGCCTCCTTGACGAGGAGCGCAGCCTCGACGGACTTCTCATTGATCTCGTCGATCACGAGTTCGCCCTTGCGGTCCACCCGCTTCGTCGACGGGTCGATGCGACGGTCTCCCCACGTGTCGGGAACTTCTTTCACGAGCACTGCGATCTTCATCACACTCTCCGTTTTCTCCGTTGAAAGTGGGCGGAACGGTCCCAGCCTATATGGTCCAAGAAGTGGCCAACCGATGCGTCGGATGTCCTAGTAAGTTGATTCTCGCGCACCAACGGAGGGGCTGACGAATGTACGCACTAACCGAGGATCAACGATCGATCGTGCGAATGGTTCGCCAATTCGCGACCGAATCGCTGGCTCCCAACGCGGCCGAATGGGACGAGACGCACCACTTTCCGGTGGACATTTTGCGCCGTGCCGGCGAGCTGGGGATGGGCGGGATCTACGCAAGCGAGGAGTTCGGCGGCTCAGGACTGAGCCGGGCGGACTCCGTTCTCATCTTCGAGGAACTCGCCAAGGGCGACACCACCATCGCCGCCTACATCTCGATCCACAACATGGTCACCTGGATGATCGACAGCTTCGCCGGCGAAGCCCAGCGCGCGGAGTGGATGCCCCAGCTGGCGACCATGGAGGCGCTGGGCAGCTACTGCCTCACCGAGCCGGGAGCAGGGTCCGACGCCGCGGCGCTCACGACGCGAATGGTGCGTGACGGCGACGACTACGTCATCAACGGGGTCAAGCAGTTCATCTCCGGCGCCGGCGTGTCGAGCTTCTACGTGGTCATGGCCCGCACCGGTGACGCCGGCAGCCAGGGGATCAGCGCGATCGTCGTGGAGGCCGGCGCACCCGGCCTGTCCTTCGGTCCGCTGGAGAAGAAGATGGGCTGGCACGCCCAGCCGACACGGCAGGTCGTGTTCGAGGATGTGCGCGTTCCGGTGGCACATCTCCTCTCCGAGGAGGGTGACGGGTTCGGCATCGCCATGGGCGGACTCAACGGCGGGCGCCTCAACATCGGGGCGTGTTCGGTCGGCGGCGGCCAGGCCGCCCTCGACCGGACGGTCGCGTACCTCAGGGACCGCACCGCCTTCGGCGGACCGCTGATCAAGCAGGAGGCCCTCCTGTTCGAACTGGCCGACATGGACACCGCCCTGGAATCGGCGCGTACCCTGCTGGCCCGCGCCGCCGAGTCCCTGGACCGCGGTGACGCCGACAGTGTGAAGCTCTGCGCGATGGCGAAACGCGTCGCGACGGATGCCGGCTTCACCGTCGCCAATTCCGCCCTCCAGCTCCACGGCGGCTACGGCTACCTCGCGGACTACGGCATCGAGCGGATTGTGCGCGACCTGCGCGTGCACCAGATCCTCGAGGGGACGAACGAGATCATGCGGCTCATCGTGGGCCGCAGCCTGACGGAGGCCACATGACCAGCCCTAACGACGAGATCCTTCTCACCCGCACCGGCAGGCTCGGGCACATCGTGCTCAACCGGCCGGCGACGCTGAACGCCCTCACCCACGCGATGCTCCAGGCCATCGGCGAGGCGCTCGACGAGTGGGAACACGACGACGCGGTGCAGACCGTGCTCATTTCGGGCGCGGGCGAGCGCGGCCTGTGCGCCGGCGGAGACATCGTTGCGATCTACAACGACGCGCAGGAGGGTGGCGGGGAGGCCGCGAGCTTCTGGGCGGACGAGTACGTCGTCAACGCGAAGATCGCGAGCTACCCCAAGCCGTACGTGGCATTCATGGACGGCATCGTGCTCGGCGGGGGAGTCGGGGTCTCGGCCCACGGCTCCGCGCGGATCGTCACGGAGCGCACCCGGATCGGCATGCCCGAGGTGGGCATCGGCTTCGCCCCGGATGTGGGCGGCACGTACCTGCTCGCCCGCGCGCCGGGCGAGCTGGGCACGCACGTCGCCCTGACCGGCGGGATGTTCACCGGGGCCGACGCCCTCGAGGTCGGCCTGGCCGACCACTTCGTGCCCAGCGAGGCCCTCGCCCTGCTGGCCCGAGAGCTCGAAACCGTCCCGGCCGCCGACGCCATCGCCCGATTCCAGAGCGCCGCTCCGCCGTCGGCGCTGGCCGGGCAGCGCGCGTGGAAGGCCTCGGCTTCACGAACGTC
>MCHG01000360.1_pt1 | contig 15157 bp, 12 predicted proteins | sample 787351 | NCBI WGS metagenome assembly MCHG01 (sample SAMN05430296, study PRJNA330682) | permafrost metagenome | biome: Cold desert; feature: permafrost; material: soil; isolation source: enrichment culture inoculated with soil incubated with H2/CO2 at 20 degrees... ... | reverse complement strand
GCGGATGCTGTTATGGAATTCAGGAAATACCAATTCTACAATATGAAAAATAATGTATTGTGGCAAATTCAGTTAGTGCTGTGCTAAAGAATCAACGAATTTGCCATTAACAAAGGTCAATTATTATTGGACAGTTGACCCTTTAATAAAAAATAATTTTTATTTTTGGGGACATTTGCGGAATGTCGGTTCATTCATCTCATGTAATTTATATCTAAATATTTGTTAAATTGTCAATCTATTGTTTCAGCTAAGTTGATTGACTTCTGAGTCTAGAGTGCTAATCGTCTGAAAAAGAGATAAACATACTTACCGAATATAGGTAATAAAACGGTTTACTTAAGTTTTTAAGCTTTATAATTTAATTAATCTTGAAATAAAGCTTAATTATGCGGTTTAAATCTTAATGGAAAATTTCTACAGAGCCATGCTATGTGTTTCGTTTTTTTACATTTGATGAAGGGCGGTTATCGATAGTAAAGTATATGGAATAGATATTTACTAAAAACATAGCTACGTTTAGCCGACACTGTTTTTTGGGTTGAGTAAACAAAATTAGAGAAAATACTGATTTTCAGTTCATAATTGAAAAAAATAAATGTGTAAAAATTGAAAGACTAAGAGCGTGTCTTAAAATTCAAACCATTTCTCCAATTGGATAATGGGCAATGTTAACTTTAAATTCAGATCGTAAATTTTTCTGAAATTCAGGTACAAATTAACCTTAAGGATATACTTTATCCTATAGGACTTATGCACTCAATCTATAAAATCAAGTACATTAAACATTATGGTTTAAATTTACATTTTAGACATTTAACGGTTTAATGCTACCATTTTTCGGTTCAAATGCATGAGTCCTATCCCAATTGTAGGATCAAGTTTAATTTTAAGACACGCTCTAAGTGACTAAATTAAATGAGGGCGTTTTGCTTTCATACCAACTTCTGCAAAGAGTATGTAGATTGAAATAAATGACGAAAAAAGGCAAGCGGAATGAGTTATTGATCAAATCTAAATAAAAGTTCTGACAAAATACCACATAGCTTCGCCGAATAAAACAAGAAAAACTAAGAATATAAGGCCAAGAATCAATTTTCTATACCACGGAAGATCTGTTAACCGATCCATAACATATCATCAGAACTACATGTATAATAAATATTCTAAGTGCATGGGACATATATACGGCTCCGCCCCCGGACCATTAGACGTCTCCGTTCTGTGCGCGTCGCTTTGCTTCCGTGCTCGGATTCCCAAGGTTTAAAAATGCAAATATGCATTTTTGGGTGAGAAGCCGTATTTCAATTAGATTTTTTGAGTGAACCACGCCGGTAAGCACAATTGTGAAGAATTTCTGAATTCGGGGCCGGTTTGAGCTTTTATGCATCTTAAAAACAGGGCAGCCATACGCCTGCGGAGCAGGCGAAGGAGCCCGAAAAACGACAAAAAAAATAGAGACCAAAGAAGTAAAAATAGACGGACTATAGCGAATTTATTACTATGGGAGCGCGGAGGGTCACGAATACCCTGACCTTTACAGGCTGTCCGACAATTACTGCGGATAATTAAAGTTTCATTTTTACGCATATGATAATGATAAATTTATAATTTTGTTGCGAATATTTTGATTTATGGTTTTCATCAAATCTTCAAAGAATCAAGTTTGGACTTTACCTCCAAATATTCGAGATCTTATTCCTTCAGATCATATCTGTTACTTGGTTGAATCTTTTGTAAATGAGACGGATTTTAGTGAATTTGAACTAAGATCTGATGGCTCTGGACATCCTTCTTATCATCCGTGCTTAATGTGTAAAATATTGATTCAATCAATGCTTGATAGAGTTCGATCATCGCGACTTCAATAGCTCGCAACGTTAGAGAAAATGTAGTTTACATGTATTTGGCTGAAAACCTACAACCTGATTTTAGAACAATCAGTGACTTCAGGAAAGAAAATGAAAAATTGATCACTGAAGTGTTCAAAAATACAGTTAAGGCGGCAAAAGATCTTGGAGCAATAGGTCTTGAGCAATTAAGCACTGAAATCCATAGTAAAAGCTTCTGCTTCAAAAAACAGTACTGTTATAAAAGATGTTTTGGAAATTATTGGGGAATACGTCAACAATGAATTAAAAAAAGGTATTGAAGTAGAAAAAATGAGCTAATTGGAAGGGAAAATAGAAATAAATGGAACTTTTCATTTTAAGAAGAGAGGAATAATGAATTGGATGCAATTTCATAAAGCTATAAAGTTTCAGTTTAACAATAGGCGATTGTTGTTTATTACTGTCAGTAATGTGCGACAAGAAGCTGTATCTGAGATTGCGGATCAATCCGCCCCCTTTCCGTTTAGAGTGTCTCTACTGTAGCATGCGTTCCTGGTTAACGGGAGGGTAGCCTACAGGACAACGTGGATAAAAATGGAACCCTGATCTGTTCAATCTGCAAGAGAAAAGACGCCATGGAGAAGCAAACGCTGAATCATCGCAAGGATCGTAACAGTAGACAAGTGAAAACAGGGTGATACACTTGAACCAACATGGTATGGAATCTGGCTATCCTGGTATTACTACAGGCTGGCAAACGGACGAAATGATTCCCGGTCTAAAGATGGCTCCTAAAGCGTCAAAATATCTCCGATATGGAACTTGGTAACCCGTATACACCCCTCTAAGAGAGATATGGAAGTTGTGAGACCTACAAACGGTGCAGACGGAAGAGGATGTTTCAAAAAGCGAATGCCTGTCTGTAATGGACAGGATAGAGGCCCTGCCTTAACCTGAAAGGGTGCTAACTTGAAACAGGTGTTTCACGGCAAAGAAGGGAGGTATACCAGTGAAAGTGCAGCATTCAACGACGCCTCGTAGCGAGAAGCGCACTGACCGGAACCTTGCCAGTCAATAGAATTCTATCGACTGAAACGAGGTTAAGTTCCGAGTTAACAGGCTACAGACCCGGATTGCAAAGGCAACATCACGGAAATTGGAATATGGTTAAACAAACCAGACTTCCATTTTTCGTTTAGAGCCGCCCGCAAGGGTTGTGAAATGCGCGAGCGAACTGCGGTGAAAGTCGCACGGTTCGTTCCTGGAAGGGGGGAAAGAGTAATCTTTCCTTCCTATTCAACTGTCGGAAAGCCTGTAAAGGATGGGGTGGCCGCACGCAATTTGATTTACAAAATTTATTTTGCAATCTGCAATCTGCAATCTGTAACTTATCATCGATTCCAAAATAAATCCACTATATGCTAGCAACTCGTTACGCTGAAATGTGGATATATTCAGAAGTCCGGTTTATGAACATACTTTGGAATCGCAGTACTAGTTACAATCATTACAAAGCAGTTAGATAATAAGTAGGAATAAGTAGGAATAAGTAGGAATAAGTGGGAAGTGTTGATATGACTGAACGACAAGTCGAAAGTGTGGTCATCGAAATTCCAAAAGGAAGTCGGAACAAATACGAGTACGATAAAGAAAAGAAAGTTATTAAATTTGACAGAATGCTTTTTTCCTCAATGGTATATCCCTGTGATTATGGTTTTTTTCCCGATACTATATCACTTGATGATGATCCTGTAGATGCCCTTGTTTTAACATGGGAACCTACATTTCCAGGATGTGTAATAGATGTACATCCTATTGCATTGTTTGATATGGTGGATGAGAAAGGAAGAGATGAAAAAATACTATGTGTTCCAAAAAGTGATCCATTGTGGAATTATATAGAAACAATTGAACAGGTTCCTCCTCACCTATTAAAGGAAATTACTCATTTCTTTGAAACTTATAAGAATTTAGAGAACAAGCACGTGATTATTATTGGTTGGGAAGGTCTCGAAACAGCAGTCAATATACTCCAAGAAGCTAAATCTCGATACATTGAACAAAATAAATAATTGTGAGACTTTTTAATATTAGGACTTACGCACTTGAAGTATAAAATCAAGTGCAATAGGCAGTGTGGTCAAATTTGTATTTTAGATAGTTGAAGGTTTCATGCTATTGGTTTTTCATTCAACTGCGTAAGTCCTAAATATCTTCTAGGATCTCCAGAATTTACCATTAATTCTACTGGCATTTAACTGGCACTGATACATATTGATTTTTTATGACATAATCTCCAGCATTGATTTTGCTTGCTTTTATATGCCCACAGAGGCGGTTGGCATCAGCAACGCCAAAATTTCTATAAAGAACGTATTTCTTCGACACAAGTCTTTTTCTACAAAAAACGTATTTCTTCGACACAAATCTTTCGAAAAAATGAAAATGTGAAAAATCAAAGAACATAAGACAGGGCTTTGAATTGTTGAAGAAGAAAGACAATGGATCTTAAAAAAAGTAGAGTAGCTAATAAATCATATGAGGCACTATTGCACCTATTTAACTTATGTATAGAGCATGGTGGATTAGAATTTGAAGACAAAAGAAAAGTGAAATGCAAAAACACACCGGCAAAAGAGTGTGGAATTACAGAGTCAACGTGGACATTAAAAGATTTGCTGACGTTTAAGTCTTTGAAAACATTAATCACATAGTTGTGGACGACCTTAGGGAAGTATACAAATGTTCCAGACTGAACCTATAATCTACCTTCAATCCCTTGGAACCCAATGGTTTACGTTTCTCATGATTCTGATAACTACAATGGGATCTTCCTCGTTCTTAGTTGCAATAATAGTTATAGCTATTTTTGGTGTTGATTTCAAAAAGGGTTTTCTTCTGTTCCAATTATTGCTGTGGACAGGCCTGGTTACCGAGATTCTAAAGATATTAGTCGCATTTCCAAGGCCAGATTTTGTAGATAATAGAGTATTTAACCTGGAATTCGGAATAAAAAATACATCGTCTTTCAGTGGAAATGGATCAAAAGGCATTTTTCCACTTCTCGACAAACCGATTCTTAAATTATTTCGTCTTCAAGAAGCTTTTACCCTTTCTCCTTTTGGATTTCCTTCAGGACATGTAGCGCTTACTACTGCACTATGGGGAGGAATCGCCACTGTTTTCAACAACAGGATAATCAGAATATTGACTCCTTTCGTGATAGTATCCATGGCTTTTTCAAGGGTATATCTTGGAAGACATTTCATAGAAGATGTAATCGGAGGGGCTATTGTAGGGTTAATTTTCCTGGTAGTTTTTACATATTTTCTCAAAAGCTCTCTGAAAGATGATTTTTTCAAAAAGGAGAGTTTTGAACTAGCTTTCAGACACCAAAATTTAATCTTTTACTTTTTTATGTTCGTTATTCCTATTATTTCCATAGCCTTATCCCTGGTAAGTGCCGATGTAGCAGGATTGTTCCTTGGCACGAATGTTTCATACCTCCTGATTATACGAAAAGGGATCCCTGATGATACCGGAAGTGCAACACAGAGAGCGGTAAGGGTATTTATCGCACTCCTGCTACTTGGGGTGTCCAGCCTTATTTTTGATATTTTGTTTAAAACAGCCGGTACGACCAATTATCTCCAATTCACATTAATAGGATTTCTGAAAACCTTCATTCCTGCGTCTACAATCTGGGCTTCCGTAGCTGTCTGCACAAAGCTTGACCTGTATAGAAGGGATAAAGGAAATTTATGAACAAAGAAGACGACTCAGTTCCAAAATAGAATTGCAGATGCCCAATATTTTATCTTGCCTTCAGCATGTGAACTTAAAAATTCATTTTTTTACTGATATTGGTTTTCTCAAAACTTTTAAAATTAGATCTATATGGATAACTTCTAAATGTTGACAATAAATTTATAAATTTATATTTGTTGTAAGTGGGGAAAATAAGAAATTATGTTAGAAACCTAGACCGTAAATACTAATTTTCAGATTTCTTGCCAGAAGGTCACAATAAAAAATTTGTATATATTGGGGAGAATTTGCTGCCTAATATAGGTTAGAATATCTGTTGTTTAAAAAAGGTAATCCTCTGAAATAAAGAATCTCTATTAATTTGAACTGAATGGTCTGATACATTTTGACTTATTTATTTTCAACCTCTTGGAGATGATTTAGATAGGTTTTCTACAAATACGGTTTCTTTCAATTTTGTTGTAGAATAAACATTGGGTCGTGGACGCGAGTTACTTAAAAATACTAAGCATAAGAATCTCTCAACATTATCCTAAACAAGGGTAATGTACTCGTTTTATCAGATATCATAATAACTCACATCCACTATCAAATAGGAGCCTACTTACTTGCAGGTGTCCAAAAGGCCTCTCTTTTTTCCCCCCCTATTTTCAGAAGGGTGTATGGGCTCAACGTGAGCTTCTTCAACTTTAGTTCCTTCTAATTTAGCTACTTCAGCTCTAGCTTCTTCTGCTTTTTCAACTTTAGATTCTTCAGCTTTTACTTCTTCAACTTTAGATTCTTCAACTTTTACTTCTTCAACTTTAGTTCCTTCTAATTTAACTGCTTCAACTCTAGCTTCTTCTGCTCCTTCGGCTCTAGCTTTTTCAGCTCTAGCTTTTTCAGCTCTAGCTACTTCAGCTCTAGCTTCTTCTGCTTTTTCAGCTTTAGATTCTTCAGCTTTTACTTCTTCTTTCGCTGGTTCCGACTTCTTATCTATAGGGGCCAACTTTTCGGATTCGGTCTCTCTAGGTATCTCTTTTTCGGTCCGCCCCGGACCCCCTGTCTCCCAGTAAGGCTTGTACCCGTAACAAGTATAAACTTTGGCAAGCCACTCACGGGTTGAAGTGGCGAGCTGCTCACAAGTTAAAGGCCAGTCGTCCTTATCAAAGCCTTCTGCCTTTTCCAGGATTTCCTTACTAACATCCAGGGCAAAAGCATGCTCATCAGGCTTCACTGAAAGAGCTTCCCAGGGGACAGCAAACAGTTTATTTCCAATACCCAGGAACCCGCCAAAAGAGAGTACTGCATATGCTACTCTACCATTTTCTAGATCAATCATCAGGTCTTCAATCTTTCCCAGATGTTCTCCAGCCATATTGATGACCTTGTCTCCGTTTATCGTTTTTGCTGTCAAATATAATGGAATCTCTGCAGTTACCATAGTTTCAAACTCCCTATACTAGAACTATAAATGTAAGAGGTGTGAATTTCAAAGTTTGCATCCCTAAGAATACAACTTCTAAACCCCTTTCCCAATGATATTATTCTTTTGATGTTACATAAAACTACGGGATCACTAAAAATAATATTTAATGTTACGTCCCAATTTTGACAGAGTCTACTAATTGGCACAGTATTTTCTTACGAAAAACGCATTGTTTCGGCACATAATAATTAGGAAAAATAAAAAATGTCAAAAATCAAAAAAACAAGATAGAATTTTGAATTGTATAAAGAAAAAAGAAGCATGAAGCCCTTTTACACCTTATAATATATATCTGAAGGCTGCAAATGAGCTGAGCCTCGTCTCATCTAATACCAAACGACTATGGAGATACTCAAGATTTTAGGTTAAATCCCATCATATGACAGATTAACGTTGTTTCAGAACCTTAATCTACTTTCTGGCTGTTGACTCGATGGTTACACGAACGAATCCCCTTAGTGACCAATTCATTCGGGGTCGATAAATTTATCGTAGATTAATTTTTCGATAGGAGGCCCTAAGATTGGGACGGGAATATGATAATCACCCTCTTCCTCTTCGTTGTAACGTTGCACTCGTGCTCCATAGGGAAGATCCAGCCAGTGGACAGCGCTTGCTACTCCGTCTGCTAGTTCTGCTGAGCCTTCCGGGGTCTGCAAGTTAAGGTGCTCTTTCCAGAGTTCTATTCGCAGCCAGTGAGCCAAATGGTAGGTCATCGCAAGATTATTTGAAGTATCGTAAATTCCAGCGGCGACCTCGCAATCATGTGACCAACTACGGCGATTAGTGTTGAGAGAACCGATTACCGCGAATTCGTCGTCCATGATCCAGATTTTGGAATGGACATAGGTGTGACGGACTTTTCCTTCTTTAAAGGTTTCTTCATTAGAGTCCTGAGGACACAAAGCAAAGATGCGAACTCGATCTCCACCTGCTTCTTTGAGCTTTCCAATGAACTTGCGGCGATGATCTTGGACCAGTGGTAAGTCGCAGATTTTATAATGCGTGAGGACAACCGTAAGGTGTTGGATTCCTCTCTGCAGAGCTTCACATAAAGCCTTTTCAACCTGTGGATTTCCCACAAAATACTGATCCTCAATGTAAATGAACCGCTTTGCATTGTTGATGGCACAGAGAATGATTTCCCTTGCCGTTCGCTCGCCTCCGGGTGCGAATTCGTAATTACGATCCCCGAAAGTACGGCCGACCTGTATTATCTGAGGCCCAGCCGAGGGCGGCATTTCGTTGAGCATTATTAGTGGGCCTTTGATCCCCAGTGCAATGGGCTGGTTATGTTTTTGACCCTCTGCATGATCATTCCAACGTTGAATAAAAAGATGTACCAGATCCGCTGCTGCAGGACCGCGAATCCTGCAATGTACATCGTGGAGTGGAGAGCCTTTCCCCATTTCTTGAACGCGATCCGGGTTGAAATCAATGCCTCCACAGAAGCATATCAATCCCTCCTCTCCCAAAACGCAGAGTACCTTTTGGTGTTGAGCACCAAAATGCATTGGAATAAATGGAATGCCTACCCATGAAAACGGTGGTAAATCTTCGTTACCACGGCTATCAAGAATCGCAGCGCCGTTATCCAGCGAGTTGATGTAATCGACCTCAGCACTATTCTGGGTAGTGAGTTGTTGATTCCAGAGCATTGCTCGAACCATCACATCTTTTTGTGAAGCTTGATCGAGTAGTAACCTAAGGTTTACCCCCGGCTCATCACTATCAAGTTCGAACTCTTTATCCATCCACCAATTCAAGATATAAATGAAGTGATTTGCCTTTTCGCCAGTCTCCGATATTCCCGTGGCTGTACGAATGGCTGCGACCATTTCCTTAAAAGCTTCTTTGCCGTCAATCAAATATTTAACTTCGTTCCCCTCATGAATAGTGGGCATTTCTTTCTTTTCGTTTCCAGAATCAAATTCTTTCTTAAACCAAGATTTTCTCTTATCCTCGAAAGGATCACCTGGTACACGTATTGTATTGAGGACACTAGTCCCAACCTGTGCTGTTCGAATAAGTAAAGACTCAGGAGGATCTCGTCGATTAGGAGGGGAAAGAGTACTAGCTGCCATATACCTCCTCCAACCTTTTTTTTGTCTCCTGGTCTATGTTGCCTGTTACCTTAAGAGGTGGATGAGCTGTTTGGAACCTTTGTATAGCTCGCCTTGTTTGCTCATCATGTTGTTCATGAATCTCTTTGCTGGCAAAAAAACCCAAGTTTTTAAGGCGTGCTTGTGCACCAGCTATCTGGTCACCCGGTGTCATGCTATCTACGATCTGGAGATCGATGCTCCAATTTTCGACTCGAATTTCGCCGGTGTTATTTTCCCTTCTGTGAACCAGTTTCTTGTCGAGTATTAATTTGCCCGTTTTCGCTCCCACCGGAATGTCATGTTGAAGTACGCCTTCGTTATTGGTTATGCCTTCAAACTTCTGATCACCCACTTCCAGTCGGTACTTGGACATCTTAATAGGCTGATCAAGATCGTTAATGAGACGAATTTTTAAGGTCTTAATCAAAGGGATGCTCCTAATATCCAGTTGACATTGTATAAAAACGGCATATAAATTGAAGCTAATTTTGTTTCTTATTATTTCATCCTTACCGTCATCAAGTTACCAATTTAAGATCTACCGCCCAACCCACGTCTCTTCTCAGTAAATAACTCCTTAACTCGTCTATTCTAAGCAGGAAGATTGCAAAAGGAATGGAAAGTGATACATTCTCAAGTAGCGAAGTCTATTGAGCTTTTTTCACGTTAAGTGTAAGTTCTATGGTTTCTATGGTTATATCTTTACGTTCAGGTTTTAAGGCAACCTGGAACTTGCAAGCGCTTCTGGGTTTACAACATTCTGTGGTTTTCCTTCAATGAATTTTTCTACATTTTGAACACATACATTTGTACATTCCTCAAGAGATTCATGCGATAGAAAAGCCACATGCGGCGTAAGTGCGACATTTTCGAATTCCGACAGAGGGCTACTCAATGATAGTGGCTCTTTCTCGAAAACATCCAGACCAGCGCCACCGATTTGCTTTTCTCTCAGAGCTTTTATGAGAGCGTCTTCATCGATAACTTGTCCTCTGGCAGTATTTATTAAAATTGCACTTTTTTTCATTCTCGCGAACTCTCTTGTGCCTATCATTTTTTTGGAAGAAGGTGTAAGTGGAACATGAAGTGAAATAATGTCCGATTCCTTAAGCAGTGTGTCTAAATCAACAAATGTAACACCAAGATTATTTGCCGCTTTATCATTCGGATGGTGAGTATAAGCAATTACATTCATGTTGAAACCATGAGCGATTTGAATAACTCTTGTTCCAATGCTACCCATACCTACTATTCCTATTGTCTTCCCCATGAGCTGATAACCTATGTAGTTGCGCCAGTCAAAATTTCCATTTCGTAGCCCAACATCTGCGAGATGTACTTTCCTTGCTAAATTTAGGATTAAGGCGAAGACCATCTCAGCAACTGAGTCATATGCATATTCAGGGACATTGGATACGATTACACCTTTTTCAGTAGCGGCCTTAATATTTATATAGTCATAACCAGTTTGCCATACGGAAATCATCTTCAAATTTCTGGTGGCGAGGAATGTTTTTTCAGAAAAGCCATATCTGCCAACAATTACTATATCTGCATTCTCAACCCTTGATATAAATTCATCAATGGAAGATGGCATACTTTCAAAAATAGTGAGGTTCCCAAGAACCTCAAGTCTTTTCCTGTATTCTTCTGGTAAGAATATAGGATCAGAAACAACGATTTTCATTTATTCACCTGAAATAATACTTTATTTCTTACTTCCAATAGGGTTGAATCCCGAAGCGTTTATACACATTTGCCAACTCATCACGATTCAGAGACCATTCTTCTTTTTCGAAACCTTCTGATTTCTCTAAAACTGATTTGTCTACTCTAAGAATGTAATCATCTCGATTGCGCTCAAGCGATTCCCATGGAATGGCAAATTTTTTATTGCCTATGCCAAGTAAACCACCAAAAGAAAGTACAGCATATGCTACTCTTCCTCGTTCCAAATCAATCATTATCTCTTCAATCTTTCCGAGGTTTTCCTCTTTGACATTGACAACTCTAGATCCTTTTATTTCAGTTGCCGGCAGAAAAGTCGTGTTCTTCACAACTTGCGTTTCCTCAACTACTCCCATATTTTCAACTCCTAATGTATCAATAACGAATATTATTCACTGACCCAAGCTTTTGCTTTATCAAGTTCGTCATTGCTGAAAATTTTCACTGGCATAGGCATTAAAAATCTAAATAATTTAACCGAATCATTCATCCAGTGAATATCAGAAACGACTGCCACTTTTTCAAATTCGAACATGTGCCATGTAACTTTAGCATCTTCAAGATAAGCGTCGAGAGTCAAATGTGAAAAATCCCTGCTTCCTTGAAAGAGCATACGAATTTTCTTATACTTTTTTAGTTTATCTTTGATGGCAGGAATTAACACAGTATCATAATCTTCTCCTGTTATCGTCCCACTTAAATTGACGCCCACGACATTATCAGGCAAACCCTGTATAATTCCCATCATTTTGTTCATTCCTCATTTTTCCCAGTAGGGCTTGAGCTTATATTGCTTATATGCCTCGAATAATTTCGTTTGTGTCAGCGGTTCGTTCCTATCAAAATCTTCTTCTTTTTCTAAGGTTTCTTTGTCGATATCAAGGACATAATCGTCTCCGTGCTGTCCGTATTTGAAGGCTTCTAAGGGTATAACGAAGTATTTGTTGCCCAATCCTAGTAAATGTGCTCCAAAGGAAAATACTGCACAAGCTACTCTATTGTTCTCTCTGTCAATAAGTAGATCATCGATTTTACCAATCTGCACACCTTTGTTATCAAACACTCTCGTGTCTCTTATAATATCAACTTGTAAGTATACAGGTTCATCCAAATCCCACAACTCCTCAATTATTCGCCCGCATCAAATGTGGCTTTAAATTTTTCATCTTCTTCTTTGGTAAGAGATTTCTTATTATCGTTGCATTGAACTTGTTAAGTCCTTCTAGTGACTTGTCTTCAGTCAATTTTGCGATTAAGAGAAACGAGCAGAATCGCCTGGTTTAATGATTTCACCGACTTCTTAATAAAATCATCATTGATTTCATTTGTGATGCCCGAAAGGGGAAATGTGTAAAAACGCGGCAGGGTGTTGCTCATCAGGATATACAACATACAGTCAGTCGTCATTCGGACGATAATTCTCCTGGCTCGGTTAATATGTCGAATTTAAGAGCGCTCCTCTTTGATGTTTGCGGAATAAAAGGACGCAAAGAACGCGGGGCAAACATATGCTGTTGCTTCAAATCGTGCGCCACCGCAACTTTGATTAAATAAACCACTAGTTCCCGTCCAATTATTTAGTTTCACACCTTTATCCCATCAAATCTCTGGCACGACCAAATTTCAATGTGTCTGATAAATTAAGTAGCACTACTTATAATATATTACGCAGTTAACGGATTCTGAATGTAAATTTAGTGAATCTGAATATCTGTCTATCACCCCCGATTTAATCCATGACTTTGGTAGAGGTTTCTGTCACCTGAAGAAAAACGTGATGATTGCAAGTACAATAAAGATTATGACAAGCCACTTCGCAATCTCCATAGAGAAACCTGCAATCCCCCGTGCGCCCAATATATATGCAACTAGTGCCAATATCAAAAAAACTACAGCTAATCCTATCAAATCCGCCATATTTCATTCCTCCCAACGTTTTCTGGGTTAATATAAGAGAAGAGGTGTAAATTTCAAAGCCTGAATCCTTGAGGACACAGCTTCAAAACCTCTCTCCCATGGATTATTATTTCTTTGAGGTTATCCACAAAATTTGAAATATAAAGAAGGCTCTGTGTAGTCTAGAGGATAAGCAACTCTAGATATTCGAGATTAGCTGCAAAAGACTCTAATCCCTGCAGACTTCACATAAGCTCTGTTTAATAATTAATTCTTTTTAGAGCTGTGTACTCGTGGATAATTTTTTGCCTTCAAACTCCTTGCTAACATCTTTTTTGCCTTCAAACCCCCTGCTGAAATCGGTAGCATGGATGTATTCTTTGTCTGGAAGGCTCTCAAGAACCCTTATCACCTCTCTGCTGGCTCCATGCTTCATGGCTTGCTGAATGAGATTCTGCTTCTTTGAAGGAAAGTACAAATTTTTTAAGATATTCCGAACTTCAACAGGACTGGCTTTCGTAAATTTCCCTCCAGTTTTGTTTTATTTGTCTTGATATTTCTTGTAATTCACTTCCCTTCGGCATATTTACTGCATAAATATTATTTTACCAATTAATCTTCTAGATTCATTTTTGAAAGAACACCTTATTTGTACATTCTAACTTCATATTATCTGCCGATGAGAATGATTTCAAGTTATATCACCTTTATATTATTGTTCAAGCAATATAACATGTGAAGGAATATAGTTAAGAAGCCAGTATTAATTAAAGAAGGATTTTATACAGCTATTCTCTACAGAAATTTCTCCTTGATTTATAAAATATAAATTCACTAATCAAATATGACTAAAAACCAACTATTTAATCGTCTGATGTTCCAAATTTTCCTAGCTAATAATATATTTCACGAAATTATCTTATAAATAAAGTAAATTCATCCTATATTTCACCAAGTTAGTGATATAAAACTCATGCTCTTTCAGTTATGTTAGAAACACGATAAATTGCCTATTTAGCAGGGCTGGTATATTCTTCGTCTGGAAGCTCATCAAAAACTTCTATGACTTTACCGTATTTTTTTATAACTCCTCAATCTGGCTAGGATTTATCTTGGTGAGTTCATCTTCCCAGATTAAGGTTTGTTGCCTTTTTCCGATCCTCCATCGAGTATTATGTTGATGTATTATATATTGAAGAATTAAACCTAAAAGTTTGTTAGAAGATAATTGTTTAGGCTTAGCTATAGGCGTTTTTTGTTATTACTGGAAACTGAAGATATCTGAAGACTAGCTCATCGATTCCAAAATATGTCACAAATTAAATCTTTGAATTTAGATCAAGGATGGATTAGTGCGCACCCCTTCCTTAGGAAGGGTTAAAAACAACTTCAAGTTTTCACGTTGGGAATTGCTCTAAAATTCTATTTCCCCAAATAACCCTCAAAGAAATATAGGTAACAGAAATATTAGAAATGAGGTTTTGTCATTTTCCACCATATTACTTATTTTCCAATAATATTAGATAATAAAGCTTATTTTGCGAAAAATTTAGCTTAAAACAACTTAAAAGCAATTTAATGTAGATTATGTCAATAATTTTAAATGAAGAGAGTTTTAATCGTTTAAAAAAGAAAACGTAAACCACGGAAAGCACGGAAAACACGGAAATAAAGGAAACAAAGGCACAGTTCTTCCACCCGAGTTTCGCGTCGGGAGCACGAAGTCCGTTTCACTCGCTTCGCTCCCCGAATTACTCCTCGCCCGAAGTGCGCCTCGCCCGAAGTGCGCCTCGCCCGAATTGCGCCTCGGGAGTACGCGGTCCTTTTCGCTTCGCTCAAGAGGACTTATTTTCAAAAGTTATGTTGCAAATCACATAATAAAGGAAGCGAAGGCACAGTTCTTCCGCGCTTTCCGCGTTTTCCGCGGTTATCGCGTCTTGATTGGTTTTTCCGTGCCCACCTGCGCTTTCAGTGTTTAAAGAGCCCCGAATGGTTTAAAACTAAATATTTGTGTTCATAACTTCTATTGGCTACAATTATGTATTGATTTTGGAATATGCACTAGTGTCGAGTCAACAGAAAAATGTCGTATAAAGTAGAATACGACTATTCAGAATCATTCAATCCTTGAGGATTGACTCGACACTAGTGCAAGTTTCCATAAGTTTCTAATAAAATTAATATATATGAGCTTATGCCATTTTAGTTAATGTCCCTTATTTTGGAATAATGAATGTTAAAAAGATCTATTTTTTAAAAAAATTATGTTAAAACACTTTAATATCAAATTAAAGTTAAATAGAAAGGATTATACCTAATTAAACCAATATTATGTCGCCAAACAAATAATTGGGCTCTAA
>MCHG01000359.1_pt1 | contig 15176 bp, 14 predicted proteins | sample 787351 | NCBI WGS metagenome assembly MCHG01 (sample SAMN05430296, study PRJNA330682) | permafrost metagenome | biome: Cold desert; feature: permafrost; material: soil; isolation source: enrichment culture inoculated with soil incubated with H2/CO2 at 20 degrees... ... | reverse complement strand
CATCCTGCTGGGCCTTGCTGAAACGGTGGATCTCGTCGAGGAAGAGCACCGTCGACAGCCCGTAAAGGTCACGGCTGGTGCGTGCCTCCTCCATCACCTGGCGCACATCGCGCACACCGGCGGAGACGGCCGAGAGTTCGACGAAGCGGCGGCCGGAGCTGTGGGCGATGGCCTGGGCCAGGGTCGTCTTGCCTGTCCCGGGCGGGCCCCAGAGGATGACCGAAACCGAGCCCCGCTCCCCCGTCTTGTCACTGGCCAGGCTGACCAGCGGCGAGCCGGGGGTCAGCAGGTGCCGCTGACCGGCAACCTCGTCGAGGCTTTTCGGGCGCATCCGCACGGCGAGGGGGGTTGCGCCACTGCGCAGTCCCGGTTGGGCATCCGACATGACTCCAGCGTAGTTTGTGCCGCCGACGGTGGCTGCCCGGTCCCCGCGCGGCACCCTGCCCACTTCCGCCGGGTTGCGTAGAATTCAAGCGGCAGCACCGCTTCCCCCCCCCCCTTTTGTCTACCCGCCCGGTGGCGGCCCCTGGAGGATTGACGTGGTTCCGAGCACCAAGCAAGACCGTGTGTCCCGCGAGGCCCGGGCCAGGGCGCGTGCCTACCAGGCGCGGCAGGTCGTGCACGAACACCAGCAGAAGCGCCGGAAGCGCGACAACGTGCTCGCCTGGAGCGCGCTCGGCCTGGTGCTGATCCTCGCCGTTGGCGCGCAGCTCCTCTTCTTCACCGACGGGCCGGGCACCCCGGACCCGAGCGCGGGCGCGACGTCCACGCCCAGCTCGTCGGCCCCGGCGGGGGCGAACTCGGGCGATGTCCCGCCCAGCAGCCTGGCAGAGGGCCGCACCTGGACGGGCTCACTCACCCTCAACGACACGGCTCTCGGTTTCGAACTCGACGGCAAACTGGCCCCGCAGGCCGTGTCGTCAACGGTCGACCTGGTCAAGACCGGCTTCTACGACGACGTGTCCTGCCACCGGCTCACCACCGGCGGCTTTTTCGTGCTCCAGTGCGGCGACCCCGACGGCACGGGCGGCGGCGGCCCCGGCTACAGCTACGGCCCGATCGAGAACGCCCCGGCGGACGACGTGTACCCGGCAGGCACAATCGCCATGGCCCGCCAGGGCGGCAACGGGTTCAGCATGGGCAGCCAGTTCTTCATCGTCTACGAGGACACGACCATCCCGGCCGACGCGGCCGGCGGATACACGGTCCTCGGCAAGATCACGAGCGGACTCGATGAGTTGAAGGCAAGAATCACGGATGCCGGGACCAAGGACGGCAAAACAGACGGCGCCCCGAAGGTCCCGACCACGATCACGGCGATAACAGTTCAGTAGTTTCAGGCGAGCGACGCGCGGGCTTGCAATAGGCTGGGTGCAGTATTGCCCCGTTTGGGGCCACGCAACTACTCAGCACGCAACTATTCAGCAAGGTGAGGCTCTTGACTCCGACAGATCAGCAACCATGGGGTCGCGTAGACGAAACCGGCACGGTCTACGTGCGCGAAGCGGCGGGCGAACGCGCCGTCGGTCAGTACCCGGACGCCACCCCCGAAGAGGCCCTGGCCTACTTCGAACGCAAATACGTTGAACTGAACGGGCAGATCACCCTGCTCGAACAGCGCGCCAAGGGTGGCGCTCCGGCCGCGGACATCGCCAAGACCGTCGCCAACCTGACCGCGACGGTGGCCACCGCCAACGCCGTCGGCAACCTCGCCGCCCTCGCCGAGCGGCTCGCCGCCCTCGGCGGCGCCGTGACCGAGCTCACCGAGCAGCAGAGCGCCGAGGCGAAGGCCGCGGCCGGAGCCGCGACCGCCGAACGCGCCGCGATCGTCGAAGAGGCCGAACGCCTCGCCGCCGAAGACCCGGCCAAGACGCAGTGGAAGCAGGCCAGCGCGGCGCTGGACGAACTGTTCACCAAGTGGCAGGCCCACCAGCATGACGCGCCCCGCATCCCCAAGGGCGAGGCCAACGAACTGTGGAAGCGATTCCGCGCGGCCCGCACCACCATCGAACAGAACCGCAAGGCGTTCTTCGCCGACCTCGACAGCGCCCACAAGGACGTCCGCAACCGCAAGCAGCAGCTGATCGAGAAGGCCGAGGCCCTCGCGCCCAAGGGCGCCGACGGCATCCCGGCCTACCGGGGCCTGTTGGAGGACTGGAAGAACGCGGGCCGCTCCGGCAAGAAGCAGGACGACGCCATGTGGGCGAAGTTCAAGGCGGCCGGTGACGTGCTGTACGGCGCCAAGGGCGAAATCGACGCCCAGGACAATGAGGAATTCGCCGGCAACCTCACCACGAAGCTCGAACTCCTGACCGAGGCCGAGGCGCTCCTGACCGAAACCGACCGCACCAGGGCGCGCGAGGCGCTCACGTCGATCCAGCGTCGCTGGGACGCCATCGGCAAGGTTCCCCGCGACCAGGTCAAGGTCGTCGACGAGCGCCTGCGCAAGGTGGAAGCCGCCGTGCGCAAGCTCGACGACGACCACTGGAAGCGCAACAACCCCGAGACGAAGGCACGCGCCGAAGGTCTCGCCGGCCAGTTGAACGACGCCATCGCGAAGCTCGAAGCCGAGCTCGCCGCGGCCGAGGAGAGCAAGGACGCCAAGTCGATCGCCGAGGCCACGGAGGCGCTCGAAACCCGCAAGGCGTGGCTGAAGGCCATCGGCCAGTAGTCCCCAGCGTGTCGGTTCCGGTGATCTGTCCACAGATCACCGGAACCGTTGGTTAACGGCACGGTTGGCCCGCACTCTGGTCGGATGACCGGCATCCTTGCCCCGGTGCTCACGCCGGATGACCTTCCGCTCGCCGAACTGTGCGGCGCCCGTCTCGACGGCGAGGTCTACGCCCTCGGCGATTCCTGGTGCCCGGTCGACGAAGCGGACGGGCCCGTCGCCCGCGCCCTCGCCGCCGGTCTGCTCGTCCCCGGCCGGGCGATCGCCGAGCGGATGACCGCCGCCTGGGTCTATGGTCTCGCGCCCGAGCCGCACCGGCACCACTTCTGCGTCGATCTCGGCGCCCGCACCCACGTGCCGCCGTCACCGCGCCTTCAGCTGCGCGAGGTGCGCTGCCGGGCCGACGAGACCCTGGTGATCGCCGGGCTGCGGGTGACGACTCCCCTGCGCACGGTCATCGACCTGGCCCGGTCGCCGGGCCCCGACGTGTCGCGTCGAGACTGGTCCGACACCGACGCGACCGGCCCAGTCTCGTCCGGCACCGACTTGTCCGGCACCGACTCGTCCGGCCTCGACGCGGCACCGGGGCTCGTCGCGCTGCTGGCGGCACTCCTCCGGCTCGGTGGTTTCGCCAACGCCCACGCCGCGGAGCAGCTGTGTCGGCGCCAGAACCTGCCGCATAAGGTGATCGCGCTGGCCAGGCTGGAACGCGCCTCAAAACTCCTCGCCACCGCGCCCGGCGAACGCGACCCTCGAGTCTCGGCCCTCGAGTTGACCCGTTGCGGTCGAGTTTGACTGGCGCACCAGCCGACCTCGACCGGAACCGTTAAAGTCGGCGCAGGGCCAAACGGGCAGGGGGAACGGAGCGCCTATCCGTCGCTGACGCGGTACACGTCGTACACGGTGTCGATCCGGCGCACCGCGTTCAGCACCCGGTCCAGGTGGGTCACATCGCCCATCTCGAACACGAACCGGCTGAGGGCCAGCCGGTCGCTCGAGGTGTTGACCGTGGCGGAGAGGATGTTGACGTGGTGCTCGGACAGCACCCGCGTCACGTCCGAGAGCAGACCGGACCGGTCAAGGGCCTCGATCTGGATGTGAACGAGGAAGAGGCTCTTGGACGTGGGCGCCCACTCCACGTCGATCATGCGCTCGGGCTCCTTGAGCAGCGAGTGCACGTTGTGGCACGCGGCCTTGTGCACCGACACCCCGGACCCGCGGGTGATGAAGCCGACGATCTTGTCACCCGGAACCGGGGTGCAGCAGCGGGCGAGCTTGACGAGGATGTCCGGGGCGCCCCGCACGAGCACCCCGGAGTCGCTGTTGCGCAGGGTCTGCGTGCGGCCACGAGGGGCGACGGGGAGGTCGGTGCTGTCGCTTTCTTCGACGCTTTGCAGCGAAGCCACGACCTTCTCGAGCACCGACTGGGTCGAGACATGGCCCTCGCCGACGGCGGCATACAGCGCCGAGACGTCCTCGTACTTCATCATCGCCGCGACTTCGGCGAAGGAATCCTGGTTCATCAGCTTCTGCAGCGGCAGGTTCTGCTTGCGCATCGCCCGGGCGATCGAGTCGCGACCCTGTTCGATGGCCTCGTCGCGGCGTTCCTTGGTGAACCACTGCCGGATCTTGTTCCGCGCCCGGGGGCTCTTGACGAAGTTCAGCCAGTCCTTGCTGGGGCCGGAGTCGGGGTTCTTCGACGTGAACACCTCGACCACGTCGCCGGTCTCGAGGGTGCTCTCAAGCGGCACGAGCCGCCCGTTGACCTTGGAACCCATGGTGCGGTGACCGACCTCGGTGTGCACGGCATAGGCGAAGTCGACCGGGGTCGCGCCGGCCGGCAGGCCGATGACGCGCCCCTTCGGCGTGAACACGTAGACCTCTTTGGCGCCGATCTCGAACCGGAGGGAGTCCAGGAACTCGCCGGGGTCTGCGGTCTCGGCCTGCCAGTCGGAGATGTGCGCCAGCCAGGCCATGTCGGTGTCGCTCTGAGGGCCGGGCCCTGTGCTCTTGCCGGTGGTCTGGTCCTTGTACTTCCAGTGCGCCGCGACGCCGAATTCGGCGCGCTGGTGCATCTCCTGGGTGCGGATCTGGATCTCGACCGGGCGACCGTTCGGCCCGAGGACCGTCGTGTGCAACGACTGGTAGAGGTTGAACTTGGGCGTCGCTATGTAGTCCTTGAAGCGGCCCGGCAGCGGCGTCCACCTCGCGTGGATCGCGCCCAGCACGGCGTAGCAGTCGCGCACCGAGTTGACCAGCACACGGATGCCCACCAGATCGTAGATCTCGTCGAACTCGCGGCCGCGCACGACCATTTTCTGGTAGATCGAGTAGTACTGCTTCGGCCGTCCGGCGACCTTGCCGCGGATCCGGGCCGCCTTGAGGTCGTCGTTGATCGACTCGATGATCTGCTGGACGAATTCCTCACGCTGCGGCGTGCGCTGTTTGACCAGGCTCTCGATCTCCGCGTAGAGCTTGGGGTAGAGCACGGCGAAGGAGAGGTCTTCGAGCTCCCATTTGATCGTCTGGATGCCCAGGCGGTGAGCCAGCGGCGCGTAGATCTCGAGCGTCTCCGTCGCCTTCCGCGTGGCGGATTCGGCCGGCACGAAGCCCCAGGTGCGCGCATTGTGCAGGCGGTCGGCGAGTTTGATGATCAGCACGCGGATGTCCTTGGACATCGCGACGATCATCTTGCGCACCGTCTCGGCCTGCGTACTGTCGCCGTACTTGACCTTGTCGAGCTTGGTGACGCCGTCGACCAGCATCGCGATCTCGTCGCCGAAGTCGACCCTCAGGGCATCGAGCGTATAGGCGGTGTCCTCGACGGTGTCGTGCAGCACCGCGGCGGCGATGGTCTTCGGCCCGATGCCGAGGTCGGCCAGGATCTGGGCGACGGCCACCGGGTGGGTGATGTACGGTTCCCCGCTCCGGCGAACCTGGCCCTCGTGGGCACGTTCGGCAGCGGTGTACGCACGCTCGATGACACCGAGATCGGCCTTGGGATGATGCATCCGCACGGTCTTCAGCAGGGTGTCGACGGCCCCGACCGGCTGGGCGCGGGAAAAGATGCGCGGTACCAGGCGGCGCAGTGAAGCGGTGGATGGCGTTGTTGTATCCGTCATCGCTTCACCTCACTCTCCTCGGCCTATTATCGCTGATCCGGCCGAGAACATTGCCCGGGGTCCCCTCCGGCCCTGAACGGCGGCCGTGACGAGGCGGCTGGCCTCCCGCGCGCCCGGCGCGGAATGCACCTCGGCCTACGCGTCCGGAGACCCGATCATACGGTCAGGTTCTCCTGCTTCGGCGCGGCGACGCCCGCCTTGGCGCGGAGAGCGAGTGCCTTCTTGTCGCGCTTGCGAACCTCCGGCTCCGCGGTACGGAGCTGTGCGTAGAGCGGAGCGGCGACGAAGATCGTCGAGTACGTGCCGACGAAGATGCCGATCAGGAGCGCCAGGGCGATGTCGCGCAGGGTCCCGGCCCCGAGGACGAAGGCGCCGATGAACAGGATGGACGCAACCGGGAGCATGGCCACGACGGAGGTGTTGATCGAGCGCACCAGGGTCTGGTTCACGGCCAGGTTGACCGACTCCGCGAACGTGCGGCGGGATTCGGGCCCGTCCTCCGCGGTGTTCTCCCTGATCTTGTCGAAGACCACCACCGTGTCATACAGCGAGTAGCCGAGGATCGTGAGGAAGCCGATGACGGCCGCCGGCGTGATCTCGAAGCCGGTCAGGCCGTAGAAGCCGGCCGTGAGGATGAGGTCGTGCAGCAGGGCGACCATGGCGGCCAGGGACATCTTCCAGGTTCGGAAGTACAGCGCCATGACGACGGAAGCGAGCACGAGGAACACCAGCAGGCCGCGGAGCGCCTGGCCGGTGATGTCCGCGCCCCACGACGGGCCGATGAAGGACGATGTCACCTGGGTCTCCGGGACCGCGTAGGCCTCGGCCAGCGCGGCGCGCACCTCGCGGGACGCCTCAGGCTCCAGCTGATCCGTCTGCACCCGCACGCCCGAGTTGCTGACCGAAGAGATCTTCGGCACGGCCGCCGGGTCCACGCTGGCGACGGCGTCGGCTGCCGGAGCCTGGTCCTGCGTCTTGGCGTCGGACACGACGAACTCGGAACCGCCCGTGAACTCAATGCCGAAGACGAAGCCGCCGCGCAGCAGCGGTCCGACGACAGCGATGAGAATCATCACCGCGGCGATCAGGTACCAGAGCTTGCGTCGGCCGACGATGTCGAAGGAACGCTTGCCGGTGTAGAGGTCGTTGCCGAACTGGGCAAAGCTGGCCATTAGGAATCCTTCCCTTCGGTCGACCGATTCGTGCTGGAACCGACCTTTTCTGTCGCCTTGCGTTCGGCGATGGTCTGGCGTTTCGCGGCCTCACGGCTCGACGCGGCCGACTTCGAGGAGGCAACTTGCGGGTCGGGCAAGAACCTGGCGCGGCCCCGATAGACGGCACCCAGGGCCCGCGGGTCGAGCCCGCTGAACCGGTGGCCCTCGGCGAAGAATCTCGTCCGTGCGAGGAGCTGCAGCATCGGGTGTGTGAACAGCATGACCACGATGAGGTCGACGATGGTGGTGAGGCCGAGGGTGAACGCGAATCCGCGCACGTTGCCGACGGCGAGGATGAACAGGACCGCCGCGGCGAGGAAGTTGACCGCGTCGGAGGCGATGATCGTGCGGATCGCCCGCCTCCAGCCGCTTTCGACCGCGGACTCGAGTCCACGCCCGTCCCGCAGCTCGTCACGAACACGTTCGAAGTACACGATGAACGAGTCGGCGGTGATGCCGATTGCCACGATCAACCCCGCGACACCGGCGAGGGACAATCGGTAGCCTTCCCGCCAGGACAGGATCGTGATCAGAAGGTAGGTGATCACCGCGGCGACGACGAGTGACGCGACGGTGACGAGCCCGAGAAGCCGGTATTGCGCGATCGAGTACAGCACGACCAGGACGAGTCCGATCAGGCCGGCGATCAGACCACTGGTCAGCTGGGCCGTTCCGAGAGTCGCGGAAATCGTGTCCTGGCTCTGCACGGCGAAGCTCAGCGGCAGCGCCCCGAATTTGAGCTGGTCGGCCAGTGACTTGGACGTCACCTGGGTGAAGTTTCCGGTGATCTGCGGCTTGCCGTCGGTGATCACCGCGAGCGTGCGCGGCGCCGAGATGACCGAGCCGTCGAGCACGATCGCGAACTGGTTCTGCACACCCTGCAGCCCGCTCAGGCGGGTCGTGACGGTCGCGAAGTCCTTGGTGCCTGCGGCGTCGAAGACCATGTTCACGGCCCACTCGCCGGTGGTGGCTCCGGACTGTGTGGTCACCTGGCCGTTTGTCGCGTCCGCAATGTTGGAACCGCTGACTTCGACCGGGCCGAGCACGTACTTGACCGAGCCATCGGCCTCGCAGGTGACGAGCGGCTTGTCGGCCGGGGCGACGACGGCGTTGTCGATCTTGCTGCAGTCGAAAGCGTCGTACTGCGCCTGGAGCGCCGGGGTGACGTAGTTGAGGTCGCTGGCGTTGGTGGGCTTGACGCTGGGGGTGCTCGGGAGGCTGCCCGGGTCGACGCTGGGCGTCGGAGTGGGCGTCGCCGCAGCGCCGTCCCCGCCGACGCTGTCTCCGGAGGGAGCCCCCGCCAGGAGCACCGGCCGGAACTCGAGCTTGGCCGAGGATTCGATCCGGTTGATCGTCGCGTCATCGGGAGTGCCCGGGATCGACACGACAATGTTCTTGCCCCCCTGGGTGTTGATCTCCGACTCGGACACACCGGCGGAGTCGATGCGCTGCCGGATGATCGACACGGCCTGGTTCAGCTGCTCGGGCGAGACGGACTGGCCCGACTCGAGCTTGGGAGCCAGGATGATCTGCGTGCCGCCCTCGAGGTCGAGCGCAAGCTTGGGCGCCCAGGAACCGCTCCCGCCGATGACACCGGCCGCATTGAGGGCGAACAGGCCGACGATAATCACGCCTAACCAGGACAGGGAACGCCAGGCCTTCTTGACCGGGGTCGACTTTGCCACCTGTGAACTCAGCTTTCTATGCTCGTGCCCGCGCCCGTGAGGGCGCGGGCACGGGAGAGGGTTGGGTTACGCGTCGCCCTTGGCGCGCGTGCTGCCATCGATGCCGTCTTCGCCTGGTGCGCGCTGGCCGAACTCCGGCTCACCCATGACGGTGCCGCTGTCCTGGTTGAGCTCGGCGACGGGAGCCTCGTCGGCCTCGGCGCCGGTCGGCTCGACGACGCGGGCGATCGTCTGGCGGTGGATGTTGACCACGGTGCCCGGTGCGATCTCGAGCGCAACCTTGTTCTCGGCCTCGTCGATCGACACGATGGTGCCGTACATGCCGAAGTTGGTCATGACCTCGGCGCCGGCGACCATCTTGGACTGGAGGGCCTCGAGGTCCGCCTTGCGCTTGCGCCCGTTGCGGAACATGAAGAACACGAGGACCGCCAGGACGGCGAGCATGAGGATGGTGGTGATGTCTGGCATGAAACTTTTGGACCTTCCGATTACGGTACGACGACCGCTACAGGTGAGTGCGGATCGCGGCGAACCAACTTGAATTATAGGGGATCGAGGTTCAGGCCGGCCTGAGGGCTGCTGAGACCGAAGTGTTGCCACGCCGCGGGTGTTGCCACCCGCCCCCTCGGGGTGCGCGTGAGGAAGCCTATCCGCACCAGGAACGGCTCGACGACCGCTTCGATGGTTTCGGACTCCTCGCCGACGGAGACCGCCAGTGTATTCAGGCCAACCGGGCCTCCCCCAAAACGGGTCAGGATGATCCGCATGACTTCACGGTCGAGCCGATCCAGGCCGATCGGGTCGACGTCGTACAGCTCGAGCGCCGCATGGACGGCGGCCAGGTCGGCCTCTCCCCCGTGCACGAGTGCGTAGTCGCGCACGCGCCGGAGGAGCCGGTTCGCGATGCGCGGCGTTCCCCGGCAGCGGCCCGCGATCTCGGCGAGGGCGTCGCGGCCGATCGGTAGTTCGAGCAGTTTCGCCGCCCGGCCGAGCACCTGTTCCAGCTCGGCCTCGGAGTAGAACTCGAGGTGGGCGGTGAAGCCGAATCGGTCCCGGAGGGGGTTGGGCAGCAGTCCGGAGCGGGTGGTCGCCCCGACGAGCGTGAAGGGCGCCAGTTCCAGCGGCACGGACGTCGCCCCCGCGCCCTTGCCCACCATGATGTCGATGCGGAAGTCTTCCATCGCCAGGTAGAGCATCTCTTCGGCCGAGCGCGCCATCCGGTGGATTTCGTCGATGAAGAGCACTTCGCCGGGCACGAGCGAGGAGAGCACCGCCGCGAGGTCGCCGGCGTGCTGGATGGCGGGCCCGCTGGACATGCGCAGCGGACGGTTGCCCTCGAAGGCCACGATCATGGCCAGCGTGGTCTTGCCGAGCCCGGGCGGGCCGGCCAGCAGGATGTGGTCGGGGGTGCGGCTCTGCATCGTCGCCGCGGTGAGCAGGAGCTGCAGCTGGCCGCGCACCTTCTGCTGGCCGACGAACTCGGCCATGCTGCGGGGTCGGAGGGCGCCTTCGAACGCGAGCTCGGCATCCCCTTCAAGCACCGGGTTCGTCACTTCGACGCCCGGATCGTTGGCCAGTCCCGGGCCGGTCATGACCGGCGCTCCGACGCCTGGTGAGCTGGTCCGAGCCGGGCCAGGGCCAGGCGCAGCACGATCGCGACGCCGGGCTCCGTGCCGGATGCCTCGGCCAGCGTTTCATCGACGGCCTGCGCCGCCACTCGTTCCGACCAGCCCAGGCCGATCAGGGCGGCCTGCACGTTCGCGGCGACCGTGGCGGAACCGGCCGGTCGCGGGTTCGCGGGCGCCCCGCTGGTCACCTGCACCTTGCCGGCCAGCGACAGGACGATCAGTTTGGCGGTCTTGGGTCCGATGCCGCTGACCTTGCGGAACGCCGCGTCGTCCTCGGCCTGGACGGCCAGGGCGATCTGGTTCGGGGTGAGCACCGCGAGCACGCCGAGGGCGGACTTCGGGCCGACACCGGTGACGCCGACGAGCAGCTCGAACACCGCAAGCTCCGGTGCGGTCGGGAAGCCGTAGAGGGTCAGGGAGTCTTCGCGCACGACCAGCGTCGTCGCGAGCCGGGCCTCGGCGCCGACGCGCACGGACAGCGCGGTCGTCGGGGTGACCTGAAGAGCGAGGCCGACTCCGCCGACCTCGATCACGACGGTCGAGCCCAGGGCGGACAGGACAGGGCCACGTACGGAGGAGATCACCGCTTAAGACTACGCGGCGGCACCGACGCTGCCGCGCTACGCTCCGCGGCGAGCCACGCCTTCTGGGCGGGGGTCTGGGCGCCCGGGGCGAGCGACGCGGCCGTGGGCATCGTTCCGCCGGAGGCCCCGGTGCGCCAGGCGTGGCAGATGGCCAGGGCCAGCGCGTCGGCGGCATCGGCCGGCTTGGGGATCTCGGCAAGGCCGAGGATGCGCGCGACCATCGTGCCGACCTGCTTCTTATCGGCCGAGCCGTACCCGGTGATGGCCGCCTTGACCTCGCTCGGCGTGTGCAGCGACACCGGCAGGCCCCGCCGGGCGGCGAGCATCAGGGCGACGCCGCTGATCTGCGCGGTGCCCATCACTGTGCTCACGTTGTGCTGGGCGAACACGCGCTCGATGGCCACGAACGCGGGCTGGTGACGGTCGAGCATGTCTTCGATGCCGTCGCTGATCAGCAGCAGCCGGCGCTCGAGGGCCAGGCCGGGGTCGCTCCGCAGCACGGTGACGTCGACGAGGGTCGCCGAGCGGTTGCCGGAGACGTCGACGACGCCCACGCCGCAGCGAGTGAGGCCAGGGTCGATCCCGAGCACCCTGACCGGCATCGCGGCGTTACGCTGACTCGGCCTGGAGCTCCGCCTGCACCTCGGGCGACAGGTCGTAGTTGCTGTAGATGTTCTGCACGTCGTCGAGTTCCTCGAGGGCGTCGATGAGGTGGAAGACCTTGCGGGCGGTCTCGGCATCCACCTCGACCTTGAGCGACGGCACGAACGCGATGTCGGCGGAGTCGTAATCGATGCCCGCGTCCTGCAGCGCGGTGCGGGTGGCGACCAGGTCGTGGGCCTCGCTGAAGACCTCGAATTTGTCGCCGTCGTCGACCACCTCTTCTGCGCCGGCGTCGAGAACGGCGAGGAGAACGTCATCCTCGGTGAGGCCCTCGCTCTTCGGAACGACGACGATGCCCTTGCGGTGAAAGTTGTAGGCGACGCTGCCCGGGTCGGCCATGTTGCCGCCGTTGCGGGTGACCGTGGTGCGCACTTCGGCTGCCGCACGGTTCTTGTTGTCGGTGAGGCACTCGATCATGATGGCCACTCCGTGAGCCGCGTAGCCCTCGTACATGATCGTCGTGTAATCGACGGCGTCACCGGTCAGGCCGGCGCCGCGCTTGACGGCGCGGTCGATGTTGTCGTTCGGAACAGAGGTCTTCTTGGCCTTCTGGATGGCGTCGACCAGGGTCGGGTTGCCCGAGAGGTCTGCGCCGCCCATGCGGGCCGCGACCTCGATGTTCTTGATCAGCTTCGCGAAGGCCTTGGCGCGCCGCGAATCGGTGATCGCCTTCTGGTGCTTCGTTGTCGCCCATTTGGAATGCCCGGACATACATCTCCCGTTTGTTTCACTCGTGTGCAGCGCTGGTGTGTTGCAGCGCTGGTGTGTTGCAGCGGTGCGGCGATCTGGCGCCGCCATGCGTGGTCGTCGCACCCGCCGGGTGCCCGCCCATTCTAACCCGGGGCACCCCGAACCGGCCGGAAGCCCCGGCCAACACGGCTCAGGCGATGAGCTTGTGCAGGGTGCGCAGGTTCCTGGTCGTTGTGCTCGAGCGGTATCTCGTCTTGCCGCTGAGTTTGCTGAACGGGCTCTTCACCCCGACCGCCCGCCGGACCTCCCAGTAGAGCACCCCGTCGCCGGCGGTGACCCGCTCGTCGCCCGGGTCGAGTCCGTCGGCACCGGCCAGGAGCTCGGCCAGGGCCGAGGGATCAGACGAGAAAACGACATACGGATGCCAGCCCTCGCGATTCGGGTCGAAGGGGTAAGCGTCGACGATCCGGCCGAGGGTCTCGACGCCCTGCAGCACGATCCAGGCCTCGTAGTCGTAGGCCTCGGACAGGGCGGCTTCGATCCGCGCCTTGAGCGCCGAAGCGTCGCTCTCCCCCGGCCCGGCCTCGAAGAGCACGTTCCCACTGGCCAGGACGGTCTCCACGCCGGCGAAGCCGAGGCCGCGGAACAGGTCCCGGAGCGACGACATGGTGATCGTGATGCCGTTCACGTTGATGCCCCGCAACAGGGCGACGTAGGTGGTCATGACGCTGCGCGGGTCACGACGCTGCGCCGCGGAACTTCGCGTCGGACACCATCCGGAGGAAGTGCTCGTGGAACCGGTGCTCCCCCGTGATTTCGGGGTGGAACGAGGTGCCGAGCAGGTTGCCCTGCTGCACGGCGACGCAGCGGCCGTCCGCGAGCCTGGCCAGCGCGGTCGCGCGGGGACCGACCACCTCCACCACCGGGGCGCGGATGAACACGGCGTGCACCGGAGGCGCGCCGAGCACCGGCACGTCCAGCTCCGTCTCGAACGACTCGGCCTGCGAGCCGAACGCGTTGCGGCGCACCGAGATGTCGAGTCCGCCGATGCTCTGCTGGCCGGCGATGCCGTCGAGCACGGTGTCGGCCAGCATGATCAGCCCGGCGCAGGTGCCGTAGACCGGCAGGCCGGCGTGCACGGCGTCCCGGAGCGGCTCGGCCAGGCCGAACGCGCGGGAGAGCTTGTCCATGACGCTGGACTCGCCGCCCGGGATCACCAGGCCGCTGACGCGGGCCAGTTCCTCCGGGCGACGAACGAGTTCCACTTTCGCGCCGAGCGCTGCGAGGACCGCGGCGTGCTCACGAAAGTCGCCCTGCAGGGCGAGAACTCCAACGGTCATCTCGGGCGCTGTTACCAGCCGCGCTCGGACAGGCGGTGCGGCGCGGCCAGGTCGGACACGTTGATGCCGACCATGGCCTCGCCCAGCCCCCGGGACACGGCAGCGACGACGCTCGGGTCGTCGTAGAACGTGACGGCCTTGACGATCGCGTTGGCGCGGGCCTGCGGGTTGCCCGATTTGAAGATGCCGGAGCCGACGAAGACGCCGTCGGCGCCGAGCTGCATCATCATGGCGGCGTCGGCGGGCGTGGACACGCCACCGGCGACGAACAAGACGACGGGGAGCTTGCCGGTCGCGGCGATCTCGGCGACCAATTCGTAGGGAGCCTGCAGTTCCTTGGCGGCGACGTACAGTTCGTCCTTACTCAAAGCGGACAGGCGGGCGATCTCGCCCCTGATCGTGCGGATGTGCTTGGTGGCCTCCGAGACGTCGCCGGTGCCGGCCTCGCCCTTGGACCGGATCATGGCCGCGCCCTCGGTGATGCGGCGAAGCGCTTCACCCAGGTTGGTCGCGCCACAGACGAACGGCGTCTGGAAGTTCCACTTGTCGATGTGGTTGACGTAGTCGGCCGGGCTCAGCACCTCGGACTCGTCGATGTAGTCGACCTTGAGGGCCTCCAGCACCTGCGCCTCGACGAAGTGGCCGATCCGAGCCTTCGCCATGACCGGGATGGACACCTCGGCGATGATGCTGTCGATCAGGTCGGGGTCGCTCATCCGGGCGACACCACCCTGGGAACGGATGTCGGCGGGCACGCGCTCGAGGGCCATGACGGCAACCGCGCCGGCGTCCTCTGCGATTCGTGCCTGCTCTGCGGTGACGACGTCCATGATGACGCCGCCCTTCAGCATCTCGGCGAGTCCGCGCTTGACGCGGCTCGAGCCAAACTGCTCGGCGGAAGTGGTCTCAGTCATTTCTTGATTCTATTCCTTGCGTGGTGGGGCACTGGCGCAGCGGACCGCTGCCTGGACGGGGAGAAAGGATGCGGGAAAGAGCTAGTCGCCGGCCGGCCAGCCGGCGGCCACCTCGCGGCGTACGTCGCCCAGCAGGCGGGGAATCGCCTTCGTGCCGGCGATGATCGGGAAGAAGTTCGAGTCGAGGGCCCAGCGCGGCACGATGTGCTGGTGGAGGTGCTCCGCGATGCCGGCGCCGGCGATCCGTCCCTGGTTCATCCCGATGTTGAAGCCGTCGCAGTGCGAAACGTTTGTGAGCACGCGCATGGCAACCTGGGTCAGGCTCCCGATCTCGGCGATCTCCTCCGGGGTGGCCTCGTCATAGGTCGCTACGTGGCGGTACGGGCAGACGAGCAGGTGGCCGCTGTTGTACGGGAACAGGTTGAGCAGCACGTAGGCGTGCGTGCCGCGGGCGACGATGAGCGCCTTCTCGTCGTCCATGCTGGGCGCCAGGCAGAACGGGCACTCGTCGATATGCGGCTGCTGGCCCTCCTGGATGTAGACCAGGCGATGCGGCGTCCAGAGTCGTTGGAAGGCGTCGGGCACGGCCGCGAAGTCGGAGGAGTGCTCGACCCCTGTGTTTTCGTCACCGCTCTCGGGCACAGGTGACCGGCCAGGGGCAGATC
>MCHG01000358.1_pt1 | contig 15256 bp, 9 predicted proteins | sample 787351 | NCBI WGS metagenome assembly MCHG01 (sample SAMN05430296, study PRJNA330682) | permafrost metagenome | biome: Cold desert; feature: permafrost; material: soil; isolation source: enrichment culture inoculated with soil incubated with H2/CO2 at 20 degrees... ... | reverse complement strand
ATAGGTCTTTTCGGGTCGTAATCTTCTTCGTATAGGTCAAGAACGTCGTACATTCTCTTTCTGAACTCAGAATCAAATGGTTTTTCAGCTAAAAACAATATCTAAAGAATTTTAAACTCTTTGTTAGTCAATCTTGTCCATTTACGCCATATCTTCGTTTTTGTGTAAGAAATTTGCACGAAGATTATATAACTCAACACATTATATTATTTTCGATTGTTTTACATTCTTAAAAAATGTAAACTCACCAACCTATCATATTTGGAACTTTTCAAGGAAGATTTTCATCTCAATAAACTATGAGTCGAAACCACAGCCATACGACTATACAAAAAATACTTTCACTCTGCTAGGCTGAGATTGATAAGTATGTGAGGTTATCGTTAACTAGCAACATGAGAATAAAATAAATTGAAATAATAAAAAACTAATTCAAAGCTGCAAAATCTCTGAAAATTGGATTACTTAAAAGTATATTAAATAATACATCTTAATTTAGAAAAAGATGCAACAAATAAAGGCGGGAAGAAAAATTAGAGTCTTTTTATTATTTTCTGGGTTTTTTATTGATTGCGTCAATTGCAAGTGAAAATAATGGTAAATTTTGGCGGTCCCAGAAGATATTAAAAGTCTCCTAATTTTCTCAGATTGAAGCTGCCATGTTCAAGACAATTTCCACATTACGCTTGGGGGAGTTGGATGTACTGCAGAAGGCTCACTTATCTGATATACGGAAACTAGTTCCGAATATTAATACCAACGATTATTTAAAGTTCTGTATGTCAATTAATACTCATAAAACAAGAGTAATTAAAAAAGAATAGAAAAAGAAATAACCTTGAAATAGAAAGGAGAAAGGATAAAAAATGCCCGAAAGCGTATGTGGGGGGACTGGTCCGGCGGGTTCCATTCGAAATGGGGAGTTATAGATATGTGTACTTTAGAATCTATGGAAATCGAAATACTTAAGCACCTATATGAAAAAGGATTGCTTTATATAAACGAAGGGTGGGAAAAGCAATCAGAACTAGATAAAATCGCAGTTGATGAATTATATCACGCTAAACTTGTGGACAAAAGTGTTTCACAGAGATTTATACGCCTGTCAGAACGCGGTGTAGGCGCGGTGCTATTCGGGATGCAAAACGCAGACAAAATTTCAGATCTGCTATAGCCGCATATTTCCAATGGACACCGCTAACGAAAATAATTGAATGGCAAAATCAAATAAAGAACGTTTATATATGACAAATCTTAGAAAAAGTAACTATGCACAAAACATACCGAGAATTTAACAAAAAAACATACATCCTTGATGAGTCGAGTTTTTTCGGGCTTGAACTGGATATAATGCAGCGTTTATATATTTAATAGATGTATAATTACTATAATTTACGCATTTGACGCAAAATCAATCACAATAGACTCTTTGATTAATGCATGACTTCGAAAGCTGAAGGTTTAATGCTGTTGAGTTCTCAGTTCAAGCGCGCAAGTTCTATTGTTAAGGAAATAACTGGGGGAATTTAGGAGAAAGAGGTTTCACATGCAATGTAGCATTATTTAATGTGGGGACTATAGATACTTTTTCGACATCGTGTTTTCACAAAATACTTTAGAAAAGTAGTCTTATTTTAATCTTGCAGCGTTTTCTGATTTTATTTTCTTGACCAACTTTTTATACTGAAGATTTTTTAGACATAAATGTACCGAGCTTTACAAAAAGACTGGATAGATAATTTCTTAGTTATATATTCAATTCGTAACTATAGCTGAACGAAAACAAATCTTTTTGGAAAAAGATATAAGGGATAAACTGAAAAGTAGCGCAGTGATATCGCAAGAAGTTCAATCAAGGTTTTCTTTGAGAGGATAACGGAACTTTTGCCAATTCGGGTCGGTCTCTAGAAAGAAATAAAGGAGAATTGTTTTTTATTATAGAAGCTTCCGGGGAGATGGAATAAAATGAAAATATCACTTATTGATCTGGCGTTTCTTTCAGAAAAAAGAAAAGATGTATTACTTCTGTTAGTAGAAGGGCCTAAAACTGGGGACGAAATCAAAACAGCCCTTAACGTCAACTCAACCGCTATTATGCCCCAGATCAAAAAGTTAAAAGAGGGACGCCTGATAATACAGGATGAGAAAAACACCTACAGACTCTCTGAGATGGGAGAGATAGTAGTCGAAAAAATGGAGCCTCTGCTGAATACGGTAAGGGTTTTTGAGGAAAATTACGAATACTGGATAAACCATGACTTTACTGCGATTCCCGAACATCTCCTTAACAGGATTGATGAGCTGGGAAATTATTTTATGCTTGAGGCCGACCTTAACCGTCTTTTTGAAATACCCGAAGATTTTAAGAAAAACCTCCTGGAATCCAAACACATAAAAATATTTCTTTCATATTTTAACCCTCTTCATATCGAGATCTACCGTGAACTCGCAAGAAAAGAAGCTGAAATCTGCCTCGTCCTGACAGAACCGGTTTTTAACAGGATGAAAAAGGACTACTATGATGACCTAAAGTTTCTTATGGAATCAAAAAATACTGAGATATACATCTGTAACAAAAATATAACCCTCAAAAATGTCGTAACAGAGCGTTTTTGTTCGCTTGTGCTTTTCGACAATAAAGGAAAGTATGACCACCAACGCTTGATGAGTTTTGACGAGAGTGCACTTAAATGGTGTGAAGAACTCTTTTTGTACTATAAAGAGATGTCAATGCGCCTCGATAAATTATAATCTCCTTTCTGAAATTAAGGTGGATAGTCCTCAATTAAGATGGGTGGTCTCCGATTAAGATGGATAATCTCCAAGATACATATCGATTAGAGCTCTGAACTTGTGGATATCAATTGGCTTAGAGATATAATCCACGCAGCCCATTTCTATGAAATGTTCTTCACTGCCTTTCATAGCATGAGCTGTAACAGCTATCACAGGGACATCTGCAGTTGCAGGATTATTCTTAATTCGCTCTAGAACCTCAAGACCGTCCATTTTTGGAAGCTGCATATCCAGCAGAATCAGATCAAATTTGTCTTCAGCAAGGCTCTCGATAGCTTTTATCCCGTCCTCGGCCTTGGTTACACCATACCCATAGAATTCCAGAAGGTCCAGAATCAGTTCCATATTCATGGGATTATCTTCAACAATCAAGATTTTTTTCATCGTTAAGCCTCTTCAGCATAGCTAATTGCTTTATTCTATTAATTAACTCTTTTCTTCCGAAAGTGCCTTTTTTCATAATAGAGATAAGATGCTCTTTAAGCTCACCGTTCAACTCATCGATATTCTTCTCAGTAAACTCTCTAGAAGTGCATACAATAAGAGGAATATCTTTTGTGCGTGCATCTGCCCTCAAGCTGGAAATGATATCAAACCCGCTGGTTTCCGGCATCATAAGGTCAAGGATCAAGATATCGGGCTGTCGTTCCGAAAAGAGCTTCTGTATACCTTCTTTTCCGCCATAAGCCTTGGTCACCTCAAAACCTTCGGGCTCAATCATAGAATTCAACAGTTCCAAAGTGTTCTCATCGTCATCTATGATAAGGACCCTGGGGCTTTCTAACCTGAGCTTACTGCTGATTTTTTTGAGTGAATCCACCAATTCAGCTCTTTTTACTGGTTTTGTGAAAGAGTAAGTTGCCCCAAGAGCAATTCCAGGTTCATTATTATTGGTGATGGAAATAATAAGTACCGGAGTAGAGGCAGTGAGAGGGTCATTTTTGAGCTGCCTCAAAACAAGCCAGCCATTAGTGTCCGGCAGAAAAACGTCAAGGGTAATAATTTCAGGTTTTAGTTTCTTTATAACATTCAACACATTTTTCCCACTGTAAAGGGAGGCTACACTATACCCAGCTTCCCTTAGTACAATAGAAAGAAGTTCGTTGGAATTTTTATCGTCATCAACTACCAGAACAAGCCCTTGTTTCGAATCTACCTTTTCCGGGGGAAAGATTTCAGGCAGCTCTATTTCGTCTTGTAGCGCTATTTCGTCTTGTAAATCTTCGATATATTCCTTTACCGAAAGTGCTTCTGTTTTGTTCATTTCGAATTCTATGAGTATATCTTCGAGTCCTACTTCGCTAGCTTTCCTGGACTCGACCGGTCTTTTGAGAGGAATTGCAAATTTAAAGGTACTTCCTTTCCCACTATCGCTCTCAACCCATATATCTCCCTGATGTAAGTTTACAATCTTCTTCACAAGAGCAAGCCCGAGCCCTGTTCCACAATACTCTCTGGATGCGGAGGCGTCAAGTTGGGTAAAGGGGTGGAAAAGTTTCCCCTGTTCCTCAGAAGAAATGCCTATGCCAGTATCCATTACTGAAATAAACGCTCGGCTTCCGTTTTTCTTACAACAAACGGAAACCTTTCCACCGTCTGGAGTAAATTTAATCGCATTGCTTACAAGGTTGTAAAGGATCTGAATTAGACGACCTTTGTCGGCTTCAAGCGTTGTAACGGATTCTACGTTGAAAGTTATTTCGAGAGATTTTTTCTGGGCAAGGGGAGAGAAAACTGCTCTGACTTCCTCAAAAATAGAATTGATAGAAAATTCACTATAGTGAAGTTCCATTTTTCCGGCTTCTACTTTAGAGAGATCAAGAATGTCATTTATAAGTTCCAGCAAATGCTTTCCACTGGTAGAGATATTATTTATGTACCTCAATTGTTTTTCATTGAGTTCCCCAAAAACTCTCTCAAGCAGAATATCCGAAAACCCTATAATGGAATTCAGAGGCGTACGCAATTCGTGACTCATATTAGCAAGAAATTCACTCTTAGTACGGTTGGCTGCCTCAGCCTCTAATTTTGCCTGAAGCAGCCTTTCTTCCGAACGTTTATGCTCGGTAATATCGAGGCATGTTTGCAGGATGCCAGTAATCCTGCCATTCTCGTCCCTGATAAGATTTGCACAGACCATCCAGGCCTTTCCGTCAGGAGTGGGAACTTCCCCTAACTCTTCAGTTCCTGATTCGAGAGCTTTTTTTATAAAAGATTTGCTGGAACCTTCTTCATGCATAATGAAAAAATTTTCATATTCGTGTCCTACGACATCTTCAAGCTTCGAACTCATGTAATCCAGAAAAGCCTTGTTTGCCCAGACTATTCTTAACTCGACATCTACAAAAACCACGAGTTCACTGAGAGAATTAAGAATTGCCTTTTTCTCATGTTCCTGAGCTTTAATTTTGTCAGAATAGATTTTCTGACGGTCAAGCATCCGGTTTATTCCTTCTGTCAACCTTGAGAGCTCATCATCTCCATCCATAACAAATCGTGCAGAGAAATCCTCGTCCTTTCCAACCTTTTCCACATAACTGTCAATAGCAACTATCCTGGAGACCACTTCCCTATAAAGAAGAAGCTTACAGCCTGCCCCGACCATCAGGCCTGCAAACAAAAGGAAGATCACAATATACTTGAGGGACTTCTGGCCTTCTGCATAGATGTTCGTGTCAGCGTCTGACAGAATAAGGACAGCTGGATTTCCATTTATATCTTCGAGGACAGAATAACCGGCTCCCTTATTCTCGTCGACAGTGCGCGCGAAATTCTCGTTTTTATTTTCTAAAAGGGCTTGCTTGACATCAGAAGGCATGCTATGCGGGTTGTAAAGCAAAACCGAGTTTCCCATAATATTCTGGACGGACTCGATGAAATCAGCATCCAAATTCTTTCCCAGGATAATTGTTCCGACTATTTCTTTACTATCGGGTGCGGCAAGCACAGGACGACAGGAGATAATAGTAGGGCCATTCTCCAGCACCAGGAGCCCATTTAAAGGGTTATTAGCTTCCTTCCGGAGGCTTTTATCAGCTATTTTCCGGTTGATTTCGGAAAGTATTGAGGCATTAGTGGTATTGTTTGAACCAGAAAGCTGAGAGTATATTATATTCCCTGAACTATCCGCACAAAAAATAAAGTCGTACCCGCTTAAGTAAAAAAGATCATTGAGCGCGGTTTCGCCGAGGTGTTTACGATCCTGACTGAGCATAAGAGCCCTGATATCCTCCCTTGAAGAAAGGACATAGTTAGTCTTATCCAGTTGCATAATCTGGAGATCAATTACGTGTTGCGCATTTTCTATGCTTTCATTTTCCTCTTTTTCCTCCAGGTGAGAAAAACTCGAGTCGAGAATGTTCTGGGATGCAAAAATAACGACTGAAGTAAGAAGGGCAAAAATAATATAGATAATAACAAGGACCTTTTTACTAACATTCATACTTTAGTCTCGGGGGATAGATTTTGAGCTGGGGGCACAGGGATGTTTACAACATAATATAGACAGTAATCATAAATTAGAATACTATATAAAAGTTTTCTATGAGTAATATTAGCAAAAAATTGAATCATTTTTGAAGATAAAAAAGCAATAAATATGCCCTTTAGTCAAATAAGAGTATTAAAATAGTTTAAATAAAAGATTAAGAGTTGAATATTTTTAAATAATCACTTAAAAGCAAGAAAAGATTCCAATCTGATTAGACAAAAAATATTGAAGTAGTTGTTTGAATGTTCTAGACCCAACAGAACATTTTAGTCGCGGTTTTAGCAATCGACTGGCTATACTTTAGCCGACGTTTATGTTTTAGCCCAATTGTGTTTAAATTATGATTAGTCCAATCACATCATTCCATAAGTCTTGATTACCTCATCCTTAACCGTCATCAAGTTACCACTTTAAGAATCTAGCCGCCCAGCCCACATCTCTTCTCAGTAAATATTTCCTTAACTCGTCGATTCCAAGCAGGAAGAGTGCAAAAGGAATGGAAAGTAATATGTACCTGAGGTCAAGGGGCGAAGTGTTAAAAATAAGATTGGCAAACGGATTCCAGACAATGAAAGCGAGAATCAGTAATTCACTTGCAATCCCTAAAAGAATCATGCGGTTGCTGAACAAGCCCATTGTGAAGACCGATTGAAATCGGGTTCTGGAAGCAAAAACATTCGCTATCTGGCAGATAATCACTGCTGAAAAGAAAGCGGTAATCGCCTGCATATAAAGGGGATTATTGTTTGCAAGCTGTTCGCCGAATTTCCAGCCCCCTTCAAAAAGTACGGCAAAATAACAGAAAAAGCCCGCGGCAGCTTCTATAGGTCCCTTTATTCCATAAGCTGTTAAAAGCAACTGAGGCGTTAATAGCTTTTCGTCTCTGGCCCTTGGAGGCCTTTTCATAATATCTCCTTCTCCTTTTTCCTGTCCGAGAGCAATAGCAGGTAACATATCCGTACCCAGGTCAATTGCCAGGATAAGCTGCACTGGCATAGGTAGGGGCAGGGCAAAGAGAACAAAGGCTATGAAAGGCAGGATCTCAGGAATATTACTGGCAAGGATGTATACAATGAACTTTTTTATATTATCAAAAACGGTTCTGCCTTCCTCTACGGCATTTACGATCGTAGCGAAATTGTCGTCCAGAAGCACCATATCCGCAGCTTCGCGAGCTACGTCCGTGCCGCTGCCCATTGCAACCCCCATATCTGCGTTCTTAATTGCAGGAGCATCATTGACCCCGTCTCCGGTCATGGTCACGATCTCCCCTTCAGCCTGGAAAAGCTGTACAATCGTCAGTTTTTGCACAGGAGAGGTACGGGCAAACACAATGCTCGGGCTTTTCAATCTTGAAGCAAGGTCTGTACGTGAGAGTGAAATTAGCTCATCTCCGGTAATAATTTCAAGCCTTCCGGAGTCTGAAAGTCCCACTTCCTTTGCGATTGATTCTGCAGTGACAGGGTGATCACCGGTGATCATGACAACTTTGATCCCGGCTGCATGGCATTTCGCAATAGCTTCTCTGGCCTCAGGGCGCGGAGGGTCTACAATCCCTATAAATCCAAGGAAAACGAAATCTCCGGTATACTCCCGAATCTCTTCTGCCTGCCTGTATGCAAGGGCAATAATCCGTTCTCCTTTTTCTGCAAGCCTCAGATGCCGGTCAAGAAGCTCTTTTTGCTTAGTTTCATCCATCTTCCTGATGCCTTCTGAATCTATGGCTGAACTGCACATTTTCACAACCACTTCGGGAGCACCTTTAATGTATGCTTCAAGTTTTCCTTCAGGAGTGCGACAGATAACTTCCATCCTTTTGGTAAGCGAATCAAAAGGAAACTCTTCCAGCCTTGGATAATCATTCTGGAGCTTTTTTATATCTTCTAAGCTATTTGCAAAAACAAGAAGTGCTCCTTCGGTCGGATCACCAGTATACCCTGGAGGAGATTCACGAAGCTTTGCATTATTGCAAAGCCCTGCAACTTTTATGAAAACAGATGGCAATTTTTCAGGAGCCCATAAAGGCTTTTCTATAACACAAACTCCTTCTGTACTTAAGCCTCCAATTTTTTCCGCAACATCTTTGTTTGTACTTTCTCCTGCCTCCTGCCCTGCATTTGTACTTTCTCCTGCCTCCTGCCCTGCATTTGTACTTTCTCCTGCCTCCTGCCTTGCATTTGTACTTTCTCCTGCCTCCTGCCCCGCAGTACGTTTTTTAGAACTGAGAGGGTTTTCGAGAACGAGACATTCAAAACCGATCATGAGAGAATTCACTGCCATCTTGTTCTGGGTAAGAGTCCCGGTTTTGTCAGTGCAGATAACAGTAGTCGAACCCAGGGTTTCTACCGACTCAAGCTGCTTAATAAGGGCATTTCGCGAAGCCATTCGCCTGGAAGCCAGACTAAGGGCAAGAGTAACAGTGGGCAGAAGTCCTTCAGGAACATTTGCAACTATAATACCAATAGCAAAGATGAGGCTTGCAAGAAAGACATCCTGAATAAGAAAAGCAAGAATAAAGAAGGTTACTCCCAGAAAAATCGCAATTGCAGAGATGATTTTTATAAATCGATTGAGTTCTTTCCGGATGGGAGTGTCTACGCTTAAAATCTGTTCTGTGAGTATTGCAAGGTTTCCAATCTGAGTATTCTGTCCTGTTCCGAAGACGACAGCCTTTCCATTCCCGCTCTGTACAAGCGTCCCTGAGAAAACCATATTCCTGCACTCCAGTATATTTGGATGAGTGCATTCAAGAGACCGAAGTTGAGGTTCTGATTCGCCTGTAATAGTCGAATGATCAACTTTCAGAGAGTTTGTCTCAATTAAGCGCCCGTCTGCCGGGATCTTATCTCCTTCTTGAATAAGGAAAATATCTCCCACAACAAGCTCCGAAGCCAGAATGTCTCTGATTTTACCGTCCCTTAAAATCTTTGCATGAGGAGGGAGAAGCTGCCGAAAACTGTCCATCGTTTTTGCAGCCTGGTATTCCTGGACGAACGTGAAAGTCGAGTTAAGGATAACGACCAGACCAATAGCAATCCCTATATACAGATTTCCTTTCCCGGGATCGAGATATTCCGCAAGAAAAGCCAGAAAAGCTCCTATAATCAGCAAAATAGAGAAAAAATTCCAAAACTGCTTCAAATATTTTATTAATATGCTCTCCTTTCCTGTCTCCTCGAGAACGTTGGGTCCACATTCCTGAAGTCTCCTTGAAGCTTCCTGCTCGCTAAGCCCGCTATCGTCTACTCCCAATCTTTGAAGAAACTCAGGAAGAGGAATTTTATACTCATCCCCCTCTGGAGAGCATATCTTGCTTTTACTACCATTCAGCTTCTTCTCCATCGAATACCCTATGACTTCAATGTGACATGAGAATAAGAAACTTAACTTGGGCTTCAAAAGTCGTCTCTAAATCAAAGATAAGAGATTGCAGATTGATTTTGATGGCATTATCAGGATGCGGAAATAAAGGCCAGATAATCATGTCAAAATTTATGACCATATTTATCAGAAACAGAGCAAAAAAAAATTTCCAACAATTAGGTTTTATAATTTGTTAACTAAAAAAATATTCACATTCCGACGCAATCGTAAGGAGCTTGAGAACTGTTTTTTACCACCATTGTTCTCATCTCTGTTCATGCGAAGCCAAAAGGAGATTCGGAAGGTATGTCGATCCCCCAGGCACAATCTATAATTTTCTATGTTTCGAAACTCCGGATACTTTAGTTTGGATTTTGGAGCATTCTGGATTAAGAATATATTATAAATTGCCAAGTAGACTATAAATTTGTGCTAAAAAATAAATGTGTAAAAATAAAATTAAAAAGGTATGACCTATGAGCGAATTTACACTAAAAACAAGACTCTTAGCTGCACTTGAAGGCAAGCCCGTTGACAAAATACCCGTCTGTTCCGTGACCCAGACAGGAATTGTAGAACTCATGGATGTGGTCGGAGCCCCCTGGCCCGAAGCCCACACCAACCCCGAACTAATGGCAAAGCTGGCAATCGCCAACCATGAACTCAGCGGCCTTGAAGCTGTAAGGATCCCTTATTGCCTTACCGTTCTGGTTGAAGCAATGGGATGCGAGATCAACATGGGTACTAAGAACAGGCAGCCTTCTGTAACTGATCACCCCTATCCCAAAGACCTTGAAGGCGCAGCTATTCCAGCAGACCTTCTGCAGAGAGGCAGAATCCCAGCCGTACTCGAAGCTATTAAGATCATCAGAGAAAAAGTAGGTCCAGATGTACCAATTATTGGCGGTATGGAAGGTCCGATCACAGTCGCTTCAGACCTGGTAAGTGTAAAGTCTTTCATGAAATGGTCCATCAAAAAAACTGACCTTTTCGAACAGGCTCTGGACCTTGCTACAGAAGCTGCAATCATGTACGCAAACGCAATGGTCGAAGCAGGTGCAGATATTATCTCCGTTGCAGACCCTGTCGCTTCTCCTGATCTCATGAGCCCTGATTCCTTTAAGAAGTTTCTTCAGGCAAGATTACAGAAGTTTTCCTCCAGCGTAAACTCCGTTACCATCCTCCACATCTGCGGAAACGTGAACCAGATCCTCAGCTATATGGCAGACTGCGGCTTTGAAGGTCTCAGCGTTGAAGAAAAGATTGGCAGCCCAAAGAAGGCAAAAGAAGTCATTGGGAACAGGGCAAGATTCGTAGGAAACGTCTCCAGTCCTTTTACCCTTCTGCCTGGCCCTGTTGAAAAGATAAAAGCTGAAGCCAGGCAGGCCCTTGTAGAAGGCGTCGATGTGCTTGCACCTGGGTGTGGGATTGCCCCCATGACTCCCCTCGAGAATATCAAAGCCATGGTCGCAGCAAGGGACGAGTTCTACGCGTGAAAAGGCACGAAAATTTGGTTTATTTTTTCACGGGCATATTCCGGAACTCTGATCTTTAGAGTTCGGGTATCTTGTCCCGTTTCATTTTTTATTTTGCCAGCAATGAACCTCAAGAATAAGGATTCCAAAGCAAGATGCTGACAGACTGTAAGCTAAGAGATTCAATCCAGGCAGTAATTCAGCATAGCTCGCAAAGATAACTTATTCAGCATAAAACTTATCGAAATTTATTAAATTTGGATAATGTCTGACATACTGGTTGAATGAGTCTTAATTTTGGAGAGGCTAATAAAATGAGAACAGGAGTCGCAATTGACCTTGGAACCAGCGGTTTTAGAGCCCAGAAAATCGACCTGGAAAGTGGCAAGATTAAGAAAACTGTCATAACTCTGCGGAACCCCCTGCCTGGAGCAAACGTAATGGACCACCTTGACTTTGCAATCCATTACGGGCTTGATAAGGCCCACATGCTCTCGGTAACAGCGGTAAAGAATATCCTCACTGAACTGGGAGTAAAAGTAGAGGAAATGGAAAAATTCTCAATATGCGGAAACCCCATCCAGCTTTCTATTTTTCAAGGAATCCCAATCGAAGACCTGGCATATGCCGGAGAGCGGAAAAAACAAAAATACCATATTGAAGAACAGAACAGGGATGCTCGAATTATACCTATGGCCGAAATAGAGGGGTTCGAAGAAGCCAGGAATTGCAAACTACTTGTGCCACCTTCAATTAAACACGAAGTTGGAGCCGATGCGCTTGCCCTGATCATAAAGGCAGGCATGATAGAAAGCAATGAGATTGCGATTGCAACGGACTACGGAACAAACGCAGAGATGGCTCTTAAGGCAAACGGGATTATTTACACCGGATCAGCTGCTGCCGGGCCGGCTCTGGAAGGTCAGGAAATAGAATACGGGTCCATTGCTTCTCCACACACTATCTGCGATGTGGAATTTGAAGGGGAGAACCTTCGTTGTTACGTTCTTGACAGGGAAATGAAAACAACCATAGGAGACCTTGTAAACCCAAAGACAGGAGAGGTAGTAGAAAAGGGAGAGATAACTGCAAAAGGCATAACAGGAACAGGAGTTATTGCACTTATAGAAGCCGGGATCAGGAACAAACTGATAGTTCTGCCAAAAATCAAGACTCCTGAAGGCATTATCCACCTCCAGAACGGGATCAAGTTTACAGATAAAGATCTTATCGCAGCCGGAAGAGCCATAGGGGCACTTCGGGCAGGACACATTACCCTCTGTGCAGCTGCAGGCATTGACATGGAAGATCTCCAGATCGCCTACATGTCAGGAGCTGCCGGAACTTACATGGACGCCGCAAAAGCTCATCATGTCGGGATGATCCCCTACAATGCGCATTATGTCTCCCAGATAGGAAATACTTCTCTGGCCGTTGCCCGGGAAATCCTGCTTTCTGAAGAAAGGCTCTGGGAACTACAGGCAATTGCAAAAGAAATACTGGGTACCCACGTGATGTTTGCAACCTCCGAAGCCTTTAAAGAAGCCTATTTGCTGGAACTTGCCTACTGGAACGAAGGCATGGATTTCAAGATGCTCCAGAAGTTCCTGAAAAAGAAAAAACTCCCTATCATAGGTGAACCTTCCCCTATCCTGAAAATCGACCGTCGGGTTGAAAGAGACATTCCTGAACTCGGGGAAGAAGGACTTGAAGTGCTTGAAAAAGTCGGTACCTATCTGACAACGGTTATTGAGGATAATACAGGCTGCCGCAAGTGCGTAAAGGTTTGCCCCAACGGAGCTCTCAGGATGGAAGAAAACGGGATTGTGAGAATAAGGACCGATCTATGTGACGGAGCAAACTGCCAGCGCTGTCAGCACGTCTGCCCTGATGACAGGTTTAAATGGGAAAACCTGACAGTAGCAGGATACTAAAAAGGGAAGAAAAGCTTATTGGAACTTAAAGAAGAATAAAGAGAAAACAATAAGCAAAAAAGCACCAGAGAGAGGAGAAAAACTTGCAGGTTATTGTTGTTGGTGGCTTCCTGGGAAGCGGGAAGACTACCACTATTATCAATATGGGGAAATACCTGGCAGAAAAAGGGAAAAAAGTTGCCATTATCGTGAACGAGATCGGGGAAGTCGGGATCGACGGAGACGTGATCAAACGTTTCGGATTCGATACCAAGGAGATCACAAGCGGATGCATTTGCTGCTCCCTGAAAGTAGGGTTAAGGACAACAGTTACCCTCCTTGCAAAGGAATACAAACCCGATATCATGATGATCGAACCCACAGGAATTGCCTTCCCACACTTGATAAGGAATGAAATCGAGCTCATGAACCTTGGCGAGCAGGTAAAAATCGCCCCTCTGGTAACCCTGATAGACGGCAGCCGCTTCAAACACCTGATGAAAGAAGTAAAAGATTTCGCTATGCGGCAGATCATAGATGCGGAAATCCTGGTGATAAACAAGGTGGACCTGATCGAACCTATCCGGCTCCCAATTCTCGAAGCTTCTGTACAGCAGCTAAACCCGAAAGCCAGAGTGGTCACGCTTTCAGGAAAGGATACTGGCGAAAAATTCGAAAACTTCATGCGGATAGTGCTCCCGGATATAGATGAAGTGCCAGAAAAAACCCCACAGGTCACAATAGATGAAAAGCCCAGACCCGCTGCCCAGCAGGAAACCGAAAACTCAATCGAAGCCTCAGGAGTAGGCACTTATTCTGTAGAATTTGCAGTTGAAAACAGAAATCTAAGCACTGAAGCTGCCAGAGAAATCACAACCGAATTAATGAACATAATAAAAGAAAAGGTGCTTAAACTAAACCCTGAATTTGTAGGGCATATCAAGCTCTTCCTGGACACCGGGTCAGAAACTGTAAAACAGAGCGTTACTGCATATTATGAAGAGCCTCAGGAAGAGATCATCAAATCCGAAGAAGGAGCAGTTACTAAATTCAAGATCCTTTCAGCGGTCTCAAACGCTAATAAGGCAGCCCTTAAAGACGCTGTAAACAGCTCAGTGCAAGAAATTTTTGAAAAGGCGGGAATACGGATACATAAAACAGAACAGGGCCATGAGCACGAACATAAAGAGCACAAACATATGCAAAAAATAGTGAATATTTCAAGGCAGGAAAGAAAATAACTGAATTTCGCGTAGATGTGAGAAGGAAATAGAACCAATCATTGCAATTATTTTGGATATCCAGGTCAAAAACCTGGACACCGACAAATTCCAATATTGTTTATCTGTCAAACTTATTTGCCTTGTTTGATCATTTCCTGGACCGCTCGGATGTTTTCTATAGCTTTTTTCTTTAGCGCGATCATCTTTTCCATTTCATTTATTTTTGTTTCCATCCATTGTATATTCATATCCATCTTCATTAATGCAACTTTCTTTTTCTGTTCTTCAGTCAGAATTTCCCAAATCTCAGGCATCGCTTCAGAATGCATCATTGGATGTGTTCCTGTTGATTGTTCATGGTGCATGTTTGACTACCCCCTTTCGTGTATATTCAAAACACAAAATTTGATAATATCTGTGATACAGTTGAACATCTTTAGAGAACCTTTAATATTTTCTGGAATCTCCAAAATTTGCCATTAATCCCACCGACAATTGACTGCAATCAATCAAAAATCCTGAAAATAATGAAAAGTCTCTGATCTCAAATTGTATTGCAAAGAGATGTGTTATTCCTGTAATATAATAAGTTAAGAAATATAAATTAGAAACCAATATTAATTACAGCCTGATGTTACCTAGTCGATTTTTCCAGATATATCTCAAAAGATATTTTTTAATACTCCAACAAAATTAGTGAAAGCTGCTTTGCAACGTTTCAAAACGCTGTTCAGGTGGAAGTGGAAAGCAAGTTTCAATCCTTGTTTTAGTGGAAGCTGTTTTGATACATGGCTTCAAAAAGTTCAATTATGCTTTTGTTTTCAAAAATAGTATTTTCCGAGGTATATTTTTGGCGTTTTCCGCTGATCTCCCTGTTACACTATGACATATGAAGATCAGCGGGATATAAATTTCTCTAAGAGGCTGTCTTAAAATTCATTTTTCTCATTTCTTAAAGATTTGATCCGACCCAGTCGTCTAATCATAATATGTATC
>MCHG01000357.1_pt1 | contig 15326 bp, 16 predicted proteins | sample 787351 | NCBI WGS metagenome assembly MCHG01 (sample SAMN05430296, study PRJNA330682) | permafrost metagenome | biome: Cold desert; feature: permafrost; material: soil; isolation source: enrichment culture inoculated with soil incubated with H2/CO2 at 20 degrees... ... | reverse complement strand
CTTAAGTAGGCCACATTCAAGTCCTGCATGGATAGCGCTTATCGCCGGCTCTTTCTTGAAAAGACCCTTGTAGGAATACATAGCTGTCTTTCTTATCTTTAGGTGATAGTTTATTTAATACACTCATTTAAATACTCCTTTCACCGACTTTATTCATACTGCAAACAGTGCTACTTAAGTAACGTTGCCTATAAGCTCTAATATTATGACAATTATTAACGATTTCTACTCTATCCTGAGGCCTATGAGCAAGTCTTAAGGGGTTGCACTCAAGATAAGTTTCTGATTGTCATAGAGACAGCCCTTCTTAGAGAAGTGGAAGATCTACGTGAGAAGGATCATGAGATTAAGAATTTAGCACGAGAACTTCGACGTAAGGAAGCGGCTCTAGCACCTCAGATCGCATAAGGGCCGAGTGAGTTGAGGGGAGATGAAAGCTATTTGTTGAAAAAGAAGGATTTTGTAAGATTGTGTGAGAATACTGTTAATTTAGGTAGATGAAAGACCTTTTATTTCATATGGGAGGCATCCCACAGGCTCAAGGATACGGTGGTGGAAAATAAAGATTTTGAGGTATTGATTCGGCAGTGTGACCGTGACAATGCCTTTTTTCAGTCCGAGAAGCAGCAGGAGGAATGATATTATTAGGGGGTGATGCTGTGCGAGTTTTAATTGCCGAGGATGAAAAAGACCTCTTGGAGTTATTGCAGGATAATCTCTCAAGGGAAGGACACGACGTTTTTATTGCGGAGAATGGCAAAGCCGCATGGGATATCTTTGAGCGTGAAAAAATTGAGCTGTGTATTTTGGATGTGATGATGCCCGAAATGGATGGCCTGCAATTGGTACAGAAAATCCGTGAAAAGAGCGAAACACCGGTCATCTTTTTAACAGCAAGAGGCGATGAAACAGACAGGGTGCTGGGGCTTTCTTTAGGCGGTGACGATTATCTGGTGAAGCCCTTTAGCATGGCAGAGCTCAAAGCAAGAGTACAAGTGCAGGTAAGGCATATGCAAAAGCGTAGCGCAAGAGTTGATGACCTGCATCCCGGCGCAACTGTACTTTCCTGCGGAGAGCTTAATCTGCATATAGATGAAGCTGTTTGTTACAAGAATGATCAAACCATCCTCCTTTCGGCAAAGGAGTTTTTACTGCTTAAACTCTTTATGGAAAATGTGGGGCGTGTTTTCACCAAAAAGCAGCTCTACAATGCGGTATGGCAGGAGGCATATCTCTACGATGATAATACTGTTATGGTGCATTTGAGCCGCCTGCGCAAAAAAATAGAAGATGACTCGAAAAATCCCAGTTGCTTAATTACCATAAGAGGAATTGGATATAAGCTCTGTTCCCCTTCGCCAGCAAAGGCAGGTGAAGTTGATGCGCAAAAATAACCGCAAGGAACAGACTAGTATTTCTGATCACTTAACCAAAAGTTACCTCATGATATTTCCGCTTTTTATCGTGTCGTTCTTTGCGGTGGTTATAATGGGCACGTTAATAAGCAGTGGTTGGCTACAGGGCTCACTCATTGAGCCGCAGTACAGAGCAGAGGCGCTTGTTCGTGCAGATATCGGAGAAATAGATATCTCCGCTGTGGCAAGCTCCGACGGCGGCGCGGCGGTGGTATTTGAAGATGGTAAGGTTCAGGAGCTTGGTGGGCGCAGGTTATTTGAGGAAACCATACTTTCTAAGCCTGAATGGACAGATTTTTTAACGAGGGTTGCAGACCCCGCTGGGAAGTATGTTTACAGTGTTACCTACAACGAACAAGAGGACTTTTGGCTGGTGGTAGGCTTCCCTGTTTCTGTCCACATACTTCTTTCTATTGCTACTAATGCGGAGTCCGCGGGATACACAAAAGCACTGATTTTGTATATTGCCGCTATACTCGTTTTGCTGCTTTTGTTGTTTTTCGGTGCATGGCTTTATGCAAAGTATTCGGCAAAAGCGTTTATTGATCCCCTGCGAAAGCTATGTAGCATGGTGAAGCGAATTACCCGTGGCGAATATGAAATGGAAGCGGGCGAGGGCTTAAACGGCGAATTTTTATGGCTAAGAAATGATATTTATAAGCTGTCCGCTGAACTAAATCGTGAAAAAATCCTACGTGAAAACTTGGAAAATAATAAAAAACAAATGTTGTTGGACATCTCCCATGATTTACGAAATCCCCTTGCCACCATTATGGGTTATGCGGAAACACTTAGCACATCAGGGGAACTGGATGATGAAAAACGCACTCGCTATGCAAATGTGATTTTTAAAAACAGCATCCGTGCAAACAACCTGATGAATGACCTGTTCACCTACACAAAACTTGATCATGCAAGCTTTAAACCAACGCTTGCGCAGAGTGATATATGCGAATTTATGCGAGAGCAGGCCTCACAGTTTCTCTCCGAATTTGAGACGGCAGGCATGGATACAGAGTTTGACATTCAAGAAACAGAAATAACGATGCCATTTGACGGCAAGCTCCTGCAAAGAGCCTTTGCCAACCTGTTTACCAACTGCATGGTGCATAATCCAGCAGGGACCAAATTCGCCCTTACTCTTACCGAGGAAAAAGATACAGTGCAAGTTGTGATAGCAGATGACGGCATTGGCATGGAGGAATCGGTCGCTAAAAACATATTTGAGCCATTTGTTCGCTCTGATAAATCCAGAAATTCAAAGACAGGCGGCAGTGGACTTGGGCTTGCGATTACTTCAAAGATTATAAGGGCGCATAATGGCAGCATAGAACTTGACACTGCCCCCGGCAAGGGTTGTCGCTTTATTGTAAGGTTGAAAAAAAATAGCTACAGATAAATGCATCGGAGTAAAGAGCTTTCTTCCAATCATATTGACATTAATCGATATGACACATATAATATCACATATCGATGAATATAGATTCGAGGTGCCCAATGGAAACTAAATATGAAAACAACGCAAAAGTATTTCAAGCACTTAGCGATCCCAATCGGCTCAAGATTATTGAAATGTTACAAAGCAGAGAGAGGTGTGCCTGCGAAATTTTAGAAGATCTGAATATTGTGCAATCCACCTTATCGCACCACATGAAGATATTATGTGATTCCGGACTTGTTGCTAGTCGCCGTCATGGTAAATGGATGCACTATTCATTAAGCAAAGAGGTCTGTGAAGCAGCAAAGAACTTGCTCAATGAAATTACAACGGTAACGGATAATTACGCTGAAAGAGATCCTATACAGGAATGTTGAAATTAAGTAAAAAACGAATCGAAAACAGTGAAATTAAAGAGCTAATATAGTAGAGGAGCTTATCATGAAGATTGATATCATTAGCAAAGAAATAAAAATCATGCACACATCAACCGAATTGACGTTTCATGATATTTTAGGTTCTTGGAAGACACGGTGGGGCATTAATCGAATGAATTTCAAGGTAGAGCCCGGACTTTATAGTGTGGGGAAACCAGATAGCTTCTCCCCAGTTCTGGTGACAGCCAATTATAAAATGACCTTTGATCGTTTGAGAAAAGAATTAAAAGGTTTGAATACATGGATTTTGGTCCTTGACACACAGGGAGTCAATGTATGGTGTGCCGCTGGAAAAGGCACATTCGGGACCAGAGAACTTATAAACCGTATTCAGATCGTACAACTTGATAAGGTTGTGTCACACAAAAATCTCATATTACCACAGTTGGGCGCGCCAGGCGTAAGTGCTCATGAGGTTTTAAAGAGTTCCGGTTTCAAAGTGCTCTATGGGCCAGTGAGAGCAGAGGATATCAAAGAATATCTCCTTTCGGGCATGAAAGCCACCACCGAAATGCGAACGGTAAATTTCAGTGCCTTTGATCGACTAGTTTTGACTCCGGTCGAATTGGTCGGTACGTTTAAGCTTTCCTTAATTATTTTTGGAGTTCTCTTTTTGTTAAACCTTGTAGGCATAGGGCCCTTTGGCTTGGTCGACTTTTACGGATATATGGGTGCTGTGATCGTGGGATGTGTGTTAACTCCGTTATTGTTACCTTGGATTCCTGGTAGGGCTTTCGCGTGGAAAGGTTGGTTATTGGGATTGATTTGGGCTGTCCTAGTGAATGTGCTTAATGGATGGCCTTATGCACCTCAATATCAATCATTAAGAGCTTTGGGTTATTTACTAATTTTTCCTTCAGTATCTTCGTATTTTGCCATGAATTTTACTGGTTGTTCAACGTTCACTTCCTTCTCAGGTGTTTTGAAAGAAATGAAAATAGCTCTTCCTGCGATTATTATTTCGATCGCCCTAGGGACAGTTTTGATTTTTCTAAGTAGCTTTATTTAAGAGGAGAGTTTTAATGAAGAATAAGTATTTAAAAAATGTTTCTACTTTGGACATGAAGTCAGATAAGTGTACAGGCTGTGGAAAATGCATTGAGGTTTGCCCGCATCAGGTTTTTTCTATGAGTAATCGTAAATCAACCATTGTCGATAAAAACCGATGTATTGAATGTGGTGCATGCGTTAAAAACTGTCCTTTTAATGCGTTAGAAGTTAAACCGGGAGTTGGCTGCGCCTCGGCCATCATTAAGGGCTGGCTCACCGGAACTGAACCAAGTTGCGACTGTTCTGATAACAGTGGTGGTAGCTGCTGCTAAGCTTAGGGAATTTAAGGGAGGGGTTTAATACTGAATGGCAAGGGCATGAGACGAGAGGCTATGTCAATTTGTACATCCTCTCTGAGGTTAAATAAGGGGTTTTCTTTAAAAATGAAGGCAGTGGAGGTAAAAGCTGGGAACCATCGAACTCATGAGGGTGCAATCTTGTTGAATGACAAACATCCCCCTGGACACCAAAAGTGTATCAGGAGGGATGTTGTTTTAATTCTTCCAGGTACTTATAAGTTGAACAAAACCTGAACTAGGGAGGATTATTGGAGTTCTTAAATACAGCCTTTCATATAATCTCTTTTAGAGATTATTCTCAGTTACATAGAGGGCAATTTGCTTGAGATATCGGTTAATATCTTCGAGATTGTCATGAATAATAGTATAGACTACCTCAGGAGAGATATCCCAATAGACATAGACTAAGCGGTTGCGAAATTTAGGAGCAGGTTTCATACTATACACACCGAAGCTGGCTGTTATTTTTACAGTGTGCTCCCCACAGATTATCATTTTGTTTTCTACAGTACTTCTTATATGTTCTGCTAGTTCTTTTGCCTTTTCAATTTCAGCGCCAGGAAGACAGATCAGGAATTATTCTCCTCCGTACCTTGATACCCAGTCGCTCTCCCTTCTAATACATCCGGAAAGAGTCTCTGCAAAAATTTTCAATGTACAGTCTCCGGTTAAATGACCATAGGTATCGTTTATTTTTTTAAAAAAATAAATATCAACCATTATAATTGATAGACTTTGTTCTGAAAGCGATGCACTTATTAGATCGACTGGTAGTTTCTCATTAATATAACGTCTGTTGTAAATACCCGTCAGAGTGTCTTTTAAGGCTAAATTACTCATACTGTCGATCATGTCATAGATCTCAGAATGATTTCCTTTTCCTAAAACCATTTATCATCACAGACTATTACTTCAAATCCACTTTTTTCATGGATAAATTCCACCATAGCAAAAATATATGACAAGGAGGCAAGTTAAGTATTAATACTAAAATTCAATGAATCTTCCAAACTTCCCCATTTTATTGAATGATTGCATTAATTACTAATTTGATATTTATTAACAAAACCCTTCAAGATAATTTGTTGTGAAGTAAGGATTTGTAAATTCTATGTAGAACAATATATAATCTGGGTATAAATACGGATAGGCTACTAAAATATGTTCAAGAATAGGGGAACACGAAATGAAGAGAAATATTTCCATCTTAGGCCTTCTAATAGCCTTAGTGTGCATAGGAATCTTCTTAACCCACAGCTACAATAATTTTAGAGTTGCTGAAGACTTTACCCCTATCCCGCTTTCGTTTGACCCTTATAGCTCAACGTCCTCTTCTGATTGGAACGGGGCAACCGTCTCAATTCAAGGGGGTTTTATTAAGGGGAAAATGGGCGAGGAATTTATACGGAACTCTTTGGGCCATCTTATTATTCCTTTGATTTTCAAACTATCCATTTTGCCTTTCTGGATAGTTCACGCGGTTGGACGGAAAAACAAGCTATTCCTGAGGAGCAATATGCATGGTTAGAGAAGGATTTAGAGAAGGCTCAAGGAAAGCGAATTTTTGTAGTAACCCATATTCCGCCCACTGATCCGAGGGCAAAGACTGAACCCAACCCATATCCACAAATGTCTGAGTCTCAAAAAAGGGGCTGATTCAACAGGAAATGAGTAAGCTGAGTGGTACAAGTAACATCGATCACGCTTTTAGCGACAAAGAAGAAGCCAAACGCTTTGAAAGCCTGATGACTAAGTACAAGGTGGACACAGTGTTTTTGTCGCATATCCATGCTTATTATAGTTTTGTGAAAGGTGATGTGCGATACATTATTAGTGGTGGTGCTGGGGCTGAACTTTTGACCAAGGATACTTACTATCATTTTATTCGCGTTAAAGTGACCGATAAAGAAAATCACCTTGAAGTCGTGGAGCTTCCGTCTCCGCCGAACATTATTATGGATCGCTATATTGCGGCGGGTCAGATGTTTGCTAGGTCGATTTATAAGGAGTACACAACAATACTATATGGGCTTGGTGTAGCTATCCTCTTGGTTATTGGAGGGATACTGTGGACTTACCACAAGAATTGGTTGTCTTTTCTTCAGCGTCTGGGACGGTGGCTTTACGATATTGTCAAGTTTTCGGTTTTAAGGAGCGACAAAAAAACATGCAGTCAGTTACTACAACAAACTGACTACATGTTTTGATTATCGAATAAACTATAATTTTCACGATCAATTACCTTTACAGAAGAGCTACCATGGATTCATGTGCGTTTTAGATCTCTACGATTTCCAGTACATCTACAGGACATGCCTTTGCACAAATCCCACAAGCATTACACTTCGACGCAACTGAAGCTTGATCAGGCTTCACGATGAGTTGGTAAGGACAAGCATCTACGCACTTTCCACAGGCTGTGCAGAGTTTTTTATTGATCATGTACACGCCCTTGGAAGTCTGGGTTATGGCCTTGAACTCACAAACTTCAGCGCATTTTCCGCATTGATCACAGGTCACAGGGTCCGCACCATACTCGGTTCCAGTAATTGTAACGCAGGATTTGGTGAGATCCGTTACCTTATAGAATGCCTCAGAACATGCCACCATGCATTGGAGACATGCCATACAGGTTGATCCTTGTTTAATTGCTAATCTCTTCACGATCTTTCTCCTCCTCATTTCATTAAATGTGTGCTTAGGCATTAAGATTACCATGGTTTTTTCAATAGAGTACTAGGCTAGCTGATCCATAGCTTGTCTATAGGGCCAAAGCCTGTGATACTTTATAGAATATATTTTCGACAGGACCCGATCAAATACCTGCCTATTATCTGATTTTTCAAAGAAACAAGTTGCGGTCGCATCATGGGCGGAGTGACAATAATAAAGAGGTGCCAAAATTAATGGAATTACTTAACGTAGATATTAACCACGCAGGATATTCTGGCAGCAACAATACAGATATTATCAAGAACGTGTCCCTGTCTGTAAAATCTGGTGAATTGGTAGGACTGATTGGTCCCAACGGTGCAGGGAAAAGCACTACGATCAAGGCGATCATGGGGTTGTTGCCGGTGATGGATGGTAAGGTGGAATTCGCCGGAGAGAATAAAAACTACGCCTATATCCCAGAACAACCTGTACTCTATGAAGGGCTGACACTTTGGGAACATTTAGAGCTTGCCGCCGCTGCCTATGAAATCGAGCGAAACATATTTGTGCCGAGAGCTGAGGCCCTTCTTAAATTGTTCCGACTAACGGAAGTCAAACACCATCTGCCGGGTACCTTTTCTAAGGGCATGCAGCAAAAGGTCATGCTTATTGTGGGTTTTCTCCTAGAGCCATCGGTTTATGTGGTGGATGAGCCTTTTATGGGCCTGGACCCCAGGGGGACAAAGGACTTCCTAGCTCATTTAAACCAAGCCAGAGCCAAAGGAGCAGGGGTATTAATGGTTACGCATATCTTGGATACTGCGGAACGAATCTGTAGTTCTTTTATCTTAATGAATGCGGGGACAGTATTAGCCAGGGGAACCCTAATGGAAATCAGGGAACAATGCCAGTTACCCGAGGGCTCACTACGGGACTGTTTTGATTCTCTCTTGGAGAATAGCTAATGATGACTGTGACTAGACTCTTTTTACGGCGAATCGTTTCAGACTGGAAATATCAGTATCAGACATTGAGGGCTGCAGTCGATTGGACTGTGGCACTGTACATTGTCATCCCTTTTGCTTATATTTTTATAGATTATTATCTTTCGTTGTGGAGGACGGTTCCTGGTTGGCTCTTCTCGATACCTCTTAATGCCCTTGTGGGTATCATTCTTGTCTTCATCTGGTCCGGTACAGTACGTATCTTTCTGGAAGATGCGGATCAACTCTTTCTCTTACAACGCAAAGAATGGATCAGTCGGATCATTAAGTATAGTTTAGGTTATTCTGTGGGCTCAAACCTTTTGGCAACCTCTTTCTTGCTCATCATCTTGGCGCCATTATTGTTGTTTCTCTACAGCTTTTCCGCTGTAGAGATTATCTGGTTAACCTTTTTTATCGTCGTATTTAAGACCTGTGCTGGAATTGTCAAGCAACTGGTTGAACTGCGTTTCAAGGGTTGGCCCCAGACAATTATTAGGACAGTCTTATTTTTGATAACGAGCGTTTATTTGAGGGAAAGCGTGGTTTTCCTTTTAAGTCAATCAAACCTGTTTTATCTGTCAGGATTAATACTCCTGGTCGCATTAATTCGAATCTTGTTCATGCGAATGAACTTGCAGGGTTCTTTTTATGAAGATATATTCAGAGAGAAAACTGCGAAACTAAGACTAGCCAAGGTAATGCTACATACATCGGGCGTCTATGTAAAAAAGCCAACTAGGAAACGCCCCTTATTATTCAGAAACTCTAATCTGCTCTTTAAGAAGCGCAACCCAGTGAACGGTTTGGTGGAAATGTGTCTTAAATCTGAGTTGCGTAATGATAAAGATGTTAAGTTTTACCTCCAAATGGTTGGGACGAGTATTATTGCCATTTTAGTCTTTCCCCCGGACTATGGATGGCTTCTCTGGTTTGTTTTTTCAATAATGATAACCAACTTCGTTTTATTGTTTTGGAAAGAGGTTATTAAGGACCCCTTTGTTTGTTTATTCCCATGGCTCCCAGAAACAAAGATTGTGGCGATGAGGAAAGCTATATTTCTTATGGCTCTGCCAGGGCAACTTATCCTCGGTATTGTAGTGGTCGTTAAAAATCACTCCTTGCTAGGGGGGTTGGTGATGGTGCCTATCACAGTTCTTTCAGGCTTTTATATCGCTAAAAGGTTTTCAAGTTTTAATAACACCCTAAAATAATCAAAAACGTCCTATTGACAAGAAAGGTTTATTGCAATAAACTCAAGACGAGGTCTATCGCAATAAACTTTTTGTGGAGGGTACGTTATGGAACAATATAAGTTATTTGATGCAGAATATAAATTTGTATCTCTCATTTGGGAAAACGAGCCTGTGAATTCTACTGAGCTGGTGCGGCTTTGCCTTGAAAAATTAGGGTGGAAAAAGTCCACGACCTACACGGTCCTCAGAAAATTATGTGAGCGAGGAATCTTAAAAAACGAAGAAGCCGTTATCGCCTCACTCGTAAAACGTGAAGAGGTCCAAAAATATGAGAGCGAAGCCTTGATCGAGAAAGCTTTTGACGGCTCATTGCCACAATTTTTGACTGCTTTCTTAGATGGGAAACGATTATCGTCCAAAGATGCAGCGGCATTGAAGAGCATCATTGAGCAGGCGATCAAATGAATACATTACAAGTAATTTTTACAACAGTCCTCAACATGAGTATAACGGCATCCTTTGTTGCTATAGGGGTTATTATCGCTCGTTTAATGCTCAAAAAAATGCCCAAAATTTTTTCATATGCACTATGGTCAGCGGTGCTCATACGACTAGTTTTCCCTGTTTCGTTCACCTCCATCTTTAGCTTTTTAACTGTGATTAAACCGGGAACACAACAAACTACGGGAGCCTTAGCGTATGTGCCCTATAATATGGGTCTTATGCAAACTCCGGGTATTGATGTTGGTATCTCTGGCATCAACAAAGCGGTCAATAGTTCGTTGCCTGAGGCGGTACAAACTGCCAGTGTAAACCCCATGCAGATTGTTATGGCTATTTTGACCCTAGCATGGGTGGTGGGTGTCGCTTTACTTATTTTATATAGCGTAATTTCTTATCTGAAGGTAATCAACAGTGTTAAAACCTCGACTCTCGTAAGAGATAATATTTTCGAAACAGATAGAATCGTTACACCGTTTGTTTGCGGGTTCATAAAGCCTAAAATTTATATACCGACAGATATTCCACAAAGTGAGCTATCCTATATTCTGGCTCACGAAAGGGTGCATATCAAACGGCTGGATTACCTCATCAAACCGTTTGCGTTTCTAGTCCTGTCCGTCCACTGGTTTAATCCGTTGATGTGGCTTAGCTTTTTTCTGATGAGCAAAGACTTGGAAATGTCCTGCGATGAAAGCGTTCTGAAACTATGCGGCGATGAGACTAGAGCGCATTACAGCCAATCATTGTTAGCTCTGGCCACCGGTAAACGTCAGTTGCTTTCCGGAAGTCCACTTGCCTTTGGAGAAAGCAATGCGAAAGCAAGGATCATAAATGTCCTAAACTACAAGAAGCCTCCGTTTTGGGTTGTAGTAGTAGAGCTAATAGTAACATTTGCTTTAGTTGTACTGTTTACAGCAAATCCGAAGAATGACCTGTTGGCGACCGATGTTTACTCAGGCTATAAAACGGAGACTTTAATGGCCAACAAAACCCATTACGTGGGTGACAACAGCAAGGTTGTTGCACTCATCGACGCAATGCCGTTGCCCGCTGGTGTTGTACGTGATAGCGTAGAACTTCAGACATCCTCTGCGCCCTATAGTATAACGATTCATTATACGGTGAGTGAACTGGAAGGCCTAAATAACACTTATGCTTTTCATAATGCCATCATGCTCTTTAGCTTAGTGGACAATGTTGATGTTATTTACAGCTCAATCTTAGATATCACCAACAAGCCTTCTACTTCTACATCGACGTTTCCTTATACTAGAGACTATGCAGACCAGCTGATGGATGGTGGTGATGTCCGTCACTACGCCAGTAATACCAGCACGCTTATAACACTTATAGACCGCATAAACAGCATTCCCTTTGGTAAAAGGATCATCGCTCCAGATACAAACAAAATCACTGCACAAGGTCCATATAAGAACCAAATCGAGAAATATCTGGCAACTATCATGTCTTCTCCTCAAATCTCGTCTAATCCAGGGGATTATATAAAGGCTCATGAAAATGAGTATAATGCCATTCTCGCTATGGATCATAAAGCCCTGACCTATCTATTCTCCGAGTTTAAAAAAGGCGGCCAAAATGGATTAAAGGGTCACATCATGATGAATTTATGTAGAACTATTTTGGGCGGCGAGGATATTAAGTCTGCAATTACAACCCCTCAAGATTGGTATGACACCTATAAAGACCATATCCAAACGATGGTGAATAAAAATGGTATAGACTGGGTGCACCAAAACGCCCCCAAAGGATCGCTAATACGGTTGTAGCTTAGAAAAGATCGAGGTGGTCTTTAAGAAAAGAAATTAATTTTATTGGTACAGCAAAAAGCAATCGGTCAACCACAGCTTTATGGTTTTGCGATTGCTTTTTAACTGTTTTCATTTGCATATAAAAGCATGTACCCTGGCATCGGGGTAGTGTAATTAAGGCTAATTTTCCTAAATATTGTGGTTATAAAACATACAATGTATCTATATATGAGAATGTGTTGCCCACCAAGTTAGCTAACATACATAGACTCAATAACCTCTTTGTAACGCTCAGTTATCACTTTTCGCTTTAATTTGCCTGTGGCCGTCACCTCTCCGGTTTCCTGGGTAAAGGCATAGGGTAACAAGGTGAACTTTTTAACCTGTTCCACCTGTCCCAGGTCCTTGGTCCGAGAAATAATCCTATTTCGGTAGAATTGAATGATATCTGGATTTTTTAATAGTTCTTCAATCGATGAGAATTGAATCCCAATCTTACTGGCATAATTTTTCAGAGCTTCGAAAGAAGGAGTGATTAACGCAGAAACATATTGACGGTTATCACCAATGATTGCAACGTCTTCAAAATAATAATCTTCTTTTAGAAGGGTCTCAATCATTTGTGGAGCAATATATTTACCACCCGAAGTCTTCATGAGGTCCTTTATCCGATCGGTGATGGTTATATAACCGTCTTCATCAATAAAACCAACATCCCCAGTTTTCATGTAACCGTCTTCCGTAAAGGATTCTTTCGTCAATTCAGGATTTTTATAATAGCCCTTGATCATACTAGGACCTTTGGCCTGGATTTCACCCTCGGCAGAGATGCGAACTTCCATCAGAGGAACGACTGGACCGCAAGTTCCAAATTTATTATGGGTGGGATTTGAGACAGAAATAACAAAGCACTCAGTCATGCCATAACCCTGCAGTAGCAGAACCCCTGCATTAAAGAAAAATTTAGAAATTTCAGCAGAGAAAGCGGCCCCTCCACAATTGTATACCTTAGTGCGTCCACCAAAATTGGCTTGGATCTTTCTCAACACCAGCTTTTCGGCAATAGCATACTTCAGTTTAAGCCCCAGAGGAATAGGCTTTTGATCTTTTTTCAAATGACCTACCTTGCCACCGATCATAAGTCCCCATGCGAAAATCTTTTGTTTGGTAGGGGGGGCATTGTTCAAATCTTCTTTGACTTTAGAATGGATCTTTTCCCAAAGCCGTGGAACACTGCACATATAATGAGGACGGGACTCTACTAGAAATTCACTTAGGGCCTTAGTATCATGACAGTAATCCACCTGACCATTGCCACAAAGAATGTGATAACTCCAAGCCCGCTCAAAAACATGGGAGAGTGGGAGAAATGCCAAGTTAACATCTTCTTCGGTAATAGGAATATGATAACCCGTACCAAATAACATGGCAAACCAGGCTTTATGAGTGAGCATGACCCCTTTAGGTTCGCCAGTAGTTCCTGAGGTATAAATGATTGTGGAGAGGTCCTCAGAATCCAACCTAGAAATACGCTTTTTCAATTCCTTCTCTTTATTTGATTTCTTCCCTATAGCCAGGAAATCATCAAAGTACATTACATCATTGCTTTTTTCAACATTAGCAGTTGTATCATAAACAATAATTTTCTTTAAAAATGGCGAAGCTTTTAAAATACTGATGGCTTTATCGTATTGAGCCTGATTTCCCACAAAAAGTATGTTAAGTTCCGCATGATTGACGATATACTCAAGTTCTTTAGCAGAGTTAGTAGCATAAATGGGTACAGAGGCTGCACGGATTGTAAAACAGGCATAATCCGAAACTGCCCATTCTACCTGGTTATTAGAAAAGATGCCGACTGGATCTTCTTCTTTGACTCCAAATTCTAACAGACCCAGCGCCGCGGTATCGATCATTTCTCCAAACTTTGCCCATGTATAGGAAATCCATTCTCCGTAGGGCTTATGTCTTACTGCAATTTTATTGTCGCTATACTTTTTAACGCGGCTTCGCACCATTAAGCCAAGATGTTTTTCTCTAGCTAAGTACGCCTCAAATTCCTGTTCGTATTTCTGATTCTTATCCATAAATCATCAGATCCTCTCAAATCATAGTTAAATGAACTATGATTCATTTAACTATAATTTGAAATTCGCCAAGATTCATTATATTCCTTTATTTCTGTGAAATAAATTGTTGATGGTTGAAGCTCTTAAGCTCTTGTGGAAGGTTAAGGGCTTCAGAGCAACAATACATAAGTAGTTTAAAAGAAGAGACGACAAAATGATACCATTCATAGCAAAAGCTCCGTTGGTATTAATATTTTTAGCAGACTATCAGAGATGGTATGACTGCTTTAATTTAAATGGCTGTAATCCAAGAAAACCTGGTCAAGGAGATATTTTACTAGCTTCTGCAGATGCTTTAATAGTGGGGTAGTAGACCCCGAGACAGAGGAAACTGCATTTTGCTGCATAATGGGGAATGGTGGCGAACATTTTGAGTTGCTGGTTATCTTGGCCCGGAGGGCTTGAATGGAATATATCCATGATATTTCCACAATGTTGGATACAAAAGAGTTATGTTTCAATCTTTGGTCAAGGTGCTAATTTCGGAGCTATTGCTGGAAATCCTTCTTTGTTCTTACTTTAGATATAAAAAATTGTACGCAAGATTGAAAAACCACGTTTGAGGGATAGATACGGCGGATCAAGTTTAGTGGCTACTCATGGAGAAATAAAAATTAAATTTAAGCAGAGATCAAATCGCAAGCAGGCGATATGGCAGGCCAAAGGTAAAATATATTTCCAGATTTATCCACTTCCTGCTGTCTTTCCTTACTTATAGTGTTAATATAGTAATTGAACAATTAGTAGTAAGAGGAGGAGGAGATTGTATGAAATTTGCTATCGTTTATCACAGCAGTACGGGCAATACTGGGAAAGTCGCAGAACTTATTGCGCTGGGTGCGGGCATGGTTGAAAATGTAGAAGTGAAGTGTATGTCTATTGAATCTATCGATGAGGAGTTTTTAAAGGAGTCCAAGGCAGTAGTCTTTGGAACTCCAACCATTGCGGGATCCTTTTCGTGGCAAATCAAACAATTGCTTGATACTTCGAAAACTTTAAAACTTGGCGGTAAACTGGGTGGTGTTTTCGCTACAGCTAATTACGTCGGTGGTGGAGCGGAAATTGCAGAGTTGGCCTTAATTGCAGAGCTGTTAGTCAAAGGAATGTTGCTGTATTCGTCCGGTGCCGCTGAAGGACACCCATTTGTTCATTATGGGCCCGTATGTATCAAAGATGGGGATGAAGGTCAACAAGAAAGAGCAAAAGTATTTGGGCAAAGAATCGCTAAAAAGGCAGTGGAACTATTCGGCTAAACAATTAATTTCTTTCGTCCTAATTTCTAAATACTTAACTTTACTTGTGAGAAGTATGACAGGCTTAACACGAGAAAAAGCTACCGGAGAATAGAATATTCGGTAGCTTTTTCTCGCACTGTCAGAAAGTATATTGCGCCAGGATAAGTCTGGTAAAGGGGAATGCTCATGGGCTGAAACCTTTAGGAGGAACCTAGC
>MCHG01000356.1_pt1 | contig 15392 bp, 15 predicted proteins | sample 787351 | NCBI WGS metagenome assembly MCHG01 (sample SAMN05430296, study PRJNA330682) | permafrost metagenome | biome: Cold desert; feature: permafrost; material: soil; isolation source: enrichment culture inoculated with soil incubated with H2/CO2 at 20 degrees... ... | reverse complement strand
CTTTAAAATGTATATCAGTTTGTATAAGCGTCTTCTTTTCTCTAAACTTTTCAATTGTATCATCCGAAAGATAAAGCTGTACCATATCATCTTTTTTTAAAACTGTTTCAGGCTCAGCCTTTGTCTCATTTAATTTTATATTTTTCTTTCTAATCATTTTATAAATAAAAGATTGATTGGCTTTATTTAAATATTTTCTTAAAAATCTATCCAGTCTTTGACCTTCTTCATTATTAGTTATTTTAATTTCTCTCATAATTTCTCCGTCTAATATTTTATTGGTTCTTACTTTATTATAACAAATATATTCTCAAAGTATATATGCATTTGAAAAATTTGATAAAATTAGCATGTTTTTATTTATTGTGGTTGTTGTAACTAATCAATATTTATGTTAATATATAAGTACTGGAAATACTTAAGGAGTGACATATGAAAAAGATAATTAATGCAATTAGAGACTTTTTATATAATATTACAGACTACGGATTAATTATTACCGTAGTAGTAGTAATGTCTGTAATATTAGGTTGGAGGTTTGATATTTTATTTAATAGAGGCATTGATAAGGAAATTATTGCAGAAATACCTGTAATATCTGAACCCATAAAAAACACAGAACCAGGTGACTCTGATCCAGCAAACCCTAATGAACCAGTACAAGATGATGAAATTCCAGAAAAAACAGGATTGATTGCAACCATTAATATTCCAGAAGGATCTCTTCCCTCAACAATCGGAGAAATACTTGTAAGTTCTAATTTAATTAATGACAAGCAGGCTTTCTTAAACAAATCAGTAGAGCTTGGATTAGATAGGAAACTTAAAAGCGGAAAATTTGAAATAGAAATTGGAACATCATTAGATAATATAATCAAAATAATTGCAAAAGCGAATTAAAGGAACAATGGGGACGGTTCTTTTTGTTACCAGAACTTGGTAACAAAAAGAACCGTCCCCATTGTTTCATTATTTTAATATTTTGAATTTACATAGTAATCAATAACTGACTTTTTTCTTTCTGGAGAAAAAATATTCTCTTTTTTTACTACGTCTAAGAGCCACAAGCTTTTAGAATGAAGAATGGCATATTCATAATCATTTAATACAATTTCAAAAAGCTTGCCTTCAAGACTTGCTGATTCCATTTTAATAAAGTAAGCATCAACATTATCATAATGAAGAAACCTTAAAAGACGGAAGGTTGTTTTATCTTTTTCATTATAATAATAATCAGCTTCTCCTAAATACTTGCTATAAAAACTAATGTGTTTTCCCTTATCCTTAATATCTTGAGCAATCATCATATGATACTTAGCCATCATATTATAATATTGATAGTTGTACATCCCTTTTTCAAAGCTATCAATACGCTGAAAAGGTTTTATATTCTTTTCAACCATATATTTATAATTTAACTCTAGATACTCCTTTTTGTTTATATCGCCATTCATATGCTGAACAATAAGCATATCCCTATGTTCAAAAAAATTATCGAATATAGTCTTGTTTGGTTTAAAATAATTCATAAAATCACTCTTTCTAATTGTCATACTAATCGTATATTATTTTAACAGAAAGTTATCAATTTAGCAAGAGCGATAAAAATTAAGAAAATATATTGTAATAATCAAAAGCCACCGATTAAAAACACATAATCGGTGGCATATTCATTAAGACATCAATGCCTCTAATAATATTCGATCTCTTATTCCTTCAGGAACATCTTCCATATCATGATTTACACTCATTATAAAATTAACATTAAACTGTTCTGATAAAAACTCTAATCTTTTAACAACTGATTCTAAATTATCCATGCCCGCCTGTGCTATTTTGTATAATCCATCTATGTACACTAATTCAACATCATAATCTGTTGCTATCAAGCCACATACAAAACCTTGAAATTGGTCGGCATTAGTAAGTCCAAATTCCTTAGTGTTGATATATCTGATTCTGTAATCTAAATCGAATATGTGTCTGTTATTCGCTTCTAGGAAAACCATCTTTCCTTGTATACCATTAATTGTCTTGTTTGCCATTTCGATCATTCTTCTTGTTTTGCCTGTGCCGTTATGTCCACAAACTAATTGAACCATAATAATCACACTCCTATTTTTTTATTTTATAAAAGTTAATTACAAATTTATTGTACCACAAATTGAAAATGTTTACACTAATTATTTTTTAAAATCCTAACATTTATTTATATACTTTACACACAAGTTATTGTATGATTTTTTAATGACTTCGAACCTTGATATCTATTTTCCACATTCATTTTTTCTAAAATATCATCTTTAATTTTCCACCAGCTCATTCCCCAGTTAACAAATAAAGAACCTTCCTTAGGTGCCCTTCCTACAAGTCTTTGCACCACTATATCTTTATTTAAATATTCAAGAAAAGCAATTACTCTTTCAACATATTCTTCTTCTGATATTACAGTTATTTCCTCATTTTTATATAATATCCCCATTTTTGTATTTTCCATAATATATAAAGAATGAATTTTAACTTGGTCAACCTTAAGCACTGATAGGATTTTAGCTGCTTCCACTGTATCAACAATATTATCGCCTGGTAAATTTAAAATAACATGAGTGCAAATTTCAAAGTTGTATTTTTTAATTCTTAATACTGCATCTATAAATTCAGCAAGAGAATGACCCCTATTTATAGAAATCAAAGTATGATAGTTAACAGTTTGAAGTCCTAGTTCTATAGAAATATTAATATTGTATTTTTTTTTTATTTCATGTAAGAATTCAAGATATTCATTTCCAATGCAGTCAGGTCTTGTTGAAATAGATATTTCTACTATATTATCCATTATTGCTTCATTAATATATTTCTTAAATGTATCAAGTTTCAAATATGTATTCGTATAATTCTGAAAATAAGCTATAAATTTTTTAGCTTTATATTTTTTAGACATATAAACCATGTTTTGTCTTATTTGTTCATTAACGCTCATAGAATTATCATGCATTTCAAATCCTGTTCCCTCTTCAGAACAAAATGTGCATCCACCATAGCCAACAGTTCCATCCCTATTAGGACAGGTACACGGAATATTGACAGGTAGTTTGTATACCTTTTCTCCATATTTTTCTTTTAAGAATCTTGAGTATTCATTATATAAATTCATATTGTTCCTATCTTTTGCACAATTATATTAATTTAAATTATGTTAGGTGATAATCATATTATAAATAGTTTTTATGATTTAATCAACCAAAAATAAAAATTTAACTAATATGGAATGTTTTTTCATGCTTCATTTTTTTTTTATAAATTACCATTAACTTTAATAAATTATTTTCTGATTTTTGCAGATAATATTATAACAAGTTAATTTTGGAGGTATATTATGCATATTAAAGAAGGTTTAATACCGACAGTTCTTGGAACTGTTGTAACAGCTGCAGGAGTTGCTTTAAAAGACAATATTCCAGATTCATACAGAAGTGGAATAATCGGATTTGGCTTGGCACATATTGCTATAGGATCAGTAGAACTAGTAGGCCAAAATATTCAAAATAAAGATATTATGAGAAAGGTAACAAAAGCAGTATCTTTCAAGTGAGCAGACAACCCAAATTTATAATTTGGTGTTGGTCGCTCATCCTGAACAATAGTGAAGGATCTTGCAGACTGAAGAAGCTTAAAAAGAAGTGCCAATATTATGGCACTTCTTTTTAAGCAAATATTACGTAAAGTAATGAATACAATCCAGCAATGCCAATTAATATATAAATTAATCTGCCAAATTTATTATTCCATCCTCCAAAGAAATTATCTACTATATCAATCTTTGCTATTCCATACAAACCCCAGTTTAAGGCTCCTATGATAATAAGAATTGACGCAATGGCCGTTATTATTCTCATAATTCCTCCTCAAAATTCAATATTAATACATTATATTTTGATTTACTAGAAAATATGTACAAAGCTTAAATATTATTTAGTTAAATTGAAAATTTCATCTAAAACGTAATATACACCTGAATTATTATTGTCATAAAGTGTTGTTTTCTTAGCTGCCTCTATTGATTCTTTTGTTCCATTTCTCATGGCGATACCTAATCCTGAATTCTTTAATAACTCAATATCATTGTTGTCATCACCAATTGCAACTATTTCATCAGTATTAATATTTATGTTAGCAACATATTTTTTTAAAGCACTCCATTTACAACCATCCGGATGGAGAAATTCAAGCAATGCTCTTTTGCTTATATTCCTGTTGCAAATAGTATTAAACTTTCCTGTACCCTGATTTTTCATTTCATCACCAAAAGCGCAAAGCTTATTATATTCATCAAAGTAGCAAACGGATAAAATCTTGTCCATATTCTTTGGCGTAAATTTTACGAGTCTTGCTCTATCGTAGTCTTTTTTTATATAACCTAAATATGCTTTTTCATAGTCTTCTCTTTCATATACTAAGTCATAGCCATTTAAATATTCGTCTACATGTACAATAGGATTAAGATTTAATTTTAATCCTTCATTATAAATCTTTTCGAATTCCAAAGGATTTAAATAATTATGATCTATCAATTCATCATTTTCAAAAAGTCTTATAATAGAGCCATTGTTTGCTAATATTACAGGTTTTACGTTTTTTATTTTTTCTGTTAGCATTTTAGCCATGTAATAATTTCTGCCTGTTGCAATAACAATTTTAATGTTATTGTTATACAGTTCATTTAAAGCCCATATATTTTTTTCGCTTATTTGTTTTTCATCATTTAATAATGTTCCGTCTAAATCTAATACTACCATTTTATAATTCATTTAATCACCCATACTAATTATATAATCATAATAATGAAAAGTATAGTAAAAATATAATTTCTCATCCTTATATCTAAAAAATAAAATTGCCGGTAGTAATCTACCGGCAATTTTATTTAATTTTATTTATTATTTTGTAGCTGTTGCATACATGAAGTATTTAAATCCTAGTGGGCTTGCAAATGAACCTTGAAGCTTAGGACTGATCATGAATATATCAGTGTAGTAATAAATTGGGCATATAGCTCCTGTTGACATAAGAACATCTTCTGCATCATGCATTAATGTAAAACGTTCTTCTGGATCACTTGAAGTTTTTACTTCATTTATTAACTTGTCATATGATTCTGCCCAAGTTTTACCTGATTCGCCTTTATAAGAGTAACCTGCAAATGTTGCATGATCATCTCTACCAAACTGTGAATCATTGTTTCCGCTATTAGTTAACCACATATCTAAGAATGATATTGGATCGTTATAGTCTCCTAACCAACCATTTCTAGCAACTGAGTATTCTCCATTCTTTCTTGTTGTAAGGAATGTGCTCCACTCTTGTTTTGCAATAGTCGTGTTAATACCATATTGAGCAAATGTAGCTTGAAGATTAACTGCTACTGCTTCATGGCCTGTTCCTACGTTAGTTAAGTAAGCTAATGTAGGGAATTCTGCTGATACCTTGCCAGCAGCATCCACTGTGTATAGTTTTGTTGAATCAGCAACTTCTTTTAATAGTTTTACAGCTTCTTCTGTGTTAGCTTTATAATCTTCAGGTGCAACATTGTAATATCCAGCACCATCTCTGTTAGGACCATTATTAGCTATATATTCTGTTCCATCTGGCTCTGTTAATCCCATTGCAACAAAACCTGCTGCTGGAACCTGTCCTGCCTTACCAATCTCTTTAACAATATAATTTCTATCAATCATAAGTCCAAGAGCTTTTCTTATTTTAGCTTTGTCAGCTTCGCCAAATTTAGCAAATGCTTTATCATTTACGTTGAAAGATACATAATATGTTCCTAATTGTCCAGCTATAATAAATTCAACTGGATATTCTTTTTTTAATGCATTAATTTCTTCATTTGGTACAGAGTCAATGAATAAGTATGCTCCATTTTTATAATTTGCTAGCAAAGAACTATCATCATCATTAAATGCAAATACGATTTTGTTTGTTTTTATTGAATCTGCATCATGATAAAACTCATTTTTCTCCATTACTAATTCGCTTTGTGAGAATTCAACAACTTTGTATGGACCATTTCCAACATAAGTTTTAGCATCAGTAGCCCAAGCTTCGTTGCCTTCAACTATGGATTCTTTTACAGGCATATATGCAGGGAATGCACATAATTCATGGAAATATGGTACATCTACAGGCAATACTACTGTAAGTTTTTGGCCATCAGCTGAAGCAGTTACATTAAGTTTTGCATCAGGATTTAAAACTTTATCATCAGGGCCAGTTGCTATCATGTCATCGTATCCTTCAAACATATAACCATAGTCAGCTGCAGTAGCAGGTGTAACTGCTCTATTCCAAGAATATATGAAGTCTTTTGCTGTTAAGTCAGTTCCGTCACTCCATTTTAATCCATCTTTAAGTTCATAAGTGTATTGAACTTTTCCATCAGCTGTTGGTTCTGCTTTTGGTAATTCTTTTGCTGCATCTGCATAAAGTTCAAGTGTTCCATCAGCTTTTTGTTTGTAACCTACTAATCCTGAAAATGCATGGATTATGTAAGTTGCACCGTCAACTGCACTATTAAGTGCTGGGTCAATAGTATTTGGATAAGCACCAACGTTTACAGTTAAGGTATCAGCATTTGCTGAAGGAGTTGGTTCGTTTGTTCCTGGTGTTCCTGGTGTTTCTGCTGGTGGTGTAGGCTTAGCACATGCTGCTAAAGAAAATACCATCAAAAAAACTAATAATAATGATACGATTTTTTTCATTATAAAATCCCTCCATTTTTTTAATTATATATTAATAATAAAATTAATATCAAGTTTGAATTACTTTTAACATTTTAAGTCAATCTTATGTTAATTTGCTCATATTATGTAAAATTTACACTGGCATTCTAAAATGCCAGGTAAATTGCTTTCCTATACGTTGAAACAAGATACAAAATGTCCTGTAGAAAGTTCTCTTAATTCAGGTCTTTCTTCCTTGCATTGTGCTGTTGCTTTTCTACATCTTGTTCTAAAAGGACATCCTGAAGGCATATTTAAAGGACTAGGTACATCTCCCTCAAGTAGTATTCTTTTATGAGTTCTTGCATACTGAGGATCCGGAATAGGAACTGCTGATAACAATGAAATTGTGTACGGATGTAGTGGATGATTATACAATTCATCTGCAGGTGCTAACTCCATCATTCTACCTAAATACATAACAGCTATTCTATTAGATATATGTTTTACAACCAATAAATCATGTGCTATAAATAAATAGGTTAAATCAAGCTTTTTTTGCAAATCTTCAAATGTGTTTATAATCTGAGCTTGAATTGAAACGTCTAGTGCAGACACAGGCTCATCGCATACTATAAATTCAGGTTCTACAGCCAATGCCCTAGCAATTCCTATTCTTTGTCTTTGTCCACCTGAAAATTCATGAGCATAACGAGTAGCATGTTCACTATTAAGTCCCACCGTGCTCATCAATTCTTCAATTTTATTTTTCCTATCAGCTTTTGATTTGTAAAGCTTTAGAACATCCAAAGGTTCCCCTACAATATCGCCAATAGTCATACGTGGATTAAGTGAAGAATAAGGATCCTGAAAAACCATTTGTGCATTTGCTCTCAAATAATTTATTGATTTTTTGCTTTCAATCTTTTGACCATTAAATATTATTTCTCCATCTGTTGGCTTATATAAATATAATATTGATCTTCCAACTGTCGTCTTACCACAGCCTGATTCACCAACCAGACCCAATGTTTCACCTTTTTTTATAGTAAATGATATATCATCAACTGCTTTTAAAGGTTTAGTCTTAAATAAGCTCATTGGAATATCAAAATATTGTTTTAAATTTTTGACTTCAAGAAGATTGTCTTTTTCTTTATTCATGATTGTACATCTCCTCTACTTCTTTAATAGTAATTGTTTGACTATCTATTCCATCTTTTATATTTTTCCAGCATCTTGAAGTGTGACTTCCACCTACCGAAATTTCATCTGGTTTTTTATGAAGACATATCTTCATAGCATTATCACAACGTGGTGAAAAAGGACATCCATCAGGCATATTTAAAACGTCTACAGGATTTCCGCCAATAGGATGAAGTCGTTCTTTAACAAGAGAATTAGGTATTGATTTTAATAGCCCCCTTGTGTATTCATGTTTTGGATTATAAAATATATCGTCAGATGTACCTCTTTCGCATACTTCACCGGCATACATAACTATAATTTCATCGCACATATCTGCAACTACACCTAAATCATGAGTGATCAGTATAATAGCCATTCCTAATTGTTTTTGTAAATCTTTCATCAAATCAAGTATTTGTGCTTGTATAGTAACATCCAATGCCGTTGTAGGCTCGTCTGCTATTAAAATATCAGGTTCACAGGCTAATGCCATTGCAATCATAACCCTTTGTCTCATACCACCTGAAAATTCATGCGGATATTGATCAATTCTTTTCTCAGGTTCATTTACACCAACAAGCTTTAGCATTTCTATTGCTCTTTCCTTAGCTTGTTTCTTATTCCTTTTTGTATGAAGCAAAATTGCTTCCATTAATTGATTTCCAACTGTAAAAACAGGGTTTAAGCTTGTCATAGGATCTTGGAAAATTATGCTTATTTGGTTTCCTCTGACGCCTTGCATAACATCATTAGAGGAACCAACTAATTCTTGTTCTTTAAGTTTTATGCTTCCGCTTACTATTTTACCAGGGTTAGTAAGAATTTGAAGTATAGAATATGCTGTAACACTTTTCCCAGAACCTGATTCTCCAACTATCCCTAATACTTTTCCCTTATCTAAATTGAATGAAACTCCATTAACTGCTTTTACTTCTCCGGAAGAAGTAAAAAACGAAGTATGCAGATTATTAACAGATAATAAACTCATTATATTCTTCCTCCTACTTCTTTAATTTCGGGTCAAATGCATCTCTTAAACCATCACCTAAAAGGTTAAAAGAAAGGACAATTAAACATATACTAAGAGCCGGTATTACCAATCTATAAGAATAACTATAAATTCCTGCCAATGAATCTGATGCTAATGAACCAAGACTTGGCATTGGAATAGAAACACCTAAACCAAGAAAGCTTAAGAAACTTTCAGTAAATATAGCTGATGGAATTTGCAGTGCAGTTGATATTATAATTACGCTCATGGTGTTCGGAAGCAAATGCTTCTTAATAATTCTTGAAGGTTTTGCTCCAATTGACCTTGCTGCCAATATGAAATCCTGTTGTTTAATGGAAAGTATTTGACCACGTACAAGTCTAGCCATACCTACCCAATATAACAAAGCAAATACTATGAATATACTTATCATATCAGTTCCCATTTTTGCAAGAGTTGTTCCTGCAATTAAAGGTGTTAATACTTGCTTTAAAACTACTGAGAATAATATTATCATAAGCATGTCAGGCAATGAATAAATAATATCTACAATTCTCATCATAAATAAGTCAATACGCCCACCAAAATAACCAGCTACGGAACCGTAGACAATACCAATCATTAATACTATTATCGCAGCAAAAAAACCAACTAACAATGAAATTCTTCCACCGTATATAACCCTGATAGCATAATCCCTACCGGAAGCGTCTGTACCAAAAATATGCGGAAATACTTTCTCGCCGTTTTCAATTCTTCCAATTTCAGTTTCACCATATTCAAGTGGTTTTAAATTATTGTAAGTTGAATCTGTACTTTGCCCTTGTTTAACCCCTAACTGTTGTTCATAAGTGTATGGGTAAAGCATTGGTACGAAAGCTACTATTAACGCTATTAATACTATAATATACATTGAAATCATTGCAATTTTATTTTTCTTTAATGTTTTAATGCCGTCTTTAAAAAATGTAGTGCTTTCACTCATTCTTACTTGTTGTAATTTTTCATCTTCACTTGCCTTATCAAAATCTTTTAGATTAAGCTGGAAACTGAGCAAATTCTTTTTAGGCATAGTATCTTGTTTATTCATATTTCGATATCCTCCTAATCCTATGACAAATCAATTCTTGGGTCAAACACCTTATAAAGTATGTCTGTTGCAAGCATCATTATAATTACTAGTGTGGCCAAGAATATTGTTGTTCCCATTATCAATGTATAATCACGATTAATAATACTTGAAATAAATTCTTTTCCAAGACCTGGTACTGCAAATATTTTTTCCACAACCAAACTACCTGTTACTATATACGCTACCATTGGACCAGCATATGTTACAACAGGTGTTACTGCATTACGAAGAGCATGTTTAAATAATACTTTAATAGGTTTAACACCTTTAGCTCTTGCTGTTCGAATAAAATCCTGACCTAGCACATCAAGCATACTTGATCTTGTCAATCTTATAATGTATGACATAGGATATAAACTCAACGAGATTATCGGTAATACTAAACCCCCTGGTGCATTGCCATTGGCAGGGAACATATTTGTTTTTACACAAAATATCAAAAGCAATAATGTTGCAATTATAAAAGATGGCATTGCAACCAATGCTGTTGATACAACCATTATCATTTTGTCAATAAATTTATTATGAAAAACCGCTGCCAAAGAGCCGAATATTAAACCAAATAGAATAGCTATAGTTGCTGCATATCCGCCCAATTTAGCACTAACCTTAAACCCAGTCAAAATAACCGTTGAAACAGCTCTACCTCTTTGTTTAATAGAAGGGCCAAAATCAAACTTTGCAGCACCTTTTAAATAAGTTACATACTGTTCAGATACAGGCTTGTCTAAGCCATACTTAGCTTCTAATGCCGCAGTAACTGCTGCACTCGGAGCCTTTTCGCTTAAGAAAGGACCTCCTGGAATGTTATGCATTGTAAAAAATGTAATAGTAATTACTAAAAAAACAGTAACTACAGCAAGGGCTAACCTTTTACAAATATATAACGCTAATTTTGAACTCATTGTTTTACCTCCAATAATTTTACATATAAATATCGAAGAAGACTTTATTATAATAAAATAAATAGGCCTAAAATTTATTCACTAACTTTCTTCTTCAATCATTAAAGCGTAAATTATTATAGCACAAAGATTTATACAATTCAAGATATTTTATTTATATAACATCAATGTTTATTTATTAAGTGAAATCGTTTTTTATTATGATATTAACACGTTTTAAACATTGGTAATATTAACTAATTATGTTTGTTAAAATTTACTATAGTGTATCAATATGCAATTATACTAAATCATTCATGAAAAGCAAGCATTACTTTTGCAATCAAAGTAAATATTTTGTATTAATTATAAAGACAATGATTGCTTTCCATATACTTATTCTTTTATATTCTTTAATATACTTAAAAGCATGTTATATGTATTTTCTGTTGATTTAATGCTAACATGTTCATTAGGTGAATGGACATCATAAGCGTCTGGACCCATGGATATCGCATCTAAGCCCTTGATTTTTTCCATTAAAAGTCCACATTCAAGCCCTGCATGAATGGCACCTACAACAGGTTCATGCCCATATAAATTATTAAACGTATCAATACATATCTCTCTTATTTTAGATTCCTTTGCATACTCCCAACCAGGATAAATGCCACCTATATTGCATTCTATATCTAAGGATTCTCCAATTTGCTTCATAATATAGGCTATATTGTGTGTTATTATAGATTCAACTGAACTTCTAGCCTGATTTTGCAAAATAATATACTCTTGATTTTGAGTTATAACACCAAGATTATTAGAACTAATAACCAATTCAATAGCAGTACTTCTTGTTAAAGCACCATTTGGTATTAAATTTATAGCACTTATTATTTTTTTTAACACATGCTTCTCTACTATATAATCTTCATAACCTAATTTTTCAATTAATACAGCAACAGTTGCATCTGTAAAAGAATACTCATTTTTTAAAATTTCATTCCATTCATATATTTTGCTTTGTATTACTTCAACATTATTTAGTGCAATTATAGCCTGTGCTTCTCTTGGTATAGCATTTCCTTTAGAACCACCCTTAATGCTTATTAAATCAATATCATAAAATAAATCATAAAGTATTCTTCCGAGAATCTTATTGGCATTGCCTCTTTCCTTGTCTATATCAACACCAGAGTGCCCACCTTTAAGACCTTTAATACTTAATTTATATGCTTGCCTTTTTATATCTTGAAACTTAATAGGTATTCTGAAGTCTGTTCCTACACCGCCTGCACAGCCGCAGGTGAATGTGCCCTCTTCCTCGCTATCTAAATTTAAAAGATACTTACTTTTAAAAATGCTAGCATCAACCTTTTCAGCTCCAGTCATACCCTTTTCTTCATCAACAGTAATCAATACTTCCAATGCAGGATGCATAATTTCATCAGAATCCAATATTGATAAAGCATACGCAACAGCTATGCCGTTATCTGCTCCTAGTGTAGTTTCTGTACCATATACATGTCCATCTATAATTCTTAATTTGATTGGATCTTTTTCAAAGTCATGATCCACACCTTCATTTTTTTCACATACCATGTCCATGTGACCTTGAAGCATAACTGTTGGAACATTTTCGTATCCTGAGGTTGCTGGCTTTTTAATTATTATATTAAAATAATCATCTTGAATAACATCCCAGTTTTTAGATTTCGCTAAATTAAACAAATAATCAGAAATTTGCTTTTCGTTTCCTGAACCTCTAGGTATTTTTGATATTTCTTCAAAGTAATAAAATACTTTCTCTGGTTGCAAACCTTCAAGTACCCTTTTCATAATTGCCTCCTAAAATTTATTCTTTAACTTACAAATCGCTCATCAATTAGCGCAGTCTCATTCACCAATGTATTTGCTCCCGTTGGTCGCATACATTGGGAATTCGTTGCGAATGTCCTACCGCTATTTTTCAGAAAAAACGCCCTGAAAAATAGGGTTAGGGCATCTTTATTCAACTTTCCCTATCCTGTTAAATGGAAAAAATCTAAATAGCGTCTCGCCTATTATTTTGCTTTGATTTATATATGGATTTTCCCAATAACGAGCATCATAAGATATTGGTCTGTTATCTCCAAAAAATAGATAGGAGTTTTCAGGAACATTAAATATCTTTTCTTCACATTCAGTTTGTACAGCGTAAGGTTCATCTAGTTTCAAGTTATTAATATATACACTTCCATCTGTTTTAACCTCAACCGTTTCTCCTGGCAATCCTATTACCCTTTTTACAAGTCTTTTTTCATCAAGTTCATCAGATTTAAACACCAATATATCACCACGCTTTGCATTCTTCATATCAAACAATTCATTAATATAAAGTCTGTCGCCTGGCATTATAGTAGTTTCCATGGAACCTGTAGGAACCGTAACTAAAATAAAAACAAATTTATTTAAAAATACAACAATAATAAGAGCTATTGCAACAGGTACAACCCACTCCTTAAAAAAGTATTTCATATTCCCGCGCCATCCCTTTAATTTTATTTAAGAATATCACTAAACACTCTTATGAAATTCCCACCAATTATTAATTTTGCATCTTCTTCCGCGATTCCTCTTTTTAAAAGCTCTTCAGTTAATAAGACCGCTTCCGCGTGAGAATTAAGACAATCACTATTATGTGGTTCAAATTTAAACTTAGGTTCGCTATCATAATAATTATTGCACAAATCAAATCCATAACCAACATGAGTAGGCCCGACTAAATTGACCATATATTCAATATGATTAGCCAGTATTTCAATTGGATTGTCTCCTTCTTTAACACCTGCAATATCCCTGTAAGCATTGATTCCTATTACACCGTTTCTCATGGCAATTGCTTTTATTTGTTCATCAGTTAAGTTTCGCATTCTGCCACATAAGCTTCTTACATTTGAATGAGATGCAATAAATGGTTTATTTGTAAATTTTACAACATCCCAAAATCCTTCATCATTTAAGTGGCTCACATCAATTAGCATATTCATTTCTTCCATATCTTTTACGACATTTACTCCAAACTTAGTGAGACCACCTTTTTGACCTTCTTCAACTGGGTCGAAGCTACAACCATCAGCTATATAATTTCTTCTGCTCCAAACAAGTCCTGCTGCACGAACTCCTAATTCATAAAAAATTTTAAGCATTTTTATATCATTTCCTATTGGCTCTAATCCTTCAAAAGATATGATTATTCCAATCTTATTTTCTTTTATAACATCATGAAGTTGTTCCTTTGTTTTTATAAGAACAACATCACCATTGCACGACTTAACATCTTCCATCAATGCGCTTATTTGTCCTAAAGCGACTCTAAGTGCCATTTCAGGCAAAAATACACCATCTATATATAAAGATGATACAATAATATTAAATCCACTTTTTTTAAAGACATCAAGATATCTGTTTTTAATTACTTCTTTTTCTCCTGCTAAGTATCTGTTGTAAATTTCTCCTGCCAAATCTAAATGTGTATCTACAACAACATTATTTTTATGTAAATTTATAGCCGCTTCTTTAAAATCCATTTTGCCACCCCTTAATTTTAATAGTATACTCATTATAATTAATATGCAAATAATTTACAAGTACTTTATAAACGTTAAAAATTAAATAAAATTGTGAACTTTGCTTATAAAAAAACAGTGAGGATTTGTGCTTAAGCACAAATCCTTAATATTAATTCTTAATAATTTTTATCTCTTTAGATGCTTTATTTAAAACTTCATTACCGTTTTTAGTTACTGCAACTATATTTTCAATACGCATTCCAACTTTTCCCGCTATGTAAATACCAGGCTCAATGCTAAAAACCATACCCTGTTCTAAGTTTCTTTTATTGCTTGCCTTAATGTCTGGAGCTTCATGTACTGAATATCCTATTCCATGACCGAGACGTGTGAAAAAATATTTGCCATAACCTGATTTTTCTATTATTTCTCTAGCTGCCTTATCCACGTCAGGTATATAAGCTCCTTCAACCGCCGCTTTTTCGCCTGCTTCCTGAGAAGCAAGAACAATTTCATATATCTTTCTTTCTTCATCTGATATATCGCCAACAAATACAGTTCTTGACATATCGGCACACATATCATTATATTTACATCCCCAATCAAGAACAATGACGTCTTTTTCCTGAATTACTCTTTGGTCAGAGTTATAATGAGGATATGAGGAATTAGGCCCTGAACAAACCATCATAAATCCTTCATCGGCACCTTTTTCCTTAAATATCTCATTCATTTTTTTAGCAATGTCTGCTTCTTTTATTCCTGGTCTTATAAATTTTAAAAGCTCATCATAAGATTCATCAGTTATACGCGCTGCTGTTCTTAGGTTATTTAGTTCTTCTTCATCCTTTATCATTCTCATTTCTTCAAGAAGCTTCTTCCCATTAACAAATTTAACATTTACTGATACAGTTAAAAAGGCTTTTG
>MCHG01000355.1_pt1 | contig 15398 bp, 14 predicted proteins | sample 787351 | NCBI WGS metagenome assembly MCHG01 (sample SAMN05430296, study PRJNA330682) | permafrost metagenome | biome: Cold desert; feature: permafrost; material: soil; isolation source: enrichment culture inoculated with soil incubated with H2/CO2 at 20 degrees... ... | reverse complement strand
GTTACAATGGTTTTTTACATTGCACAGTGTTACACTTTTGCAGTGCACAATGCTACACTTTTATATTACACTAAACAGACATTTAGAGAGAGAGCCATTATATTTGAAACAAGAAGCTTAGATTCAAAGTAAGGCACCTTAATATTATTTACTTCTAGTAATTCTTGAAGCTTAAAATAATAATATCTTGTTCGACCAACATACCAATCAAGATAAGTAAAAAAATTTCAACAAATTTCAAATATTCTTCTTGTTTAAGCTTTTTCTCAATCATTATGAGGAATAAATTATATACTCGAATGAAACTCGTATAGTCACAATATCTCGTCATACTTAAGTAAACATCAAAATCTACCTTGATATTATTATAATTGTCTAATGTCAAAAACTTATCATACAAATCAAACGCATTAAAATTTATGAAAGTATATCCCTTCTTTAAGATTGAATACTTCTTTTACTATTATCTCGTAACGTTAAACAACTTAGGACTGAAGGAAGATCAACAACAAACTTTGTAATATCAACAAAGAAATTTTTTAAATTGAATTCAGCTGTTAAATATGGAACCTTAAAATTATTTGAGTATTGAAGACAATGCATTGTTTCATCTAAAAATATTTTACTTTCTTGAATCAATGATAATTCTACTGGTACTAATCTAACATTCACAGCCTTATCAATATATTCAAGAATAATTCTTAGCACTTTACTTTCATGATTAATTAACATAGACTGTAGAAATTCCAAAGTCGAATGTGACATTTCTAAATTCATGCATGGTTTAAATCTTTGCTACGCTCAGTATTATAATAGAAAATATAAGCGTCATGGTCACGTATTTCAAGGTAGATTTATAAATAAAGTGATTGATGTGGATGAATACAACCTTGTAGTTTCTGCGTATATTCATAATAATGCCAAGGATCTTCCTGACTTTAGAGACTCAGTTCATACTTATTACTTTTCTTCTTATGGAGTCTATCTTGGAAATTATAATGATAACTATAGGATACTTAATACAGATTTTATTTTATCCCAATTTAGTAATAGCCCTCAAACAGCTCTAGTTCAGTATGCGCAGTTCGTTACCAGTTATAATAATGTCACTCAAAAAGAAAAACAATTTGAAATAATAGATTCTTATATTTACAAAGAACCTTATGAGTACCGTAGCGAACGATTTATTTACTATAGAGACTTGACTCCCGAAAAAGTAATCAAAATTGTTGCAGAAGCTTTTGATATTCAGACTCCAGACTTTATTAAAATTAAATATAATCACAGTGTTTCAGAATTCAAGGTAATCTCGGTCTTTCTGATGAGATGCTTATGTGATTATACCTACAAAGACATCTGTAAAGAGCTTGGAAATCTTACCCTTTCACAAGTTGCTAATCTAACTAACAGAGGTTTTACGCTCATCCAAAGCAACCCAAAATACCACAACCTTTTGCCACGATTACTTGAAAAGATAAGGGTAGCTTAACCAATCTCTATCTGAAGTTCATCTACATTTTGAAACCATTTATAATATGGTTTTCCTACCATGTTTATTTTTATGTGCACTTTTTTATTCAGGCTAGCTGATTCACGTTTAGCTTTATTTTTTTGTCCTTTACCCCATTTTCAAGGATATATTTGTAATATTTTTACTCAAAATTGCCCAAAGGTTGAAATATATCGCCCAGTCACGTATAACTTATTAGCTTCTTCATTATCTTTATCCTCACCTAATGCTAATTCTAATGCAAGTAAAGCTTTATCATAATCCTTATCTTCTATTGCAGTATTAGCTTGTTCTATTGATTTCTTAACAATGTTATTTCCACATCCAGTTAACATTAATGCAGCAAGTACCATAAGTATTATTGTAGCTGTTATTTGTTTCATATTTACCCCCCGTATGTATTTATATATATTTTAACTTTTTCATTTGAATCATGCTTATTTCTTTTAGATCTCTCATAGGTATTTAAACCGTTAAGATTACGTGATTAGCGCACTGCATACTCATACCCTGTCATTGCCCTATCAATAATATGGTTAAAAACTACATCGAGTTTTTGTTTAAATATCACCCTATTATAGCTTGATGGTAATGTCTGGTCTAAGACGTTCTGTACTACTGTTTGCACTTTTAACTTTGGTTGTTCATCTTTATACCAATCAACGATAAGCAATTCTGTCTTTTTTTCTATTAAGGTCTGATAGAGCTTTTTAGCAGCAAGTTTAACTTGTTGCTCTTCAGTGTTTGTAAGTTTGTCTTTTTTTAGTAAATCAAATAGCTCTAACTCTTCTTCTGATAAGTTTTCTCTAAAATGTCTTTCTTCTTCTTGCTTCATTTTTTCTACGAATTTCATTAGCTGTTCGTAAAAATCTTCGTTTTCCGAGCCACCTGCATTATAGCGGTCTACAATATTTTTATATAGTTCAGAGAATTTTAAACGAGTAACGTTCTTTTGTAGCATAGCTTGAAGCTTCTCCTCGATAAATACTCTCAAATTACTTATTTCTATATTCTTATATGGTGTTTCTTTAAATTGAGCTCTTATTTTCTCGAAATCAAGTTTCGAAAGATCAATAACTTTTGATTTTACAATGGCATATTCTCCATTAGACTCTTTAATTTGTTCTGCCTCTATGCTTTGATCTAGTAGGCTATTTATTCTTGATTTTGCATTTTCAATATGATCTTCACTGACTGTACCATCTATAATTCCTCGAAGATATAACACCACTTTTAACAGAGGATTATTCCATTTCGTCGCAAATATTTCTGGCTTACTAGCTTCGTATAGATTTTCGGCTAAATTTGTATACACTTTAAACTGACTTTTGTTATCATCATTTCCTAGGATGATATTAGCAAATTCATTAAATAACTCAAGATTCTTAAAAGTGTCCTGAGCCTCAACAACCTCTTGTAGGTTAATTCCAATCGATTTACAAAAAATGTCCGCTTCAAATAGTGTTTGATTAATTAAATCAATCAAATTAGTAATATCTTTTACAGGCATTTCCCCGTCATTTCCTAAAGAAGCGTATTGGCCAAGGGCTTTTGTCATATATTTAAAAATATTAAGATAATCCACAACCATTCCACTAGTCTTACCAGGGAAAACCCTGTTTGCTCTTGCAATTGCTTGCATTAATGTATGACCTTTCATAGGCTTATCTAGATAGATAGTAGATACACACGGAACATCGAATCCTGTCAACCACATAGAGCATACGAATACGAGGGAAAATTTATGGCTTGGATTTTTAAATTGGTCTTCTATGTCAAATCCATTCTCATCAATGGCATTCATCCGTTCTCTATGAAATCCAATGTTTAAGCCATGTTTTGCAAACTTCTCTTTTTCACCATCTTCTGCACTAATAACAACTGCCATCTCAACTTTACGCATATAATCAACCATTTTTTTAAGGGAAGCACTTTTTAGCTCATTTTTTTCTTTGCTAATTTCTTTAGTTAATCTCTTGATCTCTTCCTTCCAGTGATACTGTATCTTATCGTACATCTTTAAGGTTGTGAATTTATCTACTGAAATCAACATACCCTTACCTAGATATCCTCTTCGTGGAAAATGATATACGATGTCTTTCGCTACTGCTTCCAAACGATCATCCCGTTTTAATACTTCCATTTCATTGCTATATTGTTTTTCTAATCGTTGTTGTTCTTCCTCTGTCAAATTTTCATCTTCTATAATATCTGCAAAATCACCATCTAAATTAATATTAACAAGATCTACAGAGGGTACTCTCTTTGAATAAAACAAAGGTACTGTTGCACCATCTTCAATTGATTGAGCAAAATTATATTCACTAACATAATCTCCAAACCATGCGTTTGTTAATCGTTTACTTCCAAGTAGTGGAGTTCCTGTGAATGCCATAAACTGTGCATTTATTAAACCTGCGCGCATATTTTCAGCTAAGTTCTTATACTGGGTTCTGTGAGCTTCGTCTACCATTACAATGATATCATCTCGCTTCGAAAGGATAGGATATCTCTTTCCCTTATCATATCTAAATTTATGAATTAGAGTGAAGATAAAAGATTTATTTGTTTGAAGAAATTGGCGTAGTTGAGCGCTATTCTTAGGTCGAACTTCTTCCTTTTCTGATATAACACCAGTCCTCAAGAAATTCTTGTATATCTGACCATCAAGATCCTCTCTATCTGTAATAATCAAAAATGTAAAATTGCCAGGAAACTTACGATTAATCTTTCGAGCAAACATAACCATGGAATAGCTTTTGCCACTGCCTTGTGTATGCCAAAATACGCCAAGTTTTCCTTTTCGATTTTTTCTATCTTCAAAAGAAGCTATAGCGTTATTTACCCCTAGATATTGGTGATTTTTTGCTATTAACTTCGTTTGTTTTCTATCATATAGTATGAAATTCTCTATGTAATCAATTAGATTTTCTATTTTTAGCATTCCATTTGCGAAATATAGTAAGCTAACGCCATCGTTTCTAATTTGTTTTCTGTCAAGGTTTTCCTTTTCGTCGTCTATTTTTAGCCACTCAAAAAAGTGTTCATAACCAGCTTGGAAGCTACCTAACCTCGTTTCAAGACCATTAGAAAGTACACAAATTTGGTTAAAGTAAAAAAGTTGTGGGATATCTCGCAAATAATCCTTTAAGTTCTTATCGTAGGCATTTTTTACTTTAATATCAGAATTTTTTAGTTCAATAAATACAATTGGTAATCCATTTATGTAAATAATCAAGTCTGGTCTTCTAAAATATGTCTCGCCTTTTATCCATAATTGCGAGCATACTGTAAAATCATTGTTCTTTATGCAATTAAAATCAATAAGCTTCACATAGTCAACTTGCTTTTTCCCATCCTTTTGGTACTCAACTTCTATATTGTTTCTAATTTTATTGTAGTTTTCATAATTAACAGACATGATTGGCGCACTAGATTTAGAATTGATTAAAGATCTTGCCACGCTCTCTAATATTTCAAAGGGAATTTGGCGGTTGATTATCTGAAGCTGCCTCAAAAGGATGTCATAAATTACAACCTGATTTTTGCTTGAACGGTTTGTCCCATCACTTAAATCTTCTGGATCATTTGTAAAGCAGTTTATATGTGAATAGCCTAGTTCTGGCGATATCAATGCTTCTATCATAGCCTTTTCAATCATATCTTCAGTAATAATCTTTGCCATATATTTGGGCCCCTTTACTTAACTTCTAATTTGCCGCTCATGAGTCGAGGTAATAGTAAATCTCGTTGCTTGATGAGATTATAATTTTTTGTTTCTAATACTGCTAATTCCTTCGTAAATGGTGAAACTAGATCATAATACTGTTTTACTATTTCTTTTTTGGGTACTAAAATATTTAGACTTTTAAGTAATTCTGTAGTTATACTTCCACGAATACTACTTGCATCAGATAATGAACGTAACTCATCATATCTAGATTTCAAATTTGCAAATACATATGGAAAAAGTGACTTATCCTTAAACCGTATTGCAATTAAAGATTGATTAATATACATGTCAGCCATAATTAACGATAATTGTCCTCTAGTTTTTCCTTGACCAGCAGAGGCCATAACTAAATCATTTTGTTTGGCTAAACTTGTAGAAGAATTTTGAATTCCCATTTTGGAAATCGTTTTATAAGTTCTATAAATACGTCTGTTCCTAGTTTCACCTGATGATAACCAATAATAATCTCCATTCCAGTATTCAGGCTTTCTAGTATTAGGAGTTCCACCACTAAAGATATTTGTTGCGATTTCACCAAGCTTTACTACTTCCCACTCGTCTGGGATCCCATTGTAAAACTGAGTCGTTTTGTGGTTTGGAAATCGCATTCGAACAAACCATTCTTTATAGACTTCCTGTGCTATTTTTTCTAAAATTGTTATTCTACAGTTGTTATTCTCAATTAAATCATCATACGTCGATAATATATCTGCCACTTTTTTTTGTGATTGGATCTCATGAATATTAATTTTTACTCTATGCAAATGATTTTGGTTTAATGTTGGAACTCCTGCTCCCGAATTATAGTTTTCTAAATGCATAATTTGTAAAAAGTAATAAACATAATTAGGATAATTCCCCTTGTAATCTTTAACATATAAAGCTGTATTTAAAGGCCAACATTTACAGCTTATATATTGAACTTTTCCAAGACTCCCCGATCTCCCAGTTACTACGCAAGGTGGGTGAACTTTAAATTCATTATGATAACCTTTTATATTAGTTGAAGCAACAACAGGGTATCCCCCCTCCACTATCTTGTCATTTGGTAAATCAAATCCTCTATTTAATTTCACAAAATCATTAAAGACGATCTCATTCATTCCCATTTACCAAAGACAACAAATTATTCGTTATCTTCCTTTCAAGCCCTTGTGCCATATTATTCAAATTTATTAACTCTCCATTTAACATTAATAGCTCTGTTTTAAACTCTTCTTGTGTCATTCCATCTTCTTCAATCACAACCCCAACATATCTTCCTGGATTCACTGAATAAACTTGGTCCTTAATTCCATCTTCTCCTTCAATTGTTGCAGCTTTACAAAGACCTATGATATCTCTATATTTACCCTCGGGGAAACGTTCTAATAGCCAATCGATATTCTCTTGCCAATATTCCTTTTCCTCTGAATCTTCCATTTTAAATTTATATTCATTTATCAGCTCAAAGAATTCCTTACTGTTCCCTTCATAGAGCCTTGAAATAATCGCAAGGTTTTTAATCTGCTCATCTGAAAATTTACGATGGGATCTGTCTACTACTGTAAAAATATTTCGCGCATCTATAAACAAAATTTCATCCGCTTTAGCTTTTGATTTGTTAAAAAACCATAGGGTTGCAGGTAGTGTTACTGTATTAAATAGATTTGATGGTAAAGTCACCATCTGGCTGATAATACCACTTTCTATTAGCTTGATTCTTATATCCTTTTCGCTATTTCCAGCATCTGATGCTGAATTTGCCATAACTAAAGCTGCTCTACCCTTTGGTTTTAATGCTGTTGCAAATTGATTAATCCAAAGGTAGTTTGCGTTTGGAACTTTTACTGTTTTATCGCTATTCTTTTTGGATGATTTCGTTTTATTTTGTGGAACACCGTATTCATAAAAACGTTGCTGATCCTTGACGAGATCAAGTTCAACCTCATCTACATTAAATGGCGGATTGGCCATGACGTAATCAAAAGCTCCGTAGCTGTCATGGGGATCGCTATAATAGGAATTCGCTTCGACGATTTCCCCCCTAATATGATTCAAAACTAGATTCATCTTCGCTAGTTTCACAGTTTCTCCTGTCTTTTCCACACCATAGGCACGAAGATTTAGTTCACTATGGTCGCCATGCTGTTCTTTGTGTCTTGCTATGTAGTGCGCTGTCTGTACAAACATACCCCCACTACCACAGGCTGGGTCTAATATTTTACCTTCCGTTGGGGCTAATACTTCAACCATATACCTTACAACTGAAGAAGGAGTAAAAAACTCTCCACCACCTTGTCCTTCTGATAATGCAAATTCACCCAAAAAGTATTCATATATTTCACCAAATATATCGATACTAATATTATCTGGAATATCTTTAAAATTCTTCAACAACTTTTTCAGCAGTGATTTGTCCTCAGATGAATTAATAGAATAATATTCATCTTTAGGTAAAACCCCTTCTAGATCTGGTGAGTATTTCTCTATTTCTACCATTGCTTCTTTTATTTTCAAAGCTAGGTTTTCTTCTTCTGACAAATTTAAAAGCGTTTCATATCGAGTCTCTTTAGGCAAATAAAAACCGCATTTAACAGTTGCTATTTCGTGAATTTGCTTATGTGCCCTAGTTCCTTTAGCCTTATTGTATTCTTCTATAATTTCATCCTCATATTTTGAATACTTACTATCTGCAAAGCGCAAGAAAATAAGCCCCAAAATTGGAGCAGAATATTGTGTCGACTTAAGCCCAGAACCCGCCCGAAGTTGATCTGCTGTTTTCCATAATCTATCTTTTAAGTCCTTTAGCTCTTCATTTGTCATATGTAAACTCCTTCTTCTAGATGCAATTACTATGTACTTATATTATATATAAGTTTAAGTATGACGTACAAGGTATTTAAAGTTTTTCGCCCCTATTTTATTTTATAATCCTGCACTATCTTTTCTAAACAAAAAAAGGTTACCCAGCATTTTACTCTAGGTAACACTTATATTTTTACAAAATACTTTTGATAACTTCAATATCCTACTATTACCTACTGACCTCATTTTATTTCTAATAGATAATTTTAAAAACCTTCGTTATTTATGGTACGGTTCACCCATCATAATCCTAAACCCTTACCCGTATGTATCCTTTCCATATTTATTACTTCTACTCCTACTAAATTAAATTAAGAAAACCCACAACTAATTTGCTTTTCAAGCATTTCTGTCATATCATCTTTCTGCATACAGACACCACCATTCCGACAAGCATAACAAGCAGTGCAAGGACTAAGTTTTTTCTTGCCAAGATTAATTTTCTCTGCTACGAGTACGCTAGGGACGGGACTTACTGTATCGATCCATGTAATTGAACCGATGATTTAATCTAACACCCACCTCTTGAAGTGCCTTTTTTCTTAATCTTACCACTTATTATTTTTACTAACTAGATACACTATATTTAAACTTGTTTCTATAATTTGCGCAATTTTTCGATATGACAATTCAGATAACAATAATTTATTTATAGATTTATACATGTTGGGTCAAGAAGAACCGGATGTCCGCTATGAGTTAATTTCTTTTCAAGAGTTAGTTTCATAAGTTCCTTTGAAGAAGGTGACATCTCCTTATAACCTTGACCAAATGGAACTACTATAAATCCCATACCATCCAAGTTTTGTACCATCTGTACCTCACCCCATCTATAGAATGCAATTTCTTTGATGTGATATGTTTCACCTAGTTCTTCAATAAATTTCTCAATAAAACCATAATGAACAACATTACCTTCTGTAGTTTTTATATAACCTTGTTGCCTTCGGGTATTCATTTGGTGTAATTATTAATCTTCTAGTAGTTTAGCAGCATTCGTATATCCAAAAAAATTAACCAGTAATCTTAGATATTTGATAGGATTTTTTCCGTTTTTCTCAGATATATAATTTGCTATTTTATGGAATTCTATTTTAGTAATAAGACCTTCACAAAACATCTCATAAGCATCTCTAAAAGATGAAATATTATCTGCATTAATATTTTTACTTTTTTCATTTAAATTTTCGATTATATTTTTTGCCATAGGCATAATGTCCGATATATTATCTGAGCCATTCTTAAGTCCTTTTCCGATTTTCTGCGGGACATATAAGTCCTTCAAAAACTTCATACCTTTTTTGCGAAACTCAGGATTTTTAGCTATTATAGCACCACTTGCCACTACTGTTAAACCCATTCCCACGTACTTGAGCCCTTTTAAAACATTTTCAGACTTCGGATTAATCCGAAAAGGCTTCTGTTTATTTAGATTGGTGGCTTTCACTTTTGTCGCATTTCTTGATGATGATTTTCTACCCTTGTTGGGTGTTTGAGCTGATTCTTCAGGCTTATTTGAATTGTTATTATTTGCATTAGTGATTTCGTCTTTCAAGTCACATATTTCACTAACCATAAGTGAAGACTGGTCAACGCAAATCTTAATTCTAATTTCAGATTCAGTAAGTTCATTTTTATTGATACTTTTGATTAAGTTTGCTAAATCTGATATTTCAATTTCTGAAGGTAAAGTGCCTGTAGTTATATAATTTATATAGTAATTGAAAATCCTATTAAACTCTACTCTAGAAATTTCACTAGGAATAGTTGGTTTATATCCGTACTTCCGTATAGCCTCAACAACTTTAGCATTTTGACTTTTATTCAAGGTTTTAAAGCCGGTTTTTTCACAATAGTCTTCTGCTTTTACGTATCCTGTAATATCTACAAACCCATGACTTTCTTCGTTCATCAGATGCTTTTTAATATATTCATCAACGACATAATCAGCCGACCCAAATTTAACATCTGGGCCACAGCTTGTAAATGAATATTCATCTTTGTTGTGGATATGTAATAAATCCGATTTTGAAGTAGGATCTGGATTAGTCAGAGTAATTATTCCATCTTTATTTTTCAGATAGTTGTAATTAAACATCTCAATTCTTTCGCAAACAATTCCCATAAAGTTATTAACATGCTTATCCAACAAATACAAAGAATTCCTAAGATTCTGTGTGTCTTGAATTTTCTTATCTATAGTTTCATCTTTATAATTCCGATTCATCGTTTTTTTAATAGCAGTTTTAACTGAATCTAAATATGTTGGATCAATTATAAATATTGCATCTAAAAACTTAACAATACTATCTAATTCAACTTTAGAATACTCATACATGTCATTTCCTCCATATACTATTCGCCTTGAAAAAATCAATGAATTAATTATACCTACAAGGCCATTATAACACAGTATTTGGTAATTTGATTTAGCAATTGAAAGTTCTCAGTTGTGTTTGACAACTGTGGATCAAATTCAATTGCACTCCCAAAATAATCTTTAAATTGTATTGTGCTTTTCAAATCAACAATAAGGAGAGATTTATCTAGAAGAGTTTACCCTATCCCAAAAATCCTTTGAATGAAAGTCAGGGTGTATTAACATCCATATTAATTTACACTTATTACATCAAAGTCACTGTTTTTTAGCTCAACAATTTCTTTAATGTAAAATGCAATAAATTAGTAAGTAGACCAAGGGAACTTCCCCCTTAGCCCCTCTCAGAACCGTACGTGAACCTCTATTTCAATTCATCCAGATTCTAATACCATTAACGTCATGGTTTTCTTGCTATATTTATTTTTATTCTTCTCATTTCATTAAGGTTAGTTTATTCCAGTTTAGCCTTGTTTTTTCCTTCAACCCATTTATAGAGGAACAATTATAATATCTTGTCTCTAAATTTCCAGAGTGCTCCTAAATATTTCTTGGATTAGTACTTTAGAGGATTTTTTTACATCTAAATCATTTCAAAATTATTCTTTTATATCAATTTACCCATGAAATATTAATAAATTCACTTCGCTAACAGAAATGAATTTATATAATATCAATGTCAAAAATAATATTATCTCTTATAGTGACAATATCCCTATTTCATTTTAAGCCATTACATTAAGTTTCCCATTAATCAAGCTTGCTTCAATCAAATATGTTCAGTGGAAATATTTTAGAAATATCATTCAATATCTGGTGGATTATATATATTAAAAATCGTTCATATTTTGATCCAAATAGCCTTCTCTTATCACTTTGTAATCACCAGTTTCAATATCTAAATCATATATGTCAAAATTATTCTTAAAATCTATCCCTTCAAAATAAGTCGCAAGATTAACTGATACAGAACCATTTTCGCCACTAATAATTCTATGAAATACATAAGCAGGCCAAATTAAGTTTCCCGCTCCCTCTATAACGATTTCTCCATTATGAGTAATATAATCAGGAGTCACAACAAATTTTTCTATTCTACCGTGTTCTTTTGAATACAATTCAATATTTCTCTCTCCAGCTACGACTAATAAATTATCTGATTGATGACAGTGCATATACCAGGGTCTTTCTATATCCCCAACAGAACCAGGTGATACTGCCGGTCCCCTATGAATAATTCTATCAACAGCATCCACCTTAGGTACCATTGATTTTATCATAACATCAAACTCTACATTTTTAGTCCTCCTAAATTCTTTTAATTTAATAATTGCAAACAATCCTGGCACTTCTTTTACTATGTAATCCATGAAATCGCCTCCTTAGCTGATATTTACCCAGTAATACTAAAATTACTCTGAATCCTATAAAGTTTATACTTAGATTGACAGAATATTTTGAATCTACATTTCTAGAATAACGTTTAGTTAAAAAAAAAGGAGTTTAAATTATGTCAAAAGTTGAAAGAACCAAGGAGAATTTGAAAAAATGCCTATGTATGAAGTGCCCAAGCTACAGTTTCACGTGTAAAATGATGTCGATGCCTGGAAATGTGATACTAATGATGGGTAACATGGAAGACAAACCTCATGCCGAGGCGATGTTTTGTGCATATGAAAAAAGTAATTGCATAAAAGAAGAAAAAGGCTGCCTCTGTGCTACCTGCGAACTTTTCAAAGAATATAATCTTGAAAAAACTTACTTCTGCACTGCAACAGATGGTAAATAAGACAATCGAAAGTAAAGCCTAGAGTCTAGACTCTGGGCTCATTTATTTCTGTAATTTTCAGTAATAATAGAATTTATTGTTCTTTAAAAGCAACGCAATCCATGCCATCAATTGTTAAGGTCTTCATTTATTGCTATCTGAATATTATTCTAAAAACTATATTAAATCAAATAACCTACAAGGCATATTTATACAACTTTAAAAATCAATTCTCTTCTATTCTATTTCTAAGATTCATCATCCTTAAATCAGTCTCTGCAATAGTATCTGCACAAGCTTTTAATTCCGCTTCGATACTCTCAGCATTTTTAAGATTTTTCTTATACTTTATTTGATGCTCAAGAATTGCCCAAAAGTCCATGGCAACTGTACGAATTTGTATCTCTACTTTTACCGATTCTTTTTTATTAGAAAAGAATACTGGCACTTCGACAATCAGATGGTAGCTTCTATATCCATTTGCTTTGGGATCTTTAATATAGTCTTTCTCTCTAATCATTACAATATCATCCTGTTTAACTAACATATCCGCGATCTTATAGACATCATCAATAAAAGAAGTAATAACACGTATCCCTGCTACATCACTAAGGGAATTCAATACAGAATCCACCGTTATTTCCTTTTTTAATTTATTGAGTTTATTAATAATACTTGTAGGTTTTTTAACTCTTGATTTTATAATTTGTATAGGATTTTCGCTTCGCGTAAGTGACATTTCATCATTTAGAATTTCTAACTTTGTAGTCACTTCCCTAATAGCAGAATAATACATCATCATATCTTCGGTATCCGTTCCCCCTGTAGCAATTGGCACAAGATGATCCATTGTTGGAGTTAATTCCCAATATGCAATACGACTTTCTGTCATCTTCCAGTTCGGATGATATGGAAATAGATCAGGAAAATAATTAGATAAGATTTTTAGCATTCCCGGATTGACTAACTTACCCCCTGTATATCTATCGATAAATCCATCACGAACAAACACCTTCATTTTCTGATTAAAGGAGTAACTTCTTTTGGAAGTTTCCTTTTTTTCAAATGTCTTTAATTATTGAAGTAGCTTTTTCGTTTGAACCGCTCATTAATGCATTGGAGATTTCTTTTATTATTAATGCTTTATCTACCATAAGTCCACCTTCCTCAAAACTTCTATATAAATAAATATACCAAATATTACATTATTTCGCCATAATGTGCCTTTTGTTAAATTATATAGGTTATGCTATTTTGTATTACCCTTTTACCATTTGATATATGTTAATTTTCTCTTCTAATATACATAATGGCATAACCTATCCCTAAAATGAAAATGTTACACTGCTCAAAAATATAAATTCCACTTTAAAACACACTGTACATATCAATATATCTATAGCCTAATATTCAAAAAAGCCCCAGGTTATGGGATTTGTAGGGTTTTCAATATCTGTTCTTTTAACTTGTAGCACACCCAAGTGAGAAAGCGAAACTTCTCCCGATTTTTGGACAGGCTTTTTTAGCTCTATCATAATGTAAAGCGTAGATGTGATATTATCCGTGAATATAATATTATTGAATCTTGCTTGATATAATGAGTTTGATTCTCCGAAGGTGCATCACTCATATCAATGCTTTCAGCCTATATTTTTTGACTAACATTTTGACAAACATTCAGATATAACATGGTTGTACTAAAAGATATCTATAAGACTAGTATCATTGATGAAACCCTTGAAATATAACGTTTTATAATAAAATATAATTTAATAGACAGTCCACTTTGTAACTGGCAGTCAGGAGGTCTGGGATTCAAATCCCTGGATAGGCTACAATAAACTAGACAGAATTTTTAAGGGCATGTATTATTAAATAAAATGAAAAAGGAATATTCAACATGTCCGAAGAAAATCAACCTAGATTACGTCATACCTATACATCCGAATTTAAGAGCCAACTTGTTCAGCTCTACCATAATGGAAAGCGTAAATGTGATATTATCCGTAAATAGAATCAACAATTAATGATGGAGAATGATATTTTAAAGCAAGCAGCGCTGATCTTAGGACGAAAGTAAATGTGATTAGTAATAATACTCACAAATACTCTGTATCAGCAATGTGCAAAGTCCTACAACTATCTAGAAGTACTTACTATTATGAAGCCAAAGTAAAGCTTGATGAATGTAATTTGGTGTCCAAAATAGTAGATATATTTAAAGCGAGCCGTAATAATTATGGAACTCGAAAAATCAAAATTGAATTAAAGAAACAAGGTCTTCAAGTTTCCCGACGTCGTATTGGAAGAATTATGAAACTGGAAGGTCTAGTATCTAATTACACAGTAGCCCAGTATAAGCCACATGTTGAAAAATGCAATGAATCTAAAGTGGCTAACTTAGTGAACCGTAAATTCGATGAACAGCAACTATTAAATGTTGTAGTCAGTAATTTGACTTATATCAGAGTAGGAATGAGTTGGAACTATATTTGTGTTCTTGTAGACCTTTATAACCGTGAAATTTTTGGTTATAGCGCAGGTCCCAATAAGACCGCAAACTTGGTATCACAAGCTTTTGCAACTGTAAGTACAAATTTAAATAATATTCAAATATTTCATACAGACAGAGGAAATGAATTTAAAAACCAGCTTTTTGATGATACCCTAGAAACTTTTAGCATCAGTCGTTCATTAAGCATAAAAGGTTGCCCTTATGATAATGCAGTGGCTGAAGCAACTTTTAAAATTATTAAGACAGAGTTTGTACGTGGGCAAACATTTGCAACCTTGAATGATTTGAAGTACCAACTGGCAGACTATGTAAATTGGTTTAACAATCATCGCATTCACTCTTCGTTGGGATATTTAACCCCATACGAATACAAAATGAATAACCTTAAAAAAGTTGTTTAGTTTACTGTTGACAATCCAGTTCTACTAGCCATACAGTTTAGTTTATATCTAAAATCGTTGAAGACTGGTTTAATTACAACCTCTGGCTCACAAACATACATTTTAGCTAACTCCTTGTTTATGTCCCTAATCTGTATAAAATTAATAAGGTTATCCTTTTTTATCTGTTATTTTGAATCTGGATTTAGATAGGAGTTGGTTTAGCTACTCTTAACTTTTCAAATAGTAGTGGTAAAATATGTAGTAT
>MCHG01000354.1_pt1 | contig 15495 bp, 16 predicted proteins | sample 787351 | NCBI WGS metagenome assembly MCHG01 (sample SAMN05430296, study PRJNA330682) | permafrost metagenome | biome: Cold desert; feature: permafrost; material: soil; isolation source: enrichment culture inoculated with soil incubated with H2/CO2 at 20 degrees... ... | reverse complement strand
TACCATAAAACTGTTGTAATTTCAATAGTTTTATGGTATATTATATTAAAATTTACTAAGTGTTTTTGCGCAACCTGACGGTTCTTTTTGTTACAAAAGGGAACTGTCCTTTTCATTTTAATTTAACAAGAATATCGGGGACGGTTCTTTTTGTTACAAATCATAATTTGATAATTGACAAAACAAATATGCTAATATATACTTAAGTAAATCATATCTTAGCAGTTTAAAAGGTGGTATATCAATGTTTATAGGTCGTGAAAAAGAGATTATAAACTTAAACAAACTTTATGATACAGGCAAGTTTCAGTTTCCAGTAATATATGGGAGAAGGCGCGTTGGTAAAACAGCGCTTATTAACGAGTTTGTAAAGGATAAGGATACAATTTATTTTACTGGAATTGAAACTAACTCAAAACAAAATCTTGAAAATTTCAGTAAGAGCATTTTTTCTTATTCAACAGGTTTGAATTCTGCACCAGTTTTTTCATCGTTTCAAGAGGCATTAGAATATGTTTTTGACCTTGCAGAAGAAAAAAGAATTGTTCTTGTTATAGATGAGTATCCTTATGTGGCAAAATCATATAAGGCTATTGCTTCAATATTGCAAGTTTTAATTGATAAACACAAAGACACATCAAGGCTTTTTATTATTCTCTGCGGTTCTTCTATGTCATTCATGGAGGAGCAGGTTCTCGGCTATAAAAGTCCTCTTTATGGGAGAAGAACTTCTCAATTCAAAATATTACCATTTGATTTTTTTGAAACTCGAAAGTATTTTAAAAATTTTTCTAATTTGGATATAGCTATTGTTTATGGTATTGTAGGTGGAACACCTCAATACCTGCTTCAAATGGATGATAACATGTCTATTAAAGATAATATTAAGAATAAAATGTTAGACACAACCTCATATTTATTTGAAGAACCAAACAACTTATTACAGCAGGAAGTTCGGGAACCTGCAATATATAATGCTATTATATCTGCTGTTGCAACAGGGAGCACAAGATTATCTGAGATTTCAAATAAGGTGGGAGAAGAAACAAGCGCATGTTCTGCTTATTTGAAAAACCTAATTTCTCTTGGAATAATAAAAAAAGAAACACCTTTCGCTGAAAAAACATCTAAAAAAACAATTTATGTTATCGCCGATAACTTGTTTCGCTTTTGGTATCGCTTTATACCATCAAATATTTCAATTATTCAAAAATGCATGACAGATGTGGCATATAAAAATATTTGTGGTCAGCTTTCTTCATATATGGGTGCTGTCTTTGAGGAAATCTGTAAGCAGTATCTTTGGGAGTTAAATAAGAAAGGCAATGCGGCAATTACTTTTACAGATTTGGGCCGTTGGTGGGGCAATGATCCAATAAATAAATGCGAAACAGAAATTGATATAATGGGCATAGACAGCGAAAACTCTGTTATTTTTTGCGAATGTAAATGGACAAACGAAAAAGTTGATATGGGTGTATTTGATTCTTTGATTGAACGAAGTAAATTATTTAAATATCAAAGAGTTTATTTTTATATTTTTTCCAAAACAGGATTTACAAAAGGATGTATAGATAAGGCAGTTCTACACGGCAATGTAAAGCTTGTTACTTTTGATGAGATTATGAAATAAAGAATATCGGGTAAAGAATATCGGGGACGGTTCTTTTTGTTACAAAAAGGAACTGTCCTTTTCATTTTAATTTAATATTAAATTAAATAATTTTTTATTTGACAAATAATTACCAATTTCATATAATGTAATTGGGAGGTGGTAAAATGCCAAGACAGCCCAGATTACACAGTAAAACAGGTATTTATCATGTAATGATAAGAGGAATAAACAAAGAAAGAATATTTATAAAAGGAATATATAAATCAAAGTTTTTAGAGATAATAAAGGAAATAGGAGAAGACTTAGTTTTTTATGTTATAGCATATTGTATAATGGATAATCACTTGCATTTATTAATTAAAGCTGAAGAAAATGAGCTTACAACATTAATGAAGAAATTAAATATTAAATATGCAATGTATTACAATCGTGTAGAGGAAAGATATGGACATGTTTTTCAAGACAGATTTAAAAGTGAAGCAGTAGAAGATGAAAAATATTTACTTGGTGCTTTAAGATACATACATAATAACCCTGTTAAGGCAAGAATCACAGACAATATAACAAATTATAAATGGAGCAGTGCCAGTGATTACATTAAACAGGATTCAGAAATTATAAGTAAACTATATCTAAATGAAATATATAAAATATTCAGTAGTGAAAGTGAATATATAAAATTTCATCATATAGATGATATTAATATATACATTGATACAAAAGAAGAAGAAACTAAAAATATGAAATTGATAGTTAACAGTGTGATAGAAGACTTTATTATTGAATATCAAATAATAGATCAAAGTAAGGTTAAAAGAGAGCAAAAAGAAGAATTAGCAAAGAGATTATTGAAGCTTAATATGTGTAATATAAAAGAAATAGCTGGATATTGTAATTTCTCTATAACCAATGTGTGTGAATTAAATAAAAAATTAAATAAAAATTATGATTTTAAATAATTAAATTAATCAAGAAAAAGAGACCTAAAACTGATTTGTAAATAAAGCTGCTTGTAATTTGGACATTATAATAATTTATAAATGGGGATGTTCTAATGCCACAAATTAGACCTATAACAGATTTAAGAAATACGAATGAAATATCTAAAATTTGTCATGAAAAGAATTAACCCGTATTTATAACGAAAAATGGTTATGGTGATTTGGTTATAATGAGTATAGAAACTTATGAACAAATGTTTAAGGTGATAGAAGTTGATTCTGCAATTGAAGAGGCAGAATGTGAGTAATAAACAGTCAAATAATCTATTAGATGCCAAAGAAGCCTTTGATACTTTAAGGAGGAAGCACTTTGGATAAGTTTATTATTAAATTGCTTCCAAAAGTCTTAATATTTGAAAGTATGCATGAATAATAGAAAACTAAAGGATAAAAGCTATGATATTAAATAATAAAACAAATTAAGAACGAAAAGAACCGTCCCCAAAAGTTACAAAAGTTACCAAAAGTTAAACCTAAAAGTCCTATAACAAGAGCTTAATTAACAACTATTGTATCAAAATTTGACAAGTTGAGCTTAACAGATACCAATAGATTCACTGATATAGATCGCCATTGGGCTATAATACATTAATTCAGCTGCAGAAAAGGGATGGGTTAAGGGATATCCTGATTGAACATTTAAACCGAACGATTATATAACTAGAGCAGAATATGTAACTCTTGTTAATAATGTACTTGAAAGAAGTGTTCATAAAGATAATATATTAAAAGAAGCAAAGTTATTTCCGGATTTATCAGAAACCATGTGGTATTATGAAGCAATGGTTGAAGCAATAAACAGCCACCTTTATACTAGAGATAAAAACTTGAATGAGACATGGATTGAAATAATATATCCGCAATTAGATTTATAGGTACTCTAAGGTACGGACCTTTTGGATAATAGCGTTTCATTTTGTACAAAAAAACCAGATAGAATTAACTTTATCTGGTTTTTTTGTGGGCAAATGTATGTTATATTATGATTGTTCCCCAGAAAGTCATTTCACGACTTTTTTCTGCAAGTAATTTGCAGAAAATTGCGACATAGTCGCAATCTGGAACAATCGCAATCTGATTACCCAGCATTCATAGAATGCTGGTGCAAGTTAATGTATTATAACTTGCACCAGAAAGTCACTTTGTGACTTTCTGGGTGGTAATCATATTATAATTTCCTTTTAATAATTTATTCGTAACTTCATTAAATTATTTAAATAAAAAGTTAGTTATATTTGTTAATTAAGTTATAAGATTATTGATCTTATTAGAGTTTACATAAATTTTACGAACTGATTACATACAATTGCTTATTTAATTGTTTGATTATGGTATTATTTTAATAATAATAATAATTAAATAAAAGGGGCTTATTAAATGTCAGAACAAATAAAAGAAGCATTAGATTATATTATTAATAATAAACAAATAAGAACCGTTTTTCAGCCGATAGTATCTCTTAGAGACGGTAGTGTATTTGGGCATGAAGCACTGAGCAGAATTACATGCGAAAGCGAAATCAAAAATCCAGATATGTTGTTTGATGTAGCAGGAAAATATAACCTCTTATGGCAATTAGAGCTTTTGTGCAGAACAAAGGCTCTTGAAGCTGCATTTGTATTCATGATTCCTCCTTATAGCAAAAAACTTTTCATCAATGTTAATCCCTTTACAATGAATGATGAAGCGTTTAAGAGAGGTTTTACTAAAGATTTTCTAAAACAATACAACATTGACCCTAAAAATATAATTTTTGAGATAACAGAGAAAAATGTTGTAACTGATATAAATAGTTTTAAATCAACTATAGTTTATTATAAGGGTCAAGATTACAGCATTGCAATTGACGATGCTGGGTCTGGATATTCAGGTTTGAATCTCATAAGCGATGTTAACCCTCATTACATAAAGCTTGATATGAATCTAATTCGTGAAATTAACAAGGACATGTTGAAATTTTCGTTAGTCAAAGGCATGGTGGAATTTTCAAAAGTTTCAAATATATCTATTATTGCTGAAGGCATTGAAACATATGAAGAATTAGATACAATTATAAACTTAGGAGTTCAATATGGTCAAGGATATTTTATTCAAAAACCAGAAGAAGAAATAAGAGATATAGATCAATCTGTATTAAAGTCCATCATGGAAATAAATTTAAAGAAAAATCATGCAACTATAGGAGCAACTTCAAATATTTACATCAAGAATTTATCAAAAACCACGGGTGTTATTTCACCAAATGAAAAAGTAAGCCACATATATGAAATTTTCAAAGGTAATAATGATTGCTTTGGATTATGCGTAATAGATAATGATGTACCTATAGGAGTTGTTATAAGAGAAAATATTGCATTAAAATTAAGTGGAAACTATGGATATTCGCTATATAAAAATAAATGTATATCAGAAATTATGGATAAAGAATTTTTACATGTTGAATATAATACTCCTGTAAATGTTGTTTCCAATTTGGCAATGGGGCGTACAAATGACAAGCTTTATAACTTCATAGTAATTACTGAAAATAATAAATATCTTGGAATTGTTACAATCAAAGATTTGCTGCAAAAAACCACGGAATTAGAAGTTTCTACCGCAAAGCATCAAAATCCTTTGACTGGACTTCCCGGCAATATTATAATTGAACAAACTTTAAATCAATTATTATTGAGTTTTTCAGAATATAGTGTTGCATATTTAGATATTGATAATTTTAAAGCATATAATGATATCTACGGGTTTGAAAAAGGGGATTTGATAATTAAGCTCTTATCAGATATTCTAAGAAAATATAATAAAGATTTAAGGTTTATAGGTCATGTAGGAGGGGATGATTTTGTAATAATCGTTGATAAATGTGTTCATAGTGATTATTTTATGTATATAAAAAAGGAGTTTGAAGAGGAAGCATTAAAATTTTATAATAAAACTGATATAGAAAATGGATATATTATATCTGAAAACAGAAGAGGTGAGATAGAGGAATTCAATCTTATAACGCTAACCTGTGTTGTAGTCAACAATTTGACTAAAAATTTTATAAATGTTTTCGAATTAACTGAAACATTAGCAAATTTAAAGAAAATTGCAAAGAATAAACTGAAACTTCTTGATTTTAAAACTTCGCTATAAGGATTTTATAAAACTTTTAAAATTGATTTAATATAATTTATGGCTTGATTTCAAACAATCTATATAGAAAATATAACTCGAAATATGAAACTAAAAACATTACAAAGTTTTTACATTACCATGCTTTTGTTTTTACTTTCAAGAGATATAGTTAGGACAAGATTAAATATTAAAGGAGATAACAACTAAATGAAAGCAAAAAAAATATTAACAATAATTTCATCAGTACTTATTATGTCGTTAGCATTTGTAGGATGCGCAAAAGAAGACACCCAATCAAAAGCAGAACAACCAGCAGCAGAACAACCAGCAGCAGAACAACCAGCACCAGAGTTTGATACAGAAAAAGATATAACTGTAATTGCAAGAGATGCAGCTTCCGGAACAAGAGGAGCTTTCCATGAACTTATGAAAATAAAAGTAAAAGAAGGCGACACAGAAGTTGATAAATTAGTTACTGGAGCATTAGAATTTGATGGAACTGATAAAGTTATTACAGCCGTAGAAGGAGATAAATATGGAATAGGATATATTTCTCTTGGCTCAGTGAGCGAAAGAATTTCAGCAGCAAGCATTGATGGTGTGGAAGCAACAATTGAAAATGTAAAAAGCGGAGATTACAAAGTAGCAAGACCATTCCTTTTAGTAACAAAAGGAACTGAAAGCGAACTGGTAAAAGATTTTATAAGTTATACTGAATCCGTTCAAGGACAACAATTAGTTGAAGATAATCATTATATCGCATCAGTAGAAAATCCAACTGAATATAAAGCTTCAGGTTTGACAGGAACTATTAAAGTGGCTGGTTCAACATCAGTAACTCCATTAATGGAAAAATTACAAGAAGCTTACAAGGAACTTAACTCAAATGTAACATTTGAAATGCAGTCAAATGGTTCATCACAAGGTATCAAGTCCGCAATTGATGGTTCATATGAAATAGGTATGAGCTCAAGAGAATTAAAAGATGAAGAAAAAGCACAATTGAATGAGTATACACTCGCAATTGATGGTATAGCAGTTATAATAAACAAAGAAAATTCAACAACAGGCATTTCGTCAGAAAATATTACAAAAATATATACTGGCGAAATAACAAAATGGTCTGAAGTAAAATAACAAAGTAACATATGGGGAAATTTTTAAAATGTAGTATATTTTAGTAAAACAGCACCCTTTTGGAGGGTGTTGTTTTTTGCAAATAATTCCCAATTACATATAATGTAATTGGGGGTGTTCTAATGCCACAAATTATGCCTATAACAGATTTAAGAAATACGAATGAAATATCTGAAATTTGTGATGAAAAGAATGAACCCGTATTTATAACGAAAAATGGTTATGGTGATTTGGTTATAATAAGGATAGAAACTTATGAACAAATGTTTAAGGTGATAGAAGTTGATTCTGCAATTGCAGAGGCAGAATGTGAGTAATAAACAGTCAAATAATCTATTAGATGCTAAAGAAGTCCCTTGATACTTTAAGGAGGAAGCACTTTAGATAAGTTTATTATTAAATTGCTTCCAAAAGTCTTAATATTTAAAAGTATGTATGAATAATAAAAAACTAAAGGATAAAGCTATGATATTAAATAATAAAACAGATCAAGAACAAATGAACCGTCCCCAAAAGGTTTATTTTAATGGAAGTTTGATTTCAAAAACTGCACCATCTTGATTGTATGCTGATATACTTCCTCCCATATATTCTATCGCAGTCTTTGCAATGGAAAGACCAAGGCCGTTATTTCCATGCTTCCCCTTATAAAATCGTTCAAAGATTTTACTTAGCTCAATATCTAAAATGCCTTTGCCATCATCAGATATTCTAATAACAGCATAATTATCTTGTTTTAAAGTACATACATTAACGCTTGTCTTTGCATATTTAATGCAATTTGATATGACATTAATTACTGCTTGCATCAAAAGATTATCATCTATATTAACAGCTATATTTTCGTTCCTGATTTCTAAATTCAATAACTTATTTTCCTTAGTCGCATAACCTGCAATTCGCTGAACATAGTCCTTAATTATTTCTGAGAGGTTAGCGGTAAAAAATTCTCCTTTATAACTATTATTCTCAATACGTGATAAGGTGAGAAGTTCTTCCACTAAGGAACTGAGACGTTTACTTTCCTCTACGATTATTTCTGCTGTACCATGTGTATCCTTAAAAATATCTTTAACAATGCCTTCAGCATAACCTTGAATAGACATAAGTGGCGTACGCAACTCGTGTGAAGCATTTTGCAAAAAAGACCTTTGCGAATTATCATATTTTTTTAATTGTAAACTCATGTCATTCATGCTATTTGTAAGTTCATATATTTCAATGCTGCTGTCATCTGAAGGTAGTGTAATAAACTCCCCTGCACCAATTTGTTTTACATATCCTGACAGCTTTATTATGGGCTTAGATATGCTTTTAGCCACAAGAGATGCCATAATTATTGCTACAAAGGTAGCTAAAAAAAGTATTACTAAAAGACAAAGGTTTATATTTTGAATAATCCCTTTTGCCGAATTAGCTGAGGAAATAAAAATTAAATGTAGTTTTTTGTTTAATAATGGTATATTTTTAGATGCAGCCATAAATTTCTCATTGCCTACCTTAAATTCTATAACTGTATTTTCTTGAACTGATTTTATTGATTCTTTTGCCTCAGCTACAATCTTATCATTCAAAAATGTTTCTTCAAATGATTGGGGAAATAAAACATCTCCCTTTTGAGACAATAACAAAAGTTCTGTATTAAGAGAGAGCTTTGAGACTTGGGATGCACTTCTTAAAATTTTTAGTTTCTTACCAATCTTTGTTATATCGCGCATCTCTTCCTGCTCTAATAACCCTGATGTCATAAACTGATTTGCCATTGTCACAGTACCATTTACTGTATTTATAAGTTCTGTGCGAGTCATTTTATCAACATAGATATTCATTCCTAAATTAAAGAGAATCATTGTTACGATAGGTATTATAATTATAATTGCAATAAATGGTGTTGAAATCTTTTTCTTTATGCTTTTCATGCTTTGTCACCTATCCCTAATTTAAATCCGAAGCCCCATACTGATTTTATTTTTACATTGCTATGAATGATTTTTTTACGTAATCTTTTAAGTACATCATCAACTGCCCTTGTATCTACCTCAAAATCAAATTTCCATACATTTTTTAAAAGTTCTTCACGGGATAACGCCCTATCTTTATTTTCAAATAGGTAAGTAAGTAATGCAAATTCGGTTGGTGTCAAATCTAATCTTTTACCTTCATATGTACTTTCTCTGGTCGCTAAATTCAATGCAATATCACCGAAAGTGAGGATTTCTATTGAAGTGGAATACTTATCAAGATTCATTCTTCGGAAGATAGCTTTAACTCTTGCAACAAGTTCAATCGGTGAAAATGGTTTTGTTAGATAGTCATCACTGCCCATTGTAATGCCTGTAATGCGGTCAAGCTCGCTATCTCTCGCTGATACGATAATAATGGGCACATTATGCTTTTGCCTGATTTGAGAGCAAATAGTAAGCCCATCCGTTCCATCCATGATGATATCAAGAATTACCATGTCAGCAGGATTTTTAAGAAACTCGACAAGTAAATCGTCACCATTATCAAATGCTTTAACATTAAACCCATCATTTTTTAAAAAACCGCTAATTATATCGCGAATGTTTTTTTCATCATCTGCTATATAAATTGTTTTTTCCATAAAATCACTCTCCTTGTACCATTATATACTAAAAAAGAATCATACGTAATACTAACATCAATTTTGCCACTAACTTGCCACATTTTAACCGATGATATACCAATATAATATAGAGTATAATAAAACTACAGAATATAAAAAAATAAAAAGGAGGCATTTCAATGAAAAAAGTTACTGTATCAATATTAATTTTAACATTTATTTTATCTATTTCAACTACAGCATTTGCGACAGTGCCAAGCACTAATGCCAAAGGTACTGAGCGGATCAATACAGTACAACAACAGTTAGGTGAAAAAAAGCAGAAGATTGAACAGAGAAAGTCGGATATTGAAGCTTTTAAGGCTGCAGTAAAAGAAAAACGTGATGCAGTAAAAGAAAAAAGAGAAGCAAACATCATTCTTAAGAATGAAAATATTGAATTAAGAAAAACCATTGCTGAAAAGTTGCAGACAATAAAAGAATTAGGAACAGTTCTTTCTCCTGAAATAAGGGAACAGCTTAAAACATATAGAACTGGAATATCAGAAATAAAGTCAGAACTTAAAGATACCAAGGGGAGTATCAAAGCTGAGAAAACTGAAAATAAGATTGTAATACGAGATATGGATTGCGTAAAACTTGAAGAAGTTTATACAGAGATCTCAAGAATTCAATTATATAGGCACGAGCGGTTAGTAGAGATAAACGAAATACTCATGTCTATAATGCCTATAATTCAATAACTTATTAATGTAAATAGTCATAAGATTGGCAACAGAAAAAATATTGAGAATGGCTCCTTTTATCACAAAAAGGAACCATTCTTTTATTTGACAAGTTATTACTGATTTTGTACAATGTACCTGAAGGTAGTAAAATGTCAAGATGGACTATGGTATTCAGTAATACATGTATGTGAGGATAAATAAAAGTTTAAAAGGTGAAAATTATGATATTAATTAATAAAATTAAGCAAGAACAAAAAGAACCGTCCCCAAAAGTTGGGTTAAGAAAAATTGAAAAGCATGATATGGAATTTATTTATGAATGGTTTAATGATAGTGAGTTTTTGAAGTCTTATGACTATATGCCACCAGAACCTCAGACAAAAGAACAAGTAGATAAAATATTTAATGATTATAAAAATAATGAAATGTCTGATGTTTTTGCTATTGAACTTTTAGAGAATAATCAAATAATAGGTATAGCTGGATTTGATGATATAGTAATAGAAAACAATGTTGCAACTTTATTTATTGGTATTGGAGATAAAAATATTAGAGGTAAAGGTTATGGTAAAGAGGCTTTAAGGCTTTTGCTTGATTATGGGTTTAATGAATTGCATTTTCATAGAATTCAACTAAATGTTTTAGAATTTAATCATGGGGCTATTGCTTTGTATGAAAAAGCTGGATTTATAAAAGAAGGAAGCTTTAGGGAATTTGTTTTACGTGATGAGAAAAGATATGATTTGCATTTGTATGGACTCTTAAAAAGTGAATGGCTTAAAAGATAATAGGTTTGATTAATACTAATACTTTGATTAAACAATTAGACTCATACCCTTAATAAATTGCATTGTGTGACGATACTATTGTTAGAGTTATAATGTAAAATTATTTAATTAGGCCATATATCTTGGAGGAGAAATGAAAAAAGAACATTTGGGGATTATTGGTGATTTTATTGGTATATTTCAAAGTTTGGTGACAGCAGATTTTAATATTACTGTTACTGATACAGAAAGAGTTATAGCCATAAAGCCTGGCAAAACTATAAATTTTAATGTTCAAAGAGGGGACATGCTAAAGGAAGGGACTGTTGCCTTAGAAGCAATGCATTTAAGGAAACCACTTAGTAGGATGGTCCCACGAGAATTATATGGAATCCCATATATGGGTAGAGCAGTGCCTTTATTTGATGGCAGTGATATTATTGGGTGTATTGTTGTTGCAGAATCATTGGATTCTAAGGAAAAGCTGGTCAGTCTGGCTCAAAATTTATCAACGGTATTAGTACAAATAACCGAAGCTATAACTGAAAATGCTTCAGGTTTAGAAAAAGTTGCTAACCTAAGTTACCAAATGGAAAGTGTTTCTGAAGTTAGCCTTCAATCAGTTAAAGAAACTGATAAGATAATTGAAACAGTTTACAATATATCAAGACAGACAAAACTATTAGGTTTTAATGCTTCAATTGAAGCTGCGCGTGCTGGCAATGCAGGCAGAGGTTTTAATGTTGTTGCAAGTGAAATTAGTTTATTAGCAGAAAATAGCTCAAATTCTACGCAAAAAATAAATGATATTTTAGAAAAGTTAAGAGATGAAAATGAAAAAGTTAGTAAACAAAGTCAAGAATTATCATTAATATTAACTCAAATTGCAGCATCTACTGAAGAGATAAGCGCATCAATCCAATCTTTATCAACAATGTCTGAAGAGCTGGTTAATATGGCTGAAAGCTTAATATAAAAAAAACAAGGAACAACGTGTGTTGTTCCCATTTTTATGATTAAGCTATGTGACTGTCTAGCATTTTTGTGAAAGAATTTAAAGGTTTTACACCTATTTCTTTTGATGCTACTTTACCATCTTTATATAAGATTACTGTTGGGATGCTTGAAATTCCGTAACGGATTGAAAGTTCTTCTTGTTGGTCAACATCAACCTTTGCAACAGTTACTTTTCCATCATATTGTTTTGATATTTGTTCTATTACTGGTGCAATCATTCTACATGGTGAACACCATGTAGCCCAAAAGTCTACCAATACAAATTTTTCTTGTGCTAACAAATCATCAAATTCCTTTGTGCTGTTTACATATTTTAATTTTTCTGTCATTTTAGTTCTCCTTTAAGTTATGCATTTTATCTATTTGTGAAGCTGCATGCTGTGCAGCAATTAAACCTTCGCTTACTGCTTTAGAAAGCTGCAGCGGCTTGCCTGTTATATCGCCTGTTGCATATAAACCTTTGATATTTGTTTCCATGTTATTATCTACTGCTATAAAATTTCCTTTTGTTTCTATACCATCTATTAATGCTGAAGGTGCTACTGCATCTCTTAGCATAAATACAGCATTTGTTTGAATTTTTTCTGATCCAATAACAATTGCTTCAACTTTCTGTTCGCCAATAACTTCAGTAATTGTACCGTTTATATATTTTATATTATCATTTAATTCTTCTGATCGTGTCTTCTTAGATACAAAGGTTACATTTACTCCTATACTGTTTAAATAATTTGATTCTTCTAATGCTTCATTTGATTGATCCCAAACTATAGCATCCTTCTTCCTATAAAGCATTCCATCACAGGTTGCGCAGTAGCTTACGCCGCTTCCTAACAGATGTCCTTCTCCAGGTAATTCTTTAAACTTTGAAGTGCCCATTGCAAGTATTACTTTTTTTGCTTCTTCGATTTCTCCATTTATATTTACCATGAAGCTTTCACCCATAGAAAGAATATTTACAACTTTACCGTTTTCTATTTTTATATCCATAGCTTTTGCGTGTTCTCTGAAAGTATTCATCAGTTCTTTTCCACTTATATTGTAAAAACCAAGATAATTGTCAACTCTTTCAGCTTTTGATAGATAGTTTTCTTTGTTAGAGAAAATTCGGACTGTTTTTCCTCTGGTAATTGCATTAACAGCTGCAGACAAGCCTGCCGGTCCAGCACCTACTATTAAAATATCAACCATTATTTTTCCTCACTTATTTTTATAAATCTAATACTTCAATTTCATTTATATCAATATATTTATTGCAGTTTGAACAGTAATATTTATGTTCTACATTACTTTTGCATTCCATATGAACTAAGTTTTTATAGCATTTGTTCAAGTGCTTTTGTCCCCACATCATAAGACTGTTAAAAACATCTACTAAATCAAGACCTTTTTCTGTGAGGGTATATTTGTATCTTGGAGGATGGGTTTGATATAGGTCTCTTGCTATCAATTCATCGCTTTCCATTGTTTTTAAGCGTTCTGACAACAAATTAGTTGGAATTCCTTCAAGACCATCTTGTATATCTTTATATGTTTCAAATCCTGTTGAAATTCGATGCAAAATCAACAATGACCATTTGTCTCCTATTATATTTAATGTTTGCGCTATATTACAAGGCAAATTATATTGTATTTTCATTGTTTCCCCTCGTAACCTTAAAAAGCTAGAAATCTACTTAAATTAGTAAATGTTCCTGTAAAGGTCATTATTCCAATTATGATTAAAATAATGCCACCTGCTTTGATTGTATACTTAACCATGTTTCTTTTTTCTTTAAAGAAGTTTAAAGCTTCAGTTGTAAATATTCCAAGAATTATAAATGGAATTATAAATCCAAGTGTATAAATCAAGACCAACATATTTCCTGAAAAAGCATTTTTAGCGTTAGATGCTAATATTAATACTGAAGATAATGCTGGGCCAACACATGGAGTCCATGCAAAGCTAAATGTAAATCCCATTATAAAAGCGATAATAGGGGTCATCTTACTGTTAGCTAATTCTAAATGAAATCTCTTTTCCATTTTTAAAAAATTTAGCTTTATTAAATCTAGTTGAACAAAACCCATTATTATGATTATTGTGCCACCAATACGACTAAATAAAACTTTGTTTTGATTAAAAAATGTTCCTAATGTGGAAAAAGACAATCCTAATAGGAAAAAGACACTTGATATTCCTAAAACAAAAAATAATGTATTAATAAAAACTATTTTTCTTTCGTATATTATTGTGCCATTTGAGTCAACTTTTTTGCCATTGCCTGCCAAGTAGCTAATATAGACTGGTATAAGGGGCAAGACGCATGGTGAAAAAAAAGATAAGAATCCTTCAAGAAACACAAGAAAAAAGCTTACATGAGTTGTTATTGCAAGTCCTCCCAAAATAACCTCCATGATTTTATTAACTATAAATTTAAAATAACATAGTTACTTTACTTTGTCAAGTGACTTCGTAAAATAAATTTATAAAAATATTGAACTATTATTAAATTATGATATTATGAAATTATGTTTATAAGTTAATAAAAATGGGTAAATAATATAATAATATATGTTAGGGAGTTGATTTTCATTATAATTTTTAAATGTTTAACTTTAGAAGATAAGGATATAATTGAAAGATATGTAGATAAAGAAAAGCTGGAATCCTACGAATATTTATTTTCATCATTATATATGTGGAAAAAGCTGGACAATGTTAAATATGCAATAATAAATGATGCTTTAGTTATAGAAAAAAGTGAAGAAGGAAAGGGTACATTTTATGCTCAGCCACTGAAATATAGCAAAGAAAATTTAACGGAGCTAGTAGATTTACTTATTGAAAGAAACGAAAATTATACTGATAGAGATTACTTATTTGGAGATGTGGATGCAAGCTTCATAGATGATTTAAAAAAATATACAGGTTTTAAAATGCAAATAATAGAAGATGTTAATGATTTTGAATATATTTACAATACTAATGATTTGATTGAACTTAAGGGCAAAAAGTATCATGGCAAGAAAAATCATGTTAATAGTTTTGAAAAATCATACATATATGATATTAAAGAAATTAATAATGATCGAGTTATTAATGATTGCTTATCACTACTTCAAAGATGGCATGAAGAGGTTGCTACGACTGTTGACGAAGAAATGATGATGGAAATAGCAGCAATAACAGATTTATTCAGTGAGCTACATTTTTTTGATCTTCAATCTATTGCAATATACGTTGATGGAGATCTTGCAGGATTTTCTGTTGGAGAAAAAGTAAATGATAAAATGGCAGTTATTCACGTAGAGCGAGGGGAAATAGCGTATAACGGTATATATTCCTTTTTAAACAGAAAGTTCTTAATAGAAAACTTTGATGATACTGAATTTGTAAATAGACAAGAGGATACTGGAAATGAAGGATTAAGAAAAGCAAAACAGTCATATCACCCGATTAAAATGCTTAAAAAATATTTATTAAAAATTAAATGATAAAATATGATTGACATTAAAATTACTTGATAGTATAATCAGTATAATT